>ENA-UOYA01001456-UOYA01001456.1-activated-sludge-metagenome-genome-assembly--contig:-NODE-1456-length-25111-cov-9.433349_pt1 | contig 25111 bp, 19 predicted proteins | sample MGYA00238163_ERZ764804 | MGnify/ENA primary metagenome ERZ764804 (study PRJEB28919, sample SAMN05720223) | activated sludge metagenome | isolation source: Anaerobic digester | place: Hong Kong... | reverse complement strand
AAAAATGGGATAAGCAAAATACAACATGTCTCACTGATTTGTGATAATGATATCAATATATTTGCATGATTTACGCCAAACGTACCGGCATATTCTGGAATATCTTTAAAACTCGTTATAAACGGATTTGCAAAGCCATTTGTTATTTGCAGACTGACTCCCAACAGCATTGAGAAGATAAAAAATATTGCCATCTTCTTTTGCTTGAACAACGTGAATGCACGCAGACCAAAAGCATCGACCAAACTTTTTTTCTCATCATTATGGCTGATTGGACAGTTAGGAAGCGAGAACGTGTAAAAGAATAAGATGATACTAACAACACCGGAAGTAATAAACTGATTCTGATTAGGCTGGAATCCCATTAAATCAACGAACCACATTGTACAGATAAAACCGATGGTGCCAAAAACGCGAATAGGAGGAAAATCTTTAACCGTATCCAACCCCGCATTTGTAAGTGCATTATATGCCACCGAATTACTTAATGCCAAAGTAGGCATATAAAAACCGACGCTTAAGGAATACAATGTGAACAAAACACTAAAGGAAGTATTCTGCCCAGAAGTTATTGTATAATATGATGCACCAAACATGAACAAACCTGCCAACAGATGGCAAACTCCTAATAATTTTTGAGCAGGTATCCATCTGTCCGCAATAATACCCATCAAAGCCGGCATAAAAATAGACACAATACCTTGCATGGCATAAAACCATCCTATTTCCTGTGCCAGACCTAATTGCACCAGAAATGTGCCCATGGAAGTAAGATAAGCTCCCCAGACTGCGAATTCCAAGAAGTTCATTAAAGCTAACCGTACCTTCAGATTCATTTTATTCTTTTATTTTTGTGCAAAGATAGTAAAAAGTTAAGAGTTGAGAGTTTGAAAAGTATTTTTTTTTTAACTTCATAAATATTTTACATTGTATTAACATGTTGGATATGTACAAAAAAAAATTGATTGTCTCACGACAACCAATCTTTATTAACCTTAATAATCTAATACCATGAAAAACACGATGCAAAGGTACTGCTTTTATTCAACTTTGCAAATATTTTCCCTGGAAATCTCTTGATTATAACATTAGTTAAAACTTTTGCCGTTCCATTTAAATTTCCTTTGCATAAAAATAGGAGATACTTGCGATTTTTCGTCTTTAAATGGCAATGGAATATTCATTTCTAATGTCAAATCATTAGTATCTTTTGATAGCGATGCCTTGATAAGTTGGAAATCAATATTGGATTTCAATTTCTCGAAATGTTCAACAGACATCGTATCTGGCTTAACAATCATCGTTTGTCCATATTGACTCAAATTGATATCATAATTATGGAGTCTGACCCAATTTTTTGAATAAAACTCTAAATTGCTCTCCGACGCTGGTGCCGAATATGTGCGTACCATGCAAATGATGGTATCTCCAGCTACTGGCAACAATTTCATTTGCAATAACGATGATTCATTGAGTTTCAATGAAAGATAATTCGCCGTAATAGTATCCATTACGCTATTTTCGCCAAGGAGATTTTGAACTTCCGACTTAACCTTCATATCAATAAAATCAGCCAATTCAATACGCTTATTTTTGTCTAGATATGGAACTATGCTATCTGGTATAGACAACCAAATATCCTTCATCGACTTAGCTGAAAGTGGCAGCGACAATGCCGCTGCCATCATTATTATAAATATTTTCTTCATATTTTAATTAATACCTCGTCCCACTCGCAAATCTTTTACGCGTACAGCTTTTCCTTCTGAAACTGGTAAACTACCCTTTTTGACGAGTTTCACACGAGGTGTGAGTAATATTTCATCTTTCAATGCTCGTTGTATTCCCTTGGCCATCTTTTCCAGTTCAGGATATACATCGGTATTCATATCATCGAGTTCAACTTGAACAGTCATGATATCATTATCATCCTCTGTATCTAGCGTTATCAGATAATTGCTGCCCAAGCCAGGGAACTGTACAAGTATCTTCTCAATCTGCATCGGGAATACATTTACACCTTTTATAATAAACATATCATCAGTACGTCCTTTGATGCGGTCTATGCGGCGATGAGTGCGACCACAGGGACAATCACCAACGATAATACGGGTAAGGTCATGGGTACGATATCTAAGAATAGGCATCATGGTACGATCAAGGGTTGTGAGAACCATCTCTCCCATTTCACCATCAGGAACTGGTTCCAATGTATCAGGATTGACGATTTCCAAAATGTAGTTGTCTTCCCAAAGATGCATACCATTTTGCTCCTTACATTCGAAGGCGACGCCAGGTCCGTTCATTTCGGTCATTCCAAATGAATTGTATGCCTTTACGCCTAACATGCGTTCAATTCTACGACGTTGCTCATCTGTATGAGGCTCGGCACCAATAAATAGAGTATGCAATTTCGTCGTACTAGGATCGATACCTTCTTCTTTGAATACCTCAGCCAGACGTATGGCATAACTCGGAATTGCATGAAGACAAGTAGTGCCGAAATCCCTAATAAACATGATTTGACGTTTAGAATTACCAGCAGCTGCAGGAACCGTAGTAGCACCTAATTTTTCGGCTCCATATTGGAAGCCAAGACCACCCGTAAACATTCCGTAACCAGAGGAATTCTGAAAGACATCAGTGTTTCTGCATCCTACCATATACATGTTACGTGCAATCATATTTGCCCAAGAATCAATATCATGGCGAGAATAAACCACCACCGTAGGATGACCGGTTGTGCCGCTAGACGAATGAATACGTATAGCATCCTTCATATCACCTCCCACTAATCCGAAAGGATAATTATCACGGAGATCTTCTTTTGTCGTAAATGGTATTTTGCGTATATCATCTATTGAATGAATAGAGTCAGGCGTAATATCTAATTCACCAAGACGTTTTTTATAAAAGGGTGACTGGAGGCACACTTCGAGGGTGCGTTTAAGTTTTTCCACCTGAAGCTTTTCCAATTGTTTCCTTGGCATTGTTTCAAGTTCCGGTTGCCAATATTCGTTGTCCATCTGAGTTTGATAAATTAAAGATTTATAATATTATGTGTTAAAAGCAACAAGTATAGTCATTGCCAATAACAAAGCGATTGCAATATTACACTATTTTTCTGAAATAGCCAACTATTTGAATAAAAAAATACCTAAAATGCAACAATTAGCAAATCAGATAGGGATAGAAAGAAGTGGTTATCTCCTATATTCATTCTTTACTGTTCTCTAATAGAGATGGCCTAATAAAAAAGTATACATCGTTTACTTATAGAAGCGATGTATACTTTTCCTGATTAAGTTATGATATAAAGGTATCTGCCTTTAGCAAACTTTCTCCAATCTCTTCATCATTGAGAACATGAAGACAGCTGCCATCAAACACAGACCGATAAGTATGCCCCAAATTGCTACCAATGGGAGATCTCCCCACAAACGACCCGTGATCTGAACAGCATAATTACCTACTGCTGTAGCTGCAAACCAGCCACCCATCATAGCACCTTTGAGTTTCGGAGGAGCCACCTTGCTGACAAAACTTATACCCATTGGACTAAGTAGCAATTCCGCAAACGTAAGAACCAAATACGTAGAAATCAGAAGATTTGGTGATGCCGGATTTGTCAATGAACTTGCATCGGCTTTGAGATCTGCCGGTGTCGGCATGCCCATACTACCTAATGTCATAATGCAATAGGCGATTCCGGCAACTAACATACCGAGAGCTATTTTACGGGGAGCAGAAGGTTCCTTACCCTTTGAAGCAAGCGAAGAGAACAATAACAACGAGAATGGTGTCAAAGCCACGACGAAGAACGGGTTAAACTGTTGGAATTGTTGCGGGAGTATATTGATCACCGAATCCGTTTCAGCATAGATTGAAACCACACCTATTACACACAAAGCAGCTACGATGCCGGAAATGGTTTTGCCTTTACTCGTTTTGGACTGGAAAACGCCAAACAATGAATAAACAAGTATCGCGATAAGTGCAAGACTCCAAACACTGAATCCGATACGAGATAGACCTGTAACTTGGGAATCAGTATAGTCTCGTGCGAAATATGTTAGCGTTAATCCATTTTGATGGAAGGCCATCCAGAAGAATATCACCACGATAAACACAAGGATAAGAGCCGTCACGCGTTGTTTTGTCTGTGATGGTGTGAGTTCTTCTTCTACGACATTATCATTGCCTTCAGCTTTTGCCTCTGCTGCCATTTGTTTGGCATTGCCTTCAACACTTCTAAAGGTACTACGGAAGGTAAAATATATCAGGGCAGAAACAATCAAAGACAGACATGCGATTCCAAATCCATAATTGTATGCCTGGGATAGACTATCAATATATCTATGACAAAAATCAGCCATGTCACCTGTGAAATTAGGTGCCACTTCTGTGATAAGCTTCTTCAAATTGGCTGTATTCTCTGTTGTAATCGTCCCATCTAGGAATTGATGCGCAATAGCAGGCACTTGACCATTATATGTGAATCCGTCTTTACCCATCATCCAATTGGTCATGGCCGTGGCAGCTGTTGGAGCGAACATCGCACCAATATTGATTGCCATATAGAAGAGCGAGAATGCCGTATCTCGTTTATTTGAATAACGTACATCATCATACAGATTACCTACCATGACCTGTAAGTTTCCTTTAAACAGACCTGTACCTATGGCGATAAGAGACAGGGCTCCTATCATGCTCCAAAAGCCTATGTTATCTGCTGCTGTAGGTATAGCAAGCAACACATAGCCCAGAAACATCACGACAAAACCCGAAACGACCATTTTGCCGTATCCGAACTTGTCTGCACAAATTCCGCCTAGCAATGGCAAGAAATAAACACCGGCAAGAAAAGCAGAATAGATACCAGCAGCTTCGCCTTCATCATATCCAAACTTCGCCTGCATAAATAATGTAAAAATGGCAAGCATGGTATAATAACCAAATCGCTCACCGGTATTGGCTAATGCCAATGCAAATAGACCTTTAGGCTGTCCTTCAAACATAATAAATTACTTTTTTGTTTTTGTTATATCAAATAAATAGGTTACTTTCAATACAATATTGCCAAAATCCGACTTTCCAAAATAGTCGCGTTTACTATCTCCATAGATATTGCCCAAACCATAATAATATCTGGCTTCGGCTAGGAAATGACCTACATGAGGTAGCGTGTATTCCATACCCAGTCCAGCCGCAATACCATAATCGAACTTGTTTTCCACTTTCATGGTATCCTGCGCAACTATTGTATTTGCTCTGTCTGTCATATTGCGCTTGGCAAAGTCAAAATTCATATTCGTCGACTCACTTAAATAAACGCCAAATTGAGGACCTGCCTGAAAGAAGAATTGCATCCCCTTATTTTCTTTTCCCCATGCCAGATGAGCAAATACCGGTATTTGGATATAATTAATCGTTCTGCTATATTCCTCTGCCACTCCGGTCACACTATTGATTACAGCGTTGTCCTTAGCGTCAAGAATACTCTCTTTCCAACCCAAAGAAGCATAATTAAGTTCCGCATAGATTGAACATATCGTGCTAAAATACTTTTCGCACACATATCTGAAGGAAACACCACCTGTGATGCCGCCATGTTTATCCTGGGGAACTGAAGGATTAAAAGAAACATTGCTCAATATATATCCGCCATTCACACCAATGGAAAAATCATTACGGTGTTGTCCTATTTGTGCCGAAACAGACATCGAGACGAGCAGACACAAAATTATAGTTATTTTTCTCATCAAAGTAATTTAATAGGTTATCGATTCAATATTGTGATCATACGTATAGTGTATCAACATAAAATTGCAATTCTGCATCCCACCATTAGCATACGCTTTGAAATTAAATGGAGTTTGCAATGACTGATAATGATTTTCGCCCTTTGTTCCATTAAACGATTTGCCCACTTTATGTAATCCGTCGATAAAGAACATTGCCTGATCGAAACCTGTAATGGCAAACTTTGGTATGGCGTCTAACATTCCAACGCTAAAGCTTTTGTTGTAATTATTCTCAAGGCGTTGACATGAAACAGACAACGGATTATAATAATATGTTGAAGGTATGTATGTGTCGTATTTGAAGAAATTGTCTAAATTGTATTTTGTATACATAAGCCATTCCGTGTATCCGAAGAGAGAAATAACTACGCCTGGATAATTTACCGACAATCCATTGATTTTAGCTAAGGCGACATTGAGTTCGGGTGAACGGTCTGTATTCAATACCACGACATTGGGCTGAGACTTGCTAAATGCCTTAGCGAAGACATCTTCACTTGACTTGAGATTCGTGATACTATATTTCAAACCCCTCTTATCCATTTCGTTTCGAAGTCCAAAGGTAAACACACCTTTTTTACTTGACGTATCGTTGCAATCAATAAAGACAGCATGATGCTTTGCAAATCTTGATACGAAAACATTTATAGCATCGGTGTTCAGTCGGTCTTGTGATTGATATACTTGATAAATATTTGAGTTTCTCATAACCTCATCACCAGTGATCGAAAATGGTATAACTAGTTTGATATCATTGCTTTTACAGAAATCGCCTAAAGTTTTTACTTGGTTTGAATATAGCGGACCAAAGATGATATCGCATTTCTTTGCTTTCGGATCAAGCATCATCTGTCTTGCATCTCCGTCAGCATCCAAATTCCAAGAATAAACTTCCGTGGAAACACCTTTATGTTTCATGCTATCACATGCCATCAATATACCACGATAATATTCAATCATCCTACGGCCATCCCCATCCACATCATGCAAAGGCAACATCACGCCCACACGGATACTACGTGTCCGTATATCTACTGCCGCGGTGTTAGCATTAGGTTGTACCACATTTGCAGGTTTCACCTGAGGTTTTGAATATGGAATAAAGATGAAATCACCTTTTTTCAATTCATAACCTGTCACTTTCATTTCCGGATTAGCATCCATTAACTCTGGCAGAGTAATATCGTATTTCTTAGCTATGCCAAAAATCGTATCTTTCTTTTTCACCTGATACATATCACGCCATTTGGTCGTCTGAGCTAATGCAGATGCTACAAACGTCGTAAAGATAAAAGCGATGAAGTATCTTAAAAAATGTCTCATAATCTTCTTTTTTATTTTTGATGATGCAAAAATACAAAAAAAGAGTGGCTAAATCAACATTATTCAGTATTTTTGCATAAAAGAATGAAATAAGATGGCCATTAAACAATTATTTGCGATTGTAATAACATTGCTATTCGCCACGAACATGAGAGCGGATGATATCCCGACTATCGCTCCCACCGCAACTTACACCAATAGTAGCGGCGAGGAGGAAGAGAGTACGGCTTATTCCGGTTCCGCCCCTCTCACGGGCAAGTTTGTTGCCAATCCATCCAATGTGGGCTCATGGACGCCTCACTATGAATGGCATTTCTATACTGAAGGCAATTCCTCTTCACCTTATTTAATAAGATATGAAGAAGATACCGAATACACGTTTACCAAAGCGGGAACCAACTATATCGAACTTTATGCCACATTTACCCAAGGGAATGATACCGTCGCCTATACCGCGGATTATTGGAAAGAGACCGGGGCAATGTCGGTTACCATATCCGAAAGCAAATTGGAGATGCCCAATGCGTTCTCACCTAATGGAGACGGCATCAACGATGTGTACAAGGCAAAGAGCACATACCAGTCGATTATAGATTTCCATGCTTATATTTTCAACAGATGGGGACAACAACTATATTCATGGGACAATCCTGCTGGTGGATGGGATGGCAAATTTCATGGTAAGGATGTGAAACAGGGAGTATATTTTGTATTAGTCAAAGCAAAAGGTGCTGACGGAAAGACATATAATATAAAACGTGATGTAAACTTACTGAGAGGATTTACAGAAAGTACAAATAGCAGCAGTGAATAGAAAGATATGAAGAGAGAAGACGAAAAGATTAATGTTTGGGGTGCGCGCGTCCATAATCTCAAAAATGTGGACGTGGAAATTCCACGCAATTCACTCACGGTCATTACAGGATTATCAGGTTCGGGAAAGTCGTCATTGGCTTTCGACACCATCTTTGCCGAGGGGCAAAGACGATATATAGAGACGTTTTCGGCTTATGCGCGCAACTTCCTTGGCGGCATGGAACGTCCTGATGTAGACAAGATAACGGGATTAAGCCCGGTTATTAGTATTGAGCAAAAAACCACGAACAAGAACCCGCGCTCAACCGTGGGCACAACTACAGAGATTTACGACTATATGAGATTGCTATATGCACGTGCAGGTACGGCATATAGTTATATGTCAGGGGAACTCATGGTGAAATACACCGAGGAGCAAGTTCTCCAGATGATTCTCAATGATTATTCAGGCAAGCGTATATTCATCCTTGCACCTCTTGTGCGTCAACGCAAAGGTCACTATCGCGAACTCTTCGAGAGTATGCGCCGCAAGGGTTATCTCTACATCCGCGTTGATGGAGAGGTGAAAGAAATAACGCGCGGCATGAAGGTCGACCGTTATAAAAACCACAACATCGAAGTGGTCATTGATAAACTTCAAGTCCAATCCAAAGATGATGAACGTCTCAAGAAGAGCGTCCAGATTGCCATGAAACAAGGTGATGGCGTGCTGATGGTGATGGACAAGGACACAGAGGTGGTACGCAACTACTCAAAGCGATTGATGGATCCGGTGACTGGCATCTCGTATGGCGAACCTGCACCTAACATCTTTTCATTCAATTCACCCGAAGGTGCGTGTCCTAAATGCAAGGGTCTCGGATATATCAATGAGATAGACCTGAAAAAGGTCATACCCGACAAGGAAATCAGCATCCACGATGGTGCCATCATCCCGTTGGGCAAATACAAGAATCAGATGATTTTCTGGCAGATTGATGCCATATTGCAAAAATATGAACTGAACATCAAAACGCCTATCAAGGATATTCCGCAAGATGCTCTGGATGAAATTCTTTATGGAAGTTTGGAAAGCGTAAAGATTTCCAAGGAACTCGTTCATACATCGTCTGATTATTTCATCGAGTATGATGGTGTGGTGAAATACCTTCGCACCGTGATGGACAATGATGATAGCGCGGCTGGACAAAAGTGGGCAGACCAGTTTCTCGCCACTTGCAAATGTCCTGAGTGCAAGGGGCAACGGCTCAAACGCGAGTCGCTCTCCTATCGCATCTGGGACAAGAACATCTCCGAGGTCGCCAATCTCGATGTCACCGATTTGCGCGAATGGCTCAACCATGTGGAGGAACACATGGAACCGATGCAACAAAAGATTGCCGAGGAGATCGTGAAAGAAATTAAGACGCGCGTGGATTTCCTCCTTGAGGTGGGACTAAACTATCTGGCACTCAATCGCCAATCGGCATCCTTGTCGGGCGGAGAGAGCCAGCGCATCCGTCTTGCCACTCAGATAGGTTCACAACTTGTGAATGTGCTTTACATCCTCGACGAGCCGAGCATCGGATTGCACCAGCGCGACAACGAGCGGCTCATCAAATCATTGAAAGATTTGCGCGACATCGGCAACACGGTCATCGTGGTGGAACACGACAAAGACATGATGCTCAGTGCCGATTACATTGTGGACATAGGTCCCAAGGCGGGTCGCAAGGGCGGCGAAGTGGTGTATCAGGGCACGCCTGCGAAGATGCTCGAACAACATACCATCACCGCCGATTTTCTGAACGGTCTCAAGAAGATTGAGATACCGGAGAAGCGGCGTGCGGGCAACGGCAAGAGTATTTGGATTCGTGGCGCCCACGGCAACAACCTGAAGAATGTGGACGTGGAGTTCCCTCTTGGCCGGTTGATTGTGGTCACGGGCGTGAGCGGTTCGGGCAAGTCGACGCTCATCAACGAGACGTTGCAACCCATTCTCTCCCATCATTTTTATCGTTCATTGAAGAAGCCGATGCCTTACGAAAAGATTGAGGGCATCGAAAATATAGACAAGGTGGTAAACGTGGACCAGAGTCCGCTGGGGCGCACGCCACGTAGCAACCCCGCCACTTATACAGGCGTGTTTAGTGATATACGTAGTCTTTTCGTGGGTCTTCCCGAAGCGAAGATACGCGGTTACAAGCCCGGACGGTTCTCCTTCAACGTGAAGGGCGGACGTTGCGAGGCATGTGGCGGCAACGGATATAAGACCATCGAGATGAATTTCCTGCCCGATGTGATGGTGCCGTGCGAGGTTTGCCACGGCAAGCGCTACAACCGTGAGACATTGGAGGTGCGTTACAAGGGCAAGAGCATCGCGGATGTGCTCGACATGACCATCAACCAGGCGGTGGAGTTTTTCGAGAACGTGCCCAACATCTTGCAAAAAATCAAAACCATACAGGATGTGGGTCTGGGATATATCAAGTTGGGACAGCCCTCGACGACGCTCAGCGGTGGCGAGAGCCAGCGTGTGAAGCTCGCTACGGAGTTGAGCAAGCGCGACACAGGCAAGACTCTCTACATATTGGACGAGCCTACCACCGGTTTGCATTTCGAGGATATACGTATTTTGATGGACGTGCTCCAGCGGTTGGTAGACCGTGGCAACACGGTGATTATCATCGAACACAACCTGGATGTCATCAAATTGGCTGATTACATCATCGACATGGGACCTGAAGGGGGACGCAATGGTGGCACGATATTGTCGACGGGTACGCCCGAAGAGGTGGCACAGAGCGACAAGGGTTACACCCCGAGCTTCCTGAAAAAGGAACTCGAAGGATAAAATTCACGACATGATGGCGCACAAGAGCTCGTTACCGATATGCCAAGTAACCATTACCAAGATCCTAAGTAACCATTGGAAGCAACCTATCTAACCATTAGTGGCAATGTCTCCAAAGGTTATTGGAATATCCCGAAGGTACTAATGTGACATGTCACAATGTAACAATGTAACAAAATCCGAAGATAGAATAAATTGATAAGAACGAAGAAACGGACCTTTATCGAATGATTTCGATAGAGGTCCGTTTCCTATTTAGTTGGTATTTGCCGTATAAAACGTTATGCGGCAGCCACTTCAATCCAATCGTAGAAGAACGAGCAAACACCCATGATGATGATGCCGGCCGTGCAGATAGCGAGTGCTATCTTGGTGCTCACGTTGGAACGGAAAGCAGGCATCGGCGTTTCGGTCTTCTTGATATACATCGACTTCACAATCAGCAAATAGTAGTAAAGGCTCACCACGGTGTTGACCAATGCGATGAATACCACGAGGTATGCCCACTTGCTACCCTGTTGAGCAGCGGCGAGGAATACGAAGAACTTGCTGAACATACCTGCAAACGGTGGGATACCTCCCAACGAGAACAAGGCGATGGTCATCACGAAAGCGAGTTTCGGATTGGTGGTATAGAAACCATCGTAAGCATCCATGTCGGTATTGCCATTACTATGTTCCTCCACGGCACTGATGATGGTGAAGACGCTCATATTTGCCACTACATAGATGAGTACATAGTAAGACAGAGCGGTAACACCGAGTGCGGAATTGCCCACAACAGCCAACATGATGTAACCAGCCTGAGAGATGGAACTGAACGCCATGAAGCGTTTGAGTTCGCTCTGGCGGATGGCGAAGAGGTTGGCAACCGTGATACTCAGCACGATAACGATGTAGAGCAGATACTCCCAATATTGCACCATCGGCGCAAACACCTTCATCAGGATGGCGCACAAAGTGAATGCGGCGGCACCCTTGGAGACAACGCTCAGATAACCCGTTACGGTTGTCGGCGCACCCTGATAGGTGTCGGCGGTCCAGAAGTGGAACGGTACAAGAGAAATCTTGAAGCCCAGACCACTGAAGAAGAACACAAGTCCCATGATGGTGAGCGGCGAAGCGGTAATCTTAGCGGCCACATCATCAAAATAGAGCGTGCCCACGGCTCCATAGAGGAACGAGATGCCATAGAGCATCACGCCACTGGAGAATGTAGCGGTGAGGATGAATTTGGCACCAGCCTCTGCCGAGTTGTGACGGTATTTGTCGAAAGCCACAAGACATGCCATTGGCACACTTGCCATTTCGAGACCGAGGAAGAAAAGCAGGAAGTGGTTGGCGCTCACCATGATGTTCATACCCAGCAGGGTACTGATGACGAGCATATAGAACTCACCCTCCTTGAACGATGTGTCGGAACGAAGCATCCATTCGCGGCTCTGGATGAGCACGATGAGTGTGCCGAGCGCCAGGATGGTCTTGATCACGCCGATGGAGGCGTTGGTCTGATACATGCCGCCAAACGCGGTGGAAGCCTCCACGGGGAAGATGTTGATGACGATGTGTGCCACCATCAACACGCACACGAGCGGATTGAACCAACGGTGCTCTTTGCCAACGCCACAGAAGTCTGCAATAAACGTTATCACCAGCAAGGCCATCAATGTGACCTCTGGCATCATATTTAAAAATTGACTATAATCGATATTCATTTTCTTAAAGCGTTAAGGGTTAGAGGGCTGCGATAGCTGATACGGAGTTGATGTGCTCAAGAATCGGGCCGAGGGTGTCGCTGATGACATTGCTTGCCCACAACGGAGCGATACCGAGACCGGCAACGCAGAAGATAAGGCAACAAACGGCAACGCGCTCATCCCATGTGGCATCAGTAAGCGTCTCGTAATGCGGGTCGGCAACTTTCTGATAGAGTATCTTGCCGACAACTCTCAGGATGTAGACCGCCGTGATGACGATAGATGTACAAGCGATGATGGTAGCGACGCGATGGAACACGTCGGCGTTCTGGAACGAACCCACGAAGATGGTCATCTCTGCCACGAAACCAGAGAAACCTGGCAAACCGAGGTTAGCGAGACCGGCAATGACATAGCCCACGCCGAGGAACGGCATAATCTTCATCAGTCCACCGAGGCGGCGCACGTCACGGGTGTGTGTACGTCCGTAGATCATACCGATGAGAGCGAAGAAGAGGGCGGTCATCAAACCGTGTGAGAGCATCTGAAGGATGGCACCCGTGCAGGATGTCTGCGTCATCATCAAGAGTGCGAAGAGCACCAGTCCGCAATGGGATACGGATGAATAGGCGTTGATGTATTTCAGGTCGGTCTGCACGCAAGCGGAGAGAGCACCATAGACCACGGAAATCGTGGTGAGGATGATGAATATCCAAGCCAACTGATGAGCTGCCTCTGGCAACAGATACATGGCGATGCGGAAACATCCGTAACCTCCGAGCTTCATCAACACACCGGCATGGAGCATTGACACAGCTGTTGGGGCGGAAGCATGACCATCAGGAGACCATGTATGGAATGGGAACAGGGCACCGAGCACACCGAAACCGATGAACACGAACGGGAAGAATATCTTCTGGATGTGTACCGGGATGTTGTGCATCTGGGCGATTTCCTGAACGTTCATCGTGGTGGCACCACTAAAGAAGTAGATACCCAGAATACCGAGGATGAGCAGGGCTGAACCTCCCATCAACATCAGGGTCAACTTCATGGCAGCGTATTCCTTAGGACCGCTACCCCATACACCAATCAAGAGGTACATCGGGATGAGGGCCACCTCGTAGAACATGAACATGGTGAACATGTCGGTGGAGATGAAGAATCCGAACACACCCGAACTCAGCAGGGTGAACCACATGAAATATTCCTTGGTCAACGGTTTGAGTTGCCAAGAGGCAAACGTACCCGTGAACACGATAACACTGGAAAGAAGCAACATCACGACAGAGATGCCATCGACACCCACCGAATAAGCGATATTCAGAGGTTTGAACCAAGGCACACTATAAGTGAACAGCATCAAATCGGTATTGCCTGCGTGACGCATCTGAATGAAAGTGATGGTCAACCATATTGAAAGTGCCAGCAAGCAAGACGCTCCTGCCACCATCACACCACGCACCTGATTGAGATTGCGTGCGATCCAAAGACCGAACAACATCAGGACGGGGATTACTACGAATAATGTTAATATACTCATTTTACCATAAATTCATTAAAGACAACATAGCAATATCAATGTCAATGCAACGGAACCCGTGAGGAACCAAACCGCATATTGACGTACATCTCCACTCTGCCATGGACGGATAGATTCACCAGCCTCATTGGTACTCCAAGCGAGGAAGTTGAACGTGCCATCAACGACGTGGCGGTCGAACCAAGCGATAGGACGCGATACGCAACGGAAGACGATTTTGTGGGTAAAGAACATCCAAACCTCATCCATATAGAAGCGGCGGTAGGCAGCCTGATGCAGACGAGGGTACTTGCGTGCGAGCTTGTCGGCAACTGGCGTTTTCTCACCGATGTACATATATGTAGCAAGGGCGATGGCGCAGAGTGCCAAAACCGTAGAGGTGATGGCAACAGACCAGTTCACATGAGTGTCGAAACTCAAGCCGTTGGCTGATACGAAGTGTCCGAAAGGAATCCAACCACAGAGGATGGTCATCACTGAGAGGAATATCAACGGGAATGTCATGCAGGCGGGTGCCTCATGAGGTTTCTTTGCACCCTCGTTGATGTGGGTCTCATAATAGCTCTGTCCCCAGAATATCACATAGTAGAGACGGAACATATAGAATGCGGTCATACAAGCGATGCCGCTCATAATCATACCCATTGCGGGATGGAAGTTGTAGCAAGCCACGAGGATTTCATCTTTAGAGAAGAATCCGCTCAACGGGAAGATACCCGAGATGGCAAGGCAACATACGAGGAACGAGATGTGGGTGATTGGCATATATTTGCGCAACTTGCCCATATAGGCTTTCTCGTTGCTTCCAACGGCCTCGATGATACATCCGGCACAGAGGAAGAGGCAACCCTTGAACATGGCGTGTGTGAAGAGGTGGAACATACCGGCCATATAGCCCAGTCCGTTTCCATCTGCATACTCCACGGTCTTGGCAACCTCGCCAAGTTCGGCGTCAGGCATTGAAACACCAAGAGCGACAAGCATGAAACCGATCTGCGAAATGGTGGAGAACGCAAGCACACGTTTGATGTCGCTCTGGCAACAAGCCACGGCGGCGGCATAGAATGCGGTGAACGCGGCGATATATGCTATCCAGTGCAATTGCTCGGGTGCGTAATGTACGAACAACGGGAACAAACTTGCAACCAGATACACACCGGCAACGACCATCGTGGCGGCATGGATCAATGCAGATACAGGCGTCGGACCTTCCATGGCATCGGGCAACCAGATGTGCAACGGGAACATGGCACTCTTACCGGCACCACCAATGAACATCAGGAAGAGGGCGAGCGGCATCAACGGTGCCACATGAGCCACTTTGCCTGCCAGATCGGGCGCGGCGTTGAGGTCGTAATTGAACGTACCCACATAGAAACTGTAAATCAAGATACCGATGAGGAAGAACATATCCGCGAAACGTGTCACGATGAATGCCTTCTTGGATGCGGCGACGGCGGTGTGCTTGGGATAGTAGAAGCCAATCAACAGGTAGGACGAAACGCCCACGAGCTCCCAGAACAGATACATCTGGAAGATGTTGGTGGCAACGACAAGTCCGAGCATAGACATGGTAAAGAGGGACAGGAAAGCGTAGTAACGCTGGAATCCTTTCTCGCCATGCATGTAGCCGAAAGAGTAGATGTGAACCATGAAGCTGACGGTGGAAATCACGATGAGCATCATCACGGAGATAGGTGTCAGGCGGAATCCGATGTTAAACGTCAGCAGTTCGGTAAACTTCAACCATGTGAAGTTGAAGGTCGTGATTGTCGGGAAGAGTCCGTCGGCTCCCCTGCCCTGCACGAGGAAATACTCGAAAGCAGTGTAGTAAGAGAGACAGAATACGGTACCCAGTACAACGGTACCTATCATCCCGGCAAGTTTATGCGACATCTTCATTCCCGCAAGTCCCAACAATACGAAAGAGAGTGCAGGGAGAAGAAGTATCAAAAATACATAACTGTAATCCATTATTGCTTAAAATTTCATGTTTTCAATACTGTTCACCTGGTCACTATGTAGGTTGCGGTAAACGTTGATGATAATCGCGATAGCCACGGCGGTCTCGGCGGCACTCACACCCATGGAGAACAGGGAGAAGAAGAATCCTTCCAGTTGTCCGGGAAAGAGAATGCGGTTGAACACCGCGAAGTTGATGTCGGCAGAGTTCAGGATGAGCTCGATGGAGATAAGCATAGCTATCAGGTTGCGGCGGGTCACAAAACCGAAGAAGCCGATGAAAAACAACAATGCGCTAAGCACAAAGAAAAATTCTACTGGTATCATTTCTTATCCTCCTTTCTTGCTATCATAATGCCACCGATGATACATGCCAGCAGGAACACTGAGATGAACTCGAACGGGAGCACATACTGATATTTGTCGGAACCCAGCAGGGCGGTGCCAATCTTTTCCATCGGAACCTCTTGGTCACCCATCTGGGCTGCCATGTCGATAAACTTATTCTTGAGTAGGATGACCACCACGGTAGCCAAGCCCACCAGGGCCGCAATGCAACCCGCGATGACACGACCGCCATGAAGACGCTCCTGAAGTCCCTGCAACGTGCGCTTGCTCACCAACTGGATGGCGAAGATATACAACATCGTGATACCTCCGGCATAGATGGAAATCTGAGCGGCGCCCAGGAATGTATAGTCAAGCAGGAAATAGATACCTGCTACACCAAAGAGCACGAACAGCAGGAACGTAGCAGCTCGCATGATTCTCTTAGTCGAAACGCATACGATGGCAGAGCCGATGATGACTACAGCCAGGATGCAAAACATTACTAAATTTGCCATATCTGTTACTTCCTCCTATTATTTAGTGCTTGTATTAAACGTACCGATTTCCTCGGGTGCACCACCTTCGAGGATGTTGGGCAGACTGCTCTGGTAGTGCTCTTTGTCGAGATGCAGCACCAGTTTGTCACGGTCGAACACCGAGTTCTCGAAATCGTTGGTAAACTCGATTGCACCAAAGTTGCAGGCGTTCACACACAACTGGCAGAACATGCAATCGCCCAGGTCGTACTGGTAATCGGTCAGGTGGCGTTTCTTCTTGCCGTCCTCGGTGGTAATCATCTCTGATGTAATCTTGATGGTTCCATTAGGACAAGCCTTCTCGCACATCGTGCAGGCAACGCACTTCACGACATCGTTCTCGTCGCGCAACATGACCAGGCGGCCACGATGGCGCTTTGCCACATGAAGCGTGGTCTTGCGGTTTTCGGGATATTGCTCGGTCACCTTCTTGGTGAAATACTCGCGCATGGTGACGCCGAGACCCACGAGAAGCGACTTCACGCCATCCTTTACTTCGCCGAAATATGATTTATTATTTTCTTCCATTTCCTTATACATTATTTAATGTACCATCCACATGCCACGACAATGGTCATGAGCACAAGATTGAGCAATGAGAGCGGCATGAGATACTTCCACTCCAACTTCAATATCTGGTCGATACGCAGACGGGGATAAGTCCACTTGATCCAAAGCAGCACCCACACCAGGGCGAATGTCTTGCCAAGGAACCAGACGAATCCGGGGATGTAGTCCATCACCTGGTCGAAACCTGCCACGCCGATGTGGATTGGCATCCAACCACCCAGGAACACCGTAGCGGCGATACCTGCCACAATGAACATATTGAGGTATTCGGCGAGATAGAAGAATCCGAAGCCCATACCCGAATATTCAGTGTGATAACCGGCGGTAAGTTCACTCTCGGCCTCTGCCAAGTCGAACGGGCCACGGTTGGCCTCTGCGTTACCAGCAATCAGGAACACAACGAAGGCGATGATGGCAGGGATATGTCCCTTGAATATCAACCATCCGAAGGGGCCGCTCTGAGCGTCGATGATTCCGCTTACCGACATCGTGCCCGTGAGGGCGACGGCGGCGATAAGGCAAAGACCGAGCGACATCTCGTAAGATATCATCTGCACGGCACCACGCATGGCACTCACCACGCCGAACTTATTGTTGGAACTCCATCCAGCCATGAAGATACCGATGACACCGATACTCGATATGGCGGTGATGAGGAACACGCCGACATTGAAGTCGAGGATGCCCGCATTCTTATTCCAAGGCATGAACGAGAAAGCTCCCACGGAACCTATCAGTACAAGGAACGGCGCAATGGCATAGAGCAACTTGTCGGCCTTGTCCACGGCGAAGATTTCCTTGATGAGCATCTTCACCACGTCGGCGAATACCTGGAAGATTCCCCAGGGACCCACGCGCATCGGGCCGAGACGGCACTGGAAATAGGCACAGACCTTACGTTCCATAAATATCAAGGCGATGGCGAGCAAGGCATAAGCCGTGAGGATGATCAAGCCCACGATGACGCACTCGATAATGATTGACCACAGGCTGCCGAGACCCAATGTGTCGCGGAGCAAGCTGTCAAACCATGTTGTTACTATTTGAAAATCAAACATAATTATCTATCAATATCAGGAATTACATAATCTAATGATGCACCGACGGCAATGAGGTCGGCAATCTTTTCACCACGAAGCATCTCGTCCATGGCAGATACCAACGGCAGACCCATCGGGCGGAACTTCAGGCGGTAAGGACTCTTGTCGCCTTTGCTATCGAGATATACACCGATTTCGCCACGCGAACCTTCACATGAGTAGTACCACTGACCTTCCGGCACGCGGATGATAGGTTTCTGCTTCACGTAGAAGTCGCCCGCGGGGATGTTGTCGATGAGTTGTTCCAGGATGTGCACGCTCTGCTCCATCTCGTCCATACGAACCATGTAGCGGTCGAAGCTATCACCATTGTTATAGATGATTTCCTTGAAGTCCACCTTGTCGTACATATCATAAGGATGGTTCTTGCGCACGTCGTTGTGCCAACCTGTGGCACGACCCGTACCACCTGTACATCCGTAGCTGATGGCGTTCTCACGGGAGAGGTTGCCCACGCCCTTGAAACGGTTGTGCAGGATGAGGTTGCCCGTGAAGATGTCGCGGTATTCCTTGAACATCGGCTTCATGTAAGCGCAAAGTTTCTTCACGTTATCCACGAAGTTCACGTCGATGTCGTCCTGGCATCCACCTATTCTATAATAGTTTTGTATCAGACGTCCGCCCGTGGTCTCCTGCATCACGTTGAGCACCTGTTCACGGTCGCGCATACCATAGATGAATGCGGTGAGGGCGCCCAGGTCTTGTGCGCAACAGCTATAGAAGAGCAGATGCGAGTCGAGACGCTGGAGCTCGTCCATGATGGTGCGGATGTAATGGATGCGGTCGGTGAGTTCGATGCCCATAGCCTCTTCGATGACGCCCACCAGTGCATGGCGGTTCATCATCGCGCTCAGATAGTCCATACGGTCTGTGAACGCGAGACTCTGGGGATAAGTATAGCTCTCGGCAATCTTCTCGATGCCACGATGGATGTATCCGCAATGGGGATAGATCTTCTTGATGGTCTCGCCATCAAGGATGGTCTGCAAGCGGAGCACACCGTGAGTGGCAGGATGCTGAGGGCCGATATTGACCACGTAGTCGTCATCTGTAAAGAGGGCCTTCTTCTTGGCTACCAGTTTGCCTTCGTTGTCCAAGCTATATTGCATGGTGTAGTCGGGTTCGGGGTCGTCGAACATCGGGGCCTTATTCTTTTCGGGATCCATGTCGAAGTCCTTGCGCAGGGGATAACCCTGGAAGTCGCTACGCAGGTAGAGACGGCGCATGTCGGGATGGCCCAAGAACTTGATGCCCAAGAAATCGTAGACTTCGCGTTCAAGCAGTTCGGCAGCCTTCCACAGGTTGCACACGGTGGGCAGATAAGCGTTGTCGCGGTCTTTGGCAACAGCCTTGACTGACGTGCGCTCATGGCTCTGAGTATTCTCAAGGATGTAGATGCATCCGAGACCATCTTCACCAAAATCCTCACCCACAATCGTTACAAGGAAGTCGAAATGTTTTTCGTTTTTCAGCTTCGCCATCTCTGAGGCGAAGTCGTTCAGGTTGAATTCTAAATTATTCAGTTTCATTGTCGTGCTTCCTCCTTATTCGTTAAAATCAGCTGGCACTTCCGTTACCACGATGGGCTTCTTCTCTTTGTGGTTCGCACCACCGAAGAATTTCTCCACCTTCACTTTTCTCTGCAATTGCATCATGCCGTAGAGGATGGCCTCCGGACGTGGAGGGCAACCGGGGATGAAAACATCCACAGGCACAATCTCGCTGATGCCGCGAACGACGTGATAACTCGATTTGAACGGGCCGCCGCTGATGGCGCATCCGCCAACGGCTACCACATACTTGGGGTCGGCCATCTCGTCGTAGAGACGCTTCATCACGGGTGCCATCTTGTTGGTAATCGTTCCGGCACACATGATCAGGTCGGCCTGACGTGGAGAGTTACGTGTGACCTCGAACCCGAAGCGGGCGAAGTCGTAACGGGCGCATCCCACGGCCATGAACTCAATACCACAACAACTTGTGGCAAAGGTGAGCGACCAGAGGGAGTTGCTTCGACCCCAGTTGATGGCTTGGTCGAGAGAACCCACGACCACATTCACGCCACCGGCGTTCAGTTCGTCGGCAATCTTCTCCAGCGAATCGTTGTCCTTGAAATCCTCGTAAGGAATACTTTTGATGTGCGGTTTTCTTACTTCCATTCCAGAGCTCCTTTCCGCCAGGCGTAAGCCAAGCCAAATACCAGTACAAGCAGGAAGAAACCGATGCTCACCAGAGCCATCGGGCCAAACTGCTTAACAACCACTGCCCATGGATAAAGGAAGACAGTCTCCACGTCGAACATCAGGAACAGGATGGCGAAGAGATAGTAACCGATATGCACAGGAATCCATGAAGATCCGTGCGTAGGGATACCACACTCGAAAGGCTCTCCTTTAACCGGATTGTAAGAACGGGGACCGATCAACTTAGCGATGACATAAGCCGCCACTACCAAGAATACAGCCGTTATCAAAACGGTGATAAATAAGATAAAATACATATAAAGTTATTATAATTATAATTTGTGCTAGCTTAAAAGCGGATGCAAAGTTAGCAATTTATTTGCAATTATTACGCAACATTATTGAAAATTATTTGTGCCAACAACGTTTTTCCTGCTTTTTAAATATAGCAGCCACGTTTTTCCCATTTTTTAAATGTAGGCGCCACATCTTTTCCCCGTTTGTATGCGAAAGGCATCCCATCAATTCGCAAACATATCTTTTGCCCTCTGCAAACATCCTCTTTGCGTTTCTCCGTTATGCGAGTCGGGCGTTTTGTTGTTTTGTAACTATTTTCGACCATATTGTTTTGATTTTAAGTTCTTATCTTTTAGACAATGCAAAGATACGACATTTATTTTTGGCTTTGCACGTTCTTGCACGTTCTTGCACGTTCTTGCACGTTTTAATTGAAAATATTTTTTTTCAAGCATTATTCTCCCCTCGATAAGCACATTTTTGTTACATTGTTACATTGTGACATGTCACATTAGTACCTTCCGGTTTTCTTTGCCGAAGAACAAAATTTTTTGGAAATGAATTCAATAATATATATATAATATAATTATATTATATTATATATATATTATTGGCTTGAATTGAAAAATTCCCAGAAAGTGTGAAGGTACTAATGTGACATGTCACAATGTAACAATGTAACAAAAACTAATGACTTCGAGGCACTAAATCGTTGACGTCATTCACTCTAAATGAATGAAGCAATCTTGCAATTTTATGAATAATTAAGAATATTTACACAAATAAAGCATTCCCGCATTTCGTTAGCTTGTTGTTTTGTTACATTGTTACATTGTGACATGTCACATTAGTACCTTCCGGATATAAAAATAGGGGCGAATCTTTTTATCGACGCGCCCCTATCTGCTAATTATGGAAGATTAATCAAGCCATTTTACGTAGCAGAAATCCTGTCTGTGAGGCAGGTTTTCATTCTTAGGATACATTCTGACACAACATTTGAATGCGCCTGCATCATCAGGCTCAACGTCTGCCTCGAATGTATAGAGGTTGCCCTCCTGTTTTGTCTTCTTGAATTGGAAGACATGAGATATCTCATGATCGGTACCTTTCATGTCATTTTTCAACACAACCAACTCCAAGCCGATTACATCATTCAAGCCTTGTTCATCAATCACATACTTGATGTTGTAAGATTTTCCTGTTTCGCCACCAGCATCGAGAAGAGCAGTGTCTTTGGAAACGACGTGGATAGCATCCCAACGCTCTGCAACTGTTTCCTTCCAGAGTGCGATGTCCTTAGCCAAGCGATTGTCGTTTGCGGCCAATTTTTTGAAACGGGCAGCCTCTTTGAGATAGAATTTGCTATAATAATCGTCCAATTGACGCTTCATCGTATAGTGAGGAGCGATGGTGGCAATGGAGTTCTTAACCAACTTAATCCAATCCTCGCTGAAGCCCTTCTTACCCTTGTTGTAGTAAAGAGGTATTATCTCATTTTCAAACAGTCCATAAATGGTGGCTGCATCCAGTTGGTCTTGATATGCCTGGTTCTCGTATGTGCGCTGTTGTGGCAATGCCCAACCTGCACCTTGGCGATAGCCTTCAACCCACCAACCGTCTAAGACAGAAAGGTTTACGACACCGTTCATCTCTGCCTTTTCGCCTGATGTACCAGAAGCCTCAAGAGGTCTGGTCGGGGTGTTCATCCAAATATCCACACCGGAAACGAGGCGACGAGCCAGTTGCATATCATAATCTTCGAGGAAGATGATTTTACCCAAGAATTCAGGACGCTGGCTGATTTCAAAAATCTTTTTAATCAACCCCTGACCAGCACCATCAGCAGGATGTGCTTTTCCAGAGAAGATGAACTGTACAGGACGTTCAGGGTCGTTCACAATCTTAGAGAGGCGGTCGAGGTCTGTAAACAGAAGATGAGCGCGCTTATAAGTGGCGAAACGACGGCAGAAGCCAATCATCAAAGCATTCGGATTGATGCGTTCAAGAAGTGAAACCACACGAGAAGGATCACCCTGATTCTTCAACCAAGTCTCAGAGAACTTTTCACGTATATAATCTACCAGTTTCCTCTTCAATGCCATTCTGGTCTCCCAGATTTCATCATCAGGAACATTATAGATGGCATGCCAAATCTCTTCATTGCTTTGGTCGCTCATGAAGTTTTCATCGAAATATTTGGCATACAGCTTGCGCCATTCCGTGGCAGCCCATGTGGGGAAATGCACGCCATTGGTAACATAACCTACATGATTTTCTTCTGGATAATAACCGTTCCAAATCGGGGCGAACATCTTCTGGCTCACCCAACCATGCAATTTACTTACGCCATTAATCTCCTGGCAAGTGTTGCATGCGAAAATTGACATACAGAATCTCTCACCATGATCATCAGGGTTTTGTCTGCCCATGCCGATGAACTCATCCCAAGAGATGCCCAATTTGGCAGGATAACCGCCCATATATTTTCCGAACAGAGATTCGTCGAAATAATCATGACCTGCTGGAACAGGGGTGTGTACGGTGTAGAGGGATGAAGCTCTGACGAGTTCTATTGCCTGATTGAATGTGAGGCCGCCTTCCACGTAATCGCACAATCTCTGCAAATTGCACAATGCGGCATGACCTTCATTGCAATGATAAATCTGCTTGGTTATGCCTAATTTCTTCAAAGTGAGGATACCGCCGATACCCAAGAGGATTTCCTGTTTCAGACGGTTTTCCCAATCACCTCCATACAGAGAGTGAGTGATAGGTTTGTCAAATTCAGAGTTCATTTCATTGTCTGTATCAAGCAGATAGAGTTTGATACGGCCGACATTCACACGCCATACATAGGCATGAACCTGATAATTGATATAAGGCACATCCACGACAACAGGATTACCATTCTCGTCGAGTTGACGTTCTATAGGAAGCGAGGTGAAATTCTGAGCCTCGTAATTGGCTATTTGCTGACCATCCATGCTCAGGGACTGTTTGAAATAGCCGAAACGATACAAGAATCCTACTGCGCACAAGTCTACATTGCTATCGGAAGCCTCTTTCAGGTAATCGCCGGCAAGCATGCCCAGACCACCTGAATATATCTTCAATACCTGATTCAGACCATATTCCATACTGAAATAAGCTACAGAAGGGCGTTTCTTATCAGGTTTTACGTCCATATATTTGCGGAAAAGAGCGTAAACGTCTTTTACCTTCTTCATAATGGACTTATTTTTTACTATTTCCTCTTTACGATCATAGTTTAAACGCTCCAGCAACATAACAGGATTGTGACCTACCTTTTCATATAAGTCTTTATCCAAACTTTTCCACATGTCACGTGCTTCATAATTCCATGCCCACCACATATTGTGAGCCAACTCATCTAAACATTTCAACTGCTCAGGGAGCCTCGACTTAATCGTCAACTCCTTCCATTGAGGAGCGTTTGCAAAATCAGCTTTAATTTTCATAAAATCTCAAATTTTTATATATTCATTTTAAAATTAACTATTTTGTCTGAGACAATATCATTTCAAATTAACTCTTTCCTGTGCCTTTCGCAAAGCAAAGTCATAAGCCTCATAATAATATTTGATAAATATTCCCCACAAAGCCTTTTTGGACAGACTCTCGGCATTAGCACGGGCGTTCTTGATTTCCGCATCACTGAAATTGGAGAATTTGGTAACCGTCTCCTTGATGGCATCAGCCACTTCGGAATAGTTGTAATCCGTTCTGTGTATGACCTTCACGCCATCCTCTATTTCACTATAGCCGTTCTTCTGTTTGTTGGCCCACAAGCCGAAACCAGACAGGTCGGTGGTGATACATGGCACCTTGAAAGCCACGGCTTCCAGCGGGGTATAACCCCAAGGCTCATAATAAGACGGATAGATGCAAAGGTCATTGCCTAAGACCAAATCATAATATGTCTTATTGAGGATTCCATCTTCACCCGTGAGATAGCATGGCAAGAACACGAGTTTCACATTGTCTTCTTTACGGTTGTGCATGTCCAGATATTTCAGCATACCCAAAACATTATCATGACTCATGTTGTGCAACCAGTGCGTGATTGCGGGTACCTCCAAGGGCGTATCATACT
>ENA-UOYA01001454-UOYA01001454.1-activated-sludge-metagenome-genome-assembly--contig:-NODE-1454-length-25152-cov-32.492848_pt1 | contig 25152 bp, 22 predicted proteins | sample MGYA00238163_ERZ764804 | MGnify/ENA primary metagenome ERZ764804 (study PRJEB28919, sample SAMN05720223) | activated sludge metagenome | isolation source: Anaerobic digester | place: Hong Kong... | reverse complement strand
TTTTGACCAGCTTGCTGCCAGTGATGTCCGGGTCATTGAGCAGGTCTTTAATCACCTCCGCCGCATGGAGGATTTCAATTAACCTGGCCCAGTGGCTGTGAAGGGTCATATTATTGGGCTTACCGCCGGTATAAGCTTTATAGATTTCAAATTCCTGCTGGGCTCGAGGGCTGGGAATATAATCGCAGGTGTTGAGCCTGGCGATCGGCCCCACTCGATACCAGCCTTTTTCTTTCCCCAATTTTTTGAGATAGGGAAATTTCATATAACTCCAGGGTCTGACTTCCTCTCCGATATATTTTAAATAGTCCTGGTAATCAACATCATTGAGGATTTTCCGGCCCTCGGCATCTACTGCTCTCAGGACCCCATGGTAAAAATCCAGAGCTCCGTCTTTTCTGACCAGACTGAGGTGGTTGGAAGGAAGGGCCGCAAAATTGTCCAGGACTTCCCTGTTTTCCTGATGCAATTTTTTAAAGACCTCAATAGCTTCCTGAGCCCAATCAATGATGGTGTCAATATTGTAGGGAGCCGGTGACTTGAGAAAATAATCTCTTTCTTCCGGGGTGAGGCTTTTGTTGACGCCGCCGGGTATAGCTCCGGTGCCATGTATTCTTTTGCCGGCGGTGGCTTTAATTATTTCCTGCCCGAATTTTCTGAGGATTACCCCATGGACAGCCAGCTCCCGGTGGAATTTAGCCACACCGATTATATTGCGCACGGCCGGATCAGCATCGAAACCAAAAAGAAGGTCGGGCGAAGCTAAATGAAAGAAGTGAAGCGCATGCGACTGGAGCATCTGCCCGTAATGCATCAGCCGTCTTATTTTTTCAGCCGTCGGGGTGAGCTTTTCAGGCGGCACCCCGGCAATAATATCCATCGCCTTGGCCCCGGCTAAGTGATGGCTTACCGGGCAGATACCACACAGGCGCTGGACGAGAACTGGAATTTCCCAGTAAGGCCGCCCCTGAACAAAACGCTCAAAGCCGCGGAACTCAACCACATGAAAACGAGCTTGAGAAACACGTCCCTCATCGTCCAGATGAATGGTTACCTTACCGTGTCCTTCGACCCTCGTCACCGGTTCTATCGTTATTTTTCTGGCCATGGTCTTAAACCTCAATCATATTTAATCAGTTGATAATCAAGTTTCATCGGCCTGTTCTGGACTAAGGCAGTCAGGGCTTCCCAGATTAGATCGGCCGACGGCGGGCAGCCCGGCAAAAAGTAATCAATTTTGACTATTTCGTGGCAGGGATAAACCCGGTCCAGGATAAGCGGCAGATCCTCATCATGGGGAATAACCCTGTCTTCCGGGGCAACCGTCGGTGAATTCAGGTAAGCTTCTTCCAGGCAATCTTTAAGGGAAATGGTATTCCGCATGGCTGGCAATCCACCCATGACGGCGCATTCACCCAGTGAAATCAGTATCCGGCAGTTTTTCCGGAAAGAACGGAGAACTTCCACGTTCTCAGCGTTGCAGCAGCCACCCTCAATTAAACCAATATCAACCGGCCTGGTAAATTTTTTTAAATCATCAATAGGTGATTTGTCAAACTCAACCAGTTCAATGAGCTCGAGCAGTCTTTCATCTATATCAAGAAAAGACATGTGGCAGCCGAAACAGCCGGCTAACGAAGCCGTGGCAATAACTGGTTTACTACTCATCTTGAAACCTCACTTCTGCCCTTCGATCTCACTGCCGATGGGCTGGTGGTCATATTTTCTCTGGCCGATGGGGCGAATAAAACCTACCTCTTTTTTGAGAATAGCCCCGACCGGGCAGATATCCATAGCTTTCTGGATTTGATCCGGGCTGAGTTTAGCTGCCAGTTTACGGTCAACATTTACCCTGAGATCCTTTGAACGGTTTTTCATGGCGAAAATTTTCCGGCCATCTTCAGTCTGAATAGCCCGGACGCAGCGCTGGCATTGAACGCAACGGTTATGCTCGAGCAAAAAGCCGGCATAAGCTTCAATCTGACGCTGAGGGAATTGATAGGGGAAACGGGGAACCATAATCCCGTAGCGGTAAGCTAAAGCCTGAAGTTCACAGTTTCCGCTTTTTTCACAGGCCGGACAGAAATGGTTGCCTTCGGAGAAGAGCATCTCAATAATTGCCCGGCGGTATTCAACCACTGGCGGTGTGTTATTTTCTATGGCCATGCCTTCGGATAGAGGTTGGGTGCAGGAGGCCATCCACCGGCCATTGACCATGACCGAGCAGATCCGGCAGCTGCCAACCGGCTTGAGTCCTTCATAATGGCAGAGAACAGGAATGTAAACCCCATTAGCCTTGGCTGCCTCATAAATGGTCATCCCCTGGTCGGCTAAGCCTTCCCGGCCATCTATACTGAATTTCAATTTCTCAGACATCTTCTCTTTCCTCCTCGAATGTTCTGCCGGTCACCTGGCAGGCCTCTTCTACTGAGCGGGCCAAATCGAACTCAGACTTAAAGTCAGTTTCTTTATTAATTTTTTTCTCATAAAGTTCCCGGAAATTGGCCAGGCTGGTCAGAACCGGATTGGGACTGGTTTGACCAAGACCACAGCGGCTGGTAGCTTTGATTAATTTTCCCCAGGCCTCAATCTCGGTCAGGTCCTGAGCCGTTCCTGATCCTGAGACAATTTTTTCAAACTTGTTCTTGATCAGGACATTGCCAGCCCGGCAGGGGGTGCACCAGCCACAACTTTCTTCAATGAAAAAGTCCAGGAAATTGCGGACAATTGAGAAAATATCCCTGGTTTTATTAAAAATGACAATTGAGCCGCCGGTGGCCAGATCTGAATAGCAGAGTTTGCGGCCAAAGCCAGCCTCGGACAGACACTGACCCGAGGCCCCGCCAACCTGAACGGCCAGAGTGTCCTTAGCTCCTACCAGGTCGAGCAGCCCGTTCAAAGTTAATCCCCACTCAACTTCATAGATGCCCGGGCGATCGCAGTCGCCAGAAACACTCAGCAGCTTGGTTCCGGCTGAAACTGGCGTTCCCATGGCTCTAAACCAGGCTGAGCCATGATTCAGAATCTGGGTAGCAGTAGCCAGAGTTTCAACATTGTTAACGGTGGTCGGGTAACCGAGATAACCGTTCTGCACCGGGAAAGGAGGCCGGTCTCGAGGGTCACCGCGCTTACCTTCGGCAGATTCGATCAGAGCTGATTCCTCACCACAGACATAAGCTCCTGCCCCTGATTTTATTTCAATTTCAAAATCAAAATTCTGTCCGGCAATCTTCTTCCCCAGAAAACCATTCTGCCTCATATTTTCCAGGATATGTTCCAGGTACCTTTTGAGATAGGTGTACTCATGCCGGAGATAAAGAATTCCCAGCTTAGCTCCGACCGCATAACCGGCGATGACCATTCCTTCAAAAACCATTTCCGGTCTCTCGGTCAGAAGAACCCGGTCTTTGAAAGTGCCTGGCTCTCCCTCATCGGCGTTACAGACGACATAGTGTTCCGGGCTTTTTTCCCTCCGGCATAATTCCCATTTGAGACCCGTTGGGAAACCAGCTCCGCCGCGGCCCATCAGATTGGCTTTCTTAATTTCGTCAATAACTCCTTCAGGCGCCAGCTTCAAGGCCTGGTTTAGAGCCTGGCCTGTCTGATAATCGCCAAAAATCACCGGTCCTTCTTGCCTGATATGATTTTTGACCATAGCCCTGATCAGATCATGTTGATTGGCTCCGTCGCCGTATTCTTCGACCATAGACTGAACATCCCGCTTCTCTTTCATCATGGCGACTATCTTTTTAACTTTTTCTTCGTTTAAAGAAGTAAAAATTACACCGTTAATAATGGCTGCTGGCTCCTGGTCGTTCATACCTATACAGGAAGTCTCGAGCAGAGTCATCAGCCCATCAGGAGAGGTCTGGCCAAAATGGCAGCCGGCTTCTTTTTCCAGGGCCAGGGCCACTTTCTCCCGGCCAGACATTTCGGAGGTTATAGAATTATTGAGGTAAATGACATATTTACCGGTCGGTCGGTCTGAGAGAAAATGATAAAAGCTGATCACTCCTTCTACTTCGGCCCGGGAAATCTTGAGGGCGGCGGCTACGGCGTCGATGGCTTGCTCAGAAATTTTTCCTTCAACTGTCTGAGCCTCTTTTAAAATATCAAGCAGTTTGGTCCGGTCTTTTTTGTATTTGGAGATTATTTTTTTTATAGAGTCCATACCTGTCCCCTGTCCAAAAAATAGAATTATTTATATCATAACCGGAAAATTTTAAAAAGAGAAAGTTTCCTTGTTAACGTTTCTTCTATTGCTTATAATGATAAGCATGAAATTTGATCTAAATCACTTAAGCCAGCTGGCCAATCTGAAACTGACCGGAGACGAAGAAAAAGAGTTACCCGGTCAGCTGGAAAAAATTATTGACTGGGTCGGGCAGCTTTCCCGCCTGGAAACAGATCAAGAGGAAAAATTTACACCGGTTAATTTTAGCCTCCGGCTTGAGGCTGACCAGCCGGAGGAGTCATTGCCCCCAGCCGAAGTTCTGGCCATGGCTCCGGATAAAGAAGGCGATTTTATTAAGGTCTCCAGGGTTCTGGCCGGGAAATAAACTGAAATGAGTCAAGAACTGGTTAAGCTCGGACTGGTTGAGGCGGTCAACCTGGTCAGAACCGGTCAGGTTGGTCTGGCTGAAATTGTTGAAGATTATATCGGGCAGATAGAGCGACAGGATAAAAAAATCAAAGCCTACCTAACTTATAATTTTGGCCCGGCTTTGAACAAAGCCAGAGAGATTGATTCCAGGTCAGAAAAAGGGAAATTAGCCGGGGCGGTTATGGCCATTAAAGATAACATTGTCACCAGGGGTCTCCGCACTACCTGCGGTTCTAAAATTCTGGAAAATTTTATTCCTCCTTATAATGCCACGGTCATTGAACGGCTGGAGGCCGAGGACGCCATTGTTATCGGGAAAACGAATCTGGATGAGTTTGCGATGGGTTCGTCTACTGAAAATTCGGCTTTTTTCCCGACCAGAAATCCCTGGGATTTAGAGCGGGTGCCAGGCGGCAGCAGTGGCGGATCGGCGGCGGCCGTGGCCGCCAGGGAAGCGTCTGGTGCTCTTGGCTCTGAGACCGGCGGTTCAGTCCGGCAACCAGCAGCCCTTTGCGGGCTGGTTGGTCTCAAGCCGACTTATGGTCTGGTTTCTCGCTATGGCCTGGTGGCTTTTGCTTCATCTTTGGATCAAATAGGCCCGCTGGCCAGAAATGTGGCTGATTGCGCCTGGTTAACCTCGGTTATATCTGGCTTTGACCGCCGGGATTCAACCTCGGCTGATCTGCCTGTTCCTGATTATTTTTCAAACCTGGAATTGCCTTTGACTAAGAACAGGATTGGAGTGCTGGCGGAAACCTTGCTAACCGGAGTAAATCCGGAAGTGGCAGCCAATTATAAGAAAATTATTTCGAATCTGGAAAAGCTTGGCTTCAAACTGTCCACAGTTTCTTTTCCTTCCTGGGAATATGCTCTGCCCTGCTATTATATTATTGCCCCTTCAGAAGCCAGCTCCAATCTGGCTCGTTTTGACGGCGTCCGCTATGGTTTTAGAGCTAATTCCGGGGAGCTATCTGAAATGTATGTCAAGACCAGAACCCTGGGCTTTGGTTCTGAGGTCAAGCGCCGGATTCTAATTGGAACTTTTGCCCTGAGTTCAGGATATTATGAGGCCTATTATGCCCGGGCGGCCAGAGCCAGACAGACTATAACCCATGAGTTCCAGACCGCTTTTAAACAGGTCGATTTTATCCTGACCCCGACTACACCCGAACCAGCTTTCAGGCTGGGTGAAAAACAGGATCCACTGTCCATGTACCTTCAGGATTATTTTACAGTGACGGCCAATCTAACCGGTCTGCCAGCTCTTTCGCTGCCTTCGGGCCTGACGGCGGCTGGCCTGCCTCTCGGGGTACAGCTCATCGGACCTGACTTTTCTGAGTCGGAATTATTTAAATTTGCTTTTTTGCTTGAAAAAAGTTTCAATTTCAAAAATAATATAGATGCAATTACAACTGTTAGGGAGGAGGAAGAATGAAACATAAAAAATTATTTTTTCTAGGTTTAGCTCTGATGGCAGTCTTGTTTTATACTGCCTGCTCTTCAGCTCCAGAGAAAACTCTGCTGCAAAAATATTTTCATGCCCTTTCCATGAATGACAATCAGACGATGGCCTCAATGGCGGTGGAGCCCCTGGACATCGATGCAGTTAGCTACAAAATAGTCAGTTCTTCGCCAGAGTCAGTTGAACCGTTTACCCTGCCAGATTTGAACAAGAAAGAAATTGACACTAAGAAGGCAATGGATGACCACGTTGCTCCGGTAGTAGAAGCTAAGGATACTCTGGACGCAGCCAAAGATGATCTCGATAATGCCAGGACGGCTGGCTCCCGGGCGGCCTTGAAAAAAAAGGTGGAAGAGCTTCAGGCTAAATATGACCAGGAATACAATGCTCACAAGGAACTGCAGGCAGCTTATAGCGCAGCCAAAGAAGCTGCGGCTAAAGAAGAACAGATAGCTATGTTTTCTCTCGGGGTCAAATCCATGCCTGGAATCAGAGACCTGAGCGGTGAAATTCACTCAAAAACTGTCCAGATTAGTGTCAAAACAAAAGCTGGAACTGAGAAAAAATATAACGTCTTTTTTAAAAGATATGTGCTTAAAGATCAGACTGGTAAACCTAATAATGGCCGCTGGATAATCGTTAAATTTGAACCAGCTGCTTGATAAGATCCGGGACTTTAGAAGCGGGAAATTATAACCAGTCTTATTGACATTTGGGGATTTTTGGCTATAAATAACCTTTCAAGCGGTCAGGACTGAGGGGCCGTTAGCTCAGAGGGAGAGCACCGGCCTTTTAAGCCGGGTGTCGCTGGTTCGAGTCCAGCACGGCTCACTTGCGCCCCTGTCGTCTAGCCCGGCCTAGGACATCGCCCTTTCAAGGCGGCAACACGGGTTCGAATCCCGTCGGGGGCGCTATTTTTTTATTCAGATCAGGACAACCGGGCAAAAAGCTGGTCCTGCTGGTTAATCAAACGAAAAAGCTTTTTCCAGAAACAGCTGCTGGCAGGCAGTCACGGCTTGAGGGTCATAAAAAATTCCGCTGTTTAGACGTATCTCTTCCAGAGCCTTATCTATCCCGAAGGAGGGACGGTACGGCCGGTGAGAAGACATGGCTTCGACCACATCGGCCACTGATAAAATCCGGGCTTCAGGCAGGATTTCTCCATCTTTAAGACCGGCCGGATAACCGGACCCATCAAGGCGCTCATGGTGCTGGAGAACAATGTCGGCAATCGGCCAGGGAAATTCAATGTTTTTTAAAATCTCATAACCAGCCTGAGGATGAGTTTTAATGATCGCATATTCAAGCGCGCTCAATTTTGTTGGCTTGCTGAGAATTTCAGCCGGAACATAAAGTTTTCCGATATCGTGAATTTGAGCCGCAAATTTTATACCTTCAATTTTTACTGAAGGAAGGTTCAGACTGGTGGCTATGGCTTCAGCCAGTTGAGCGACCCGGCGCTGGTGGCCGGCCGTGTAAGGATCACGCATTTCAATCATGATGGATATAGCTTCAATTGTGCCTTTCAAGGCACTCTGGAGTTTTGCCCGGCTATCCAGCAGTTCCTGCGCCGCCCGGCGGCGGGTGGAAACATCTCTTAAAACTATCACCTGACCGCTCCAGCGGCCTGTTTCCTCTGGCAATGGGGCAATGGTCAGTTCAACCGGAATGTCCTGGCCGGTTTTGGTTTTAAGGCTTGTTTCTGGCAGATTGGCAAGCGCCAGACTGTTTTGAAAATCTATCTTTTCTCCTAAATCAAACACTTTTTCTACAGGTTGTTCAATGGCCTCCAGCTCCTTCCAGCCGGTGATTTTTTGGGCTGAAGGATTGATAAAAGTTATCTGGCCCTTTTCATTAGAAACGATAATGCCATCATCTAGGCCCTTTAAAATTGTAGATAACCAATGTTCTCTTTCCTTTAGAAGCCGCTGCACCCGGGCTTTATAAAGAGCGATCTCAATGGTCAGCTCCAGTTCCCTTTCTTCATAAGGTTTGATCAGATAACCAAACGGTTCAGTTAGTTTAGCTCGCTCGAAAGTCAAATCATCAGCGAAGGAGGTTAAATAAACAACCGGTATGGAATATTTTTCCCACAGAATGGCAGCAGCTTCAATCCCATCAACCTGGCCTTTAAGGACTATATCCATAATGGCCAGATCAGGCGGGTTATTCTCGACGCTCTGGATGACTGCTTCGCCATTTTGAACGAGGTCAGTAACCTCATAGCCAAGAGATCTGACCAGACTTACCAGGTCCCTGGCTACCAAAGCCTCGTCTTCGACTACCAGAATTCTGGCTCTGGCCAATTTCCACCCTCTTGGGTGAATTTTATAAATTAGTGACAGGAGTTGCAACTAAAAAAAGTTTATCTACTTAGCCACCAATAAGATCCCGGCCGTTTTTTCTAAGCCAGGTTCTGGCCCCGTATCTAACAGCAACCGGTAAAGTAACCTTTCCTTCCACCAGAAGATTAATTCTAAGACAGGCTTAATCACCCGGAAAACTTTTATTCCTGGTCAGAACTGAAGGTCTAAACACAATTGGTGGGCGGTACTGGGTTCGAACCAGTGACCTCCGGTTTGTAAGACCGACACTCTGCCCCTGAGCTAACCGCCCGGCCAGAACTTATGATTAACTTAAGAGAAACTAATTCCAATGTCAAGCCGGTCAGGAAGAGCCACCGCTTCTTTGACTCAGCTGGTTAGATAGATTAAAATAAAAACTAATAAAAATGTTGCCAGTCTTAAAGGCCTGTTAATTATTGATTCATGCCCGATAAAAACGATTTATCATCCTCAGCAAAACTTTCGCTGGAAGAGCTATTAAATTCCTGGCTATCCCAACCACTGCCGGCCAGTCCGGCTTTAGCTGAGAAGATCGTAACTACCGCCTCAACACTCCTGGCTTCCGGTCAGGCCGACAGCCTGAAGCCCGAGACGATCAGAACCTATCTGAATGTGACTTCCACCGCCACTTTTTTAACCGGCCTGCCTTATCCGGAAAAAAACTGGGAATGGGCTGAGACCTGTTTCCAGTTTATTCAGAGAATTGATTATAGCCTGTTAGATTTATTTGAAGATAGAATTAAAGAAAATCATGACCAGGTGCTTTTTATTGACCTGTCTTCTTTGAAAACAGGCAACTGGACTTATTCGGAAATTGCTTCATACCTGAAACTGCTGGCCGGGTATTTTTATCTTCTGGCCGGACCCGGAGAACCACGGGTAGCCATTTTCAGCGAAAATCATTTTGATTCGGCCTGCAGTGATCTGGCCTGTCTTTTTTATGATATTCTGGTAACGCCTCTTAACCCGAGTTTTAACCTTGAAAATCTCGAACTGATTTTTAATCAGCTCGGGATCAACATTGTCATAACTGACAACCTGGAAAGGTTGAGATTACTCGAACAGCTGAAGCAGAAAACCGGACTTAATTTTGAAATCTTAGGGCTGCAGAGAATCGAACCGGCGGGCGGGTCAAGATATCTGGGTGAGCAAATCAGAAGTTTGAATCCAAAGGAAATAGAGCAGGTTCTAGCCCGGCGGCCCCGCTTCCGCCTGACCCAGGTTTCAACCGTCATGTATACGTCGGGTAGCACCGGTATTCCAAAGGGTGTTTCTTTCTCCACCTACAATCTTATTTCCAAAAGATTTGCCCGGGGAGCTGCTTTACCAGCAGTGGGACAGGATGAAGTTCTGCTGAGTTTTTTGCCTCTGTATCATACTTTTGGCCGGTATTTTGAACTGCTGGGCTCTATCTTCTGGCGCGGCACCTATGTTTTTTCGGGCAATCCTTCCATAGATACACTTTTAAGCTTGTTCCCCAAGGTCAACCCGACTGGCCTGGTCAGCGTACCAATTCGCTGGGTCCAGATCTATGAAAGATGCCGGGCGGCCGTGGCTGGAGCCAGAACTGAGCAGGAAAAAAATGAAGAGGTCAGGAGGATCGTCGGCTCCAGGCTCAGCTGGGGAATCTCGGCTGCTGGTTATCTTGAGCCCCGGATTTTCCATTTTTTCGCTAAATACGGGATTGATCTTATTTCTGGTTTTGGACTGACAGAAGCAACCGGCGGCTTAACCATGACCTTGCCAGGCCGCTATGTTGACGATACTCAGGGCTGCCCTTTGCCTGGTGTCGAGCTGAAGTTAAGTCCAGAAGGGGAACTCTTAGCCCGGGGTCACTATATCGCCCGCTATCTGGAAGATAAGGGACCAGGCGATGACCTTCCTTATCCTGGCCAGCCTGGCTCTGATTACTGGCTTAAAACCGGCGATATCTTTGAGGTTTTACCCAACGGTTATTTCCGGCTGGTCGATCGGATAAAGGATATTTATAAAAATAACCGCGGTCAGACCATTGCCCCGAGAAAAGTAGAGGATAAATTCAAGTCTGTCCCCGGTTTTAAAAATGTTTTTCTGGTAGGAGATGGCCAGCCCTATAACGTTCTGCTCATTGTTCCCGATACCAGTGCACCGGAACTGACCGCCTATCCCGGGCCGGAAGGAGAAAGGGAATATTATAAGAGGATTATAGAAGCGGCTAACCTGAGCCTGGCTCCTTATGAACGGGTGATCAAGTTTGCCCTCCTGGATAGAGATTTTTCTGGCGAGAAAGGCGAACTGACAGCTAAAGGTTCCTTTAACCGGAAAAAAATCGTGGCCAATTTTTCTGAGCTGATTAAACACCTTTACCAAAAAGATTATCTCAGCCTGAGTTCCAGGGATTTCAATCTGAAGCTTCCTTTCTGGCTGATCAGAGATCTTGGTTTGATTGAAGAAGATTTTAGCTTAGAAGGTGACCGGCTGGTTATTGCTGGCCGTAAGTCTTCTCTGACCTTAGGCTATGATCAGCAGAGCCAGAAGTTTCTTATCGGGGATCTCTTCTACGAGACTAAAGACAGGACAATAGATCTGGGTTTATTTGCCCGTCAGCCTCTTCTGTGGGGTGGAAATCCATCTCTGGCCAACTTTCTCGTCTGCCGGGAAGGCTGGGATACACCTTTGGGAAATGTTTCTAACCGGGTCTGGCTGCCCCCTGAGCCGCCTGGTCCGGGCCAGCGGGATTTTCCACCGCCTAAGGGAGTGAGTGATTTAACCTTGCTCAAGGTTCATGAGCTAATCTCCAGGCTTTTCTTTGGTTCGGAAGAGGAAGCCAGGGGGACGATGAAAGATCTGGAAAGGCTTTTTTATCAGGCTGAAAATCTCAGACTGTCGATCCTAATCAGGCTGCGACTGGAAGCTCTGGCCAATCATCCTTTAGAAAGTGTTCGTTGCTGGGCCTACCGGCTTCTTCTTCTTGACCAGCCTCTACCTGAGTACACTCCTTCCCTCTCGGCTTTTGTTGAATCGGGATTAACTTTTTTGAATGAAGAATCAATTGAAGAAATCTCTTCTTCGGCCCTGGGCGGCGGCCAGTTTGAAGCCCTTCGCCGGCGGTTAGCCAATTACCGGAAGTCATTGAAATGGCCAGCTTCCGCTGCAACCGTTAATCAATTTTTGCATATTTTTAAGTTGTTGTCTGACTTCGCTACCATTCATCCGGAGTTTAGTCCTGAAGTTATTGCCGAGCTGGCCAGCTGGGCCCTGCACCGGAAAGACCAAATTCTCGCTTCCGAAGCTCTTAAAATAATGGAAAATCTTTACAGCCTTTTTAGGTTGCGGCTAAAAGTTAGATTACCCGGTGATATTAAAGAGAGGATTGCCGGGAGACTGCGGATTGGTAGCGATTTTCCCGGCCCGGAAAAAAAGCTGATCAGCGAGACTCTGTCCGAACCGACCTTTCTGGCTGAAAGTATAGCTTTTGCCTACGGCTTCAAGGCCTTTAATCCAGAAGGACTGGCTTCCGGCGAGATCAGAGTCTCCAGAGTAGCTTCCCTTTACCCTGGCCTTCATTTGCGGGTTTGCCTGAACACTTCTCAGGGTGAGCATTATGACCTGAGAGTGGAAATTTTAAAAGGCCGTTTTAGCCAGCCAGTCCTGGATAAAATTTTATGGCATTTATGTCTGTCTGAGGATTTTAGTTATCCTCGTCTTTTGCCTCGACTGGCCAGCTGGCGGCCGGATTTGAAAGCTATCAGTTACCGCTTCTTTAGCCGTCTCAATGTCAGTGAAAGAATCAGAGATTATGCCACCCGCCCCGGCGGGCCGATTTCTTTAGTCACTCCACAGGAGTGGCGGATGCTTTATATTGAAGCCATCGGAGTAATTCTGAAGGCCTTAGCTGCTTCAGACTTCCGGATTATCCCTGGCCAGGGCTTACCTGAAAATATCTGTGTAGATGGAGAGCAGCCTGGTCTGATCGAACTGGGCGAGATAAAACCATATAAAGGACCTCTGTCTTTAATGCGGCTTTTAATTGAGAATTTCTACCTGAGGGTCGTGGCCGCTTATCCCTGGGCCAGAAAAATAATAGATCTAAGCTGGATCTTTGATGCCTGTTTCGAAGTCTGGGAAGAAAAGCAGGCCCTGAACTTCCTGGAGGAGCTTTTCCACGAGCTTCAGCGGGAGGATATCGAAGCAGAGGGTTTTGGCTCCTTTCGTTTCCAACTGGAAAGCTATTTAAGCGAAATCCGCCAGAATCCGGTTATGCCCGTTTCGGTTTTAACTGCTATCCGTCAATATAAAGAATGGGAACTAACCAACGGCCAGGCTACTCCTTTCGAGCGGGAGAAAAAAGTTATCGAACTCATCAATGACTTCCATCTGAATTCTCGTCCGGAGCTGCTGAGATTTTATGTTTACCGTCATACCTATTTTTCTTCAGCTCCGGCTGAAGTCATCATGGCTTTTGAAACCTTACTCAACAAAATGAAAAATCAGCCTGATAAGCTGGCTATCCAGTTTGTTGAACTATCTGAAATCCAATCGAATCTTGAGTCGGAAGAAGACCGTCAGGTATTCAGCCGGCTGGTTTTTCCCAGGGCAACTCAGGCCAAAGATCTGAACCTGGCCAAAACAGGCGAGTCAGGGCGGGAAAGGCTGATCATAAAATCAACCATTTCCGATCGGCTGGGTAACCAGTTTACCTTCCGGGAGAGTTATGAGCCGGCGGAGATTGGCCAACTCTATCACCTTTTTCTCCTGGACAATTACCCCCGGGTGATTTCTCAGCTAAATCATAACCTGGTTCTGGTTGATGAAGATGGCCTGGTCCTGGGTGGGATTTGCTTCCGGAACCTGTCTTCAGAGGTCGTCTTTATGGAAGGAATCGTTGTCGCCCAGCAACATAAGCAGAGTGGTCTGGGCCGGGCGATGCTCCGGGATTTTACCGAAAGAATGAGGAATTCAGGCGTCAAGCTGGTAATGACTCATTATTTAATTCCATTCTTTTTTATGAAGGAAGGCTTCGTCCTGGATAAAAGATGGGGAGCGCTGGTCAAGTATCTGAGTTAACCCCAGGCTACTTGACCAGCTATCTGGTTGACATAAAATGGCTTATATGTTAAATTTAAGGCTCAATTTTTATCCCCGGAAAGGTGAAAAGCCATGTTTGCAGTAATTAAAACAGGCGGCAAGCAGTATCGAGTGAAAGAAGGAGATGTCCTCTCAATAGAAAAACTTGAGGTCCAGGCAGGAGAAGAGGTTGTTTTTGATCAGGTCTTGTTGATCGAAGACGAAAGGCAAATACTGGTTGGAAACCCGTATGTGGAAAGAGCTATGGTCAAAGGTCAGGCAGTTGAAACTTATAAGGATGATAAAGTAACCGTCTTCAAAAAGAAAAAGAGGAAAGGCTATCGCCGGACCAGAGGTCATCGCCAGCTGCTGACTAAAGTCAAAATTGCAGCTATTTATCCTGAAGGGTCGGCTGAAACAGCGGTTAAATCAGCAGCCAGACCGGCTGAAAAACCAGCGGAGGAGCCAGTTAAGACCAGGACCAGAAAGAGCCCGGCTAAAGCCGCCGCCGTTACTTCCGGAGAAAAAGCTCCGGCGAAAAAGGCACCAAGGACAAAAAAGAAGATTGAGGATAAGGAAGAAGACAAGGAGAACTGAGTATGGCTCATAAGAGATCAGGTGTAAATGGCAGAGATTCTAATCCGAAACATCTCGGGGTTAAGACTTTTGGCGGAGAAAGGGTAACGGCTGGTTCGATTCTGGTCAGACAGAGGGGAACGAGGCTAAAACCTGGACTGAATGTCAGGCGGGGAGGCGATGATACTCTTTATGCCCTGATAGAAGGCCAGGTCAGATATGAAAACAAAGGGAGGATGGGAAAATTTGTTTCGGTTTTGCCCCTGGAGGAAAAGACCGGAACCACCTCTTAAAAATGGGACAAGCTCCCTGCCTTCTTAACTCCATCAAGCTTAAGGCTATCAGGTTAAGGTTTATCCCAGCGGCCTTCAGGCTCTCTCTACAGCAGGTATCAAATTGTTTATTGATCGGGTAAAAGTTCAGCTGTTAGCTGGCAAAGGAGGAGATGGCTGCGTCAGCTTCCGGCGTGAATACCGTGTTCCCAAAGGCGGACCTGATGGCGGGCGCGGCGGCGACGGCGGCAACATCTACCTGGTAAGTGATCAGAGCCTGAATACTCTGGCTTTCTTCCGTTTTCATCCGGTTAATAAGGCCAAAAAGGGAGCTAATGGCCAGGGCTCGAACCGGCAGGGGAAAAAAGGGCAGGATCTGTATCTAAGAGTTCCGGTTGGGACCATGGTGAAGGAGGCTTCTTCGGGGCTGGTCCTTCATGATTTTCTGAAGCCTGGTGAAATTTATTTGGCGGCTAAAGGCGGAAGGGGAGGCCGGGGAAATGCCAGCTTTGCTACTTCCACCCACCAGGTGCCAAGAGAATTTGAAAAAGGGAAACCTGGTCAGGAAATAGAAGCCGTTCTAGAATTGAAATTGATTGCTGATGTTGGCCTGGTCGGTTTTCCCAACGCTGGCAAATCCACCTTGATTTCTAAGATATCAGCGGCCCGGCCCCTCATTGCTGATTACCCCTTCACCACTCTAACTCCCAATCTGGGAGTGGTCGACCTGGGTGAAAACAGGAGCCTGGTGGTAGCTGATATTCCAGGCTTGATTGAAGGGGCTCATCACGGGCAGGGCCTGGGAATACAGTTTCTAAGGCATATAGAAAGAACAAGATTACTCGTTCAGCTGATTGATGTTTCTCCTCTGACTCAGAGAGATCCGGTCAGGGATTACGAGATAATTCAGAACGAGCTTAGAGCCTTCAATCCTGATCTTCTGGCCAGAAAGCAGATTATTGCTGCCAATAAAATTGATCTACTGAGTGACCGCCAGTCAGAGCGCTTGCTGTCGGTCAAAAGATTAGCCCGGCGGGAAAAGAAGCCGTTTGTGGCTATCTCTGCCGCCAGTGGTGAAGGTTTAGCCAGACTGGTGAGTTTGATGGCCAGAATGTTAAAAGATGAAAAGGCCGGAAAATTAGTTACAGATTAACAAAGAATGATAAGATGAGTTAGAAAAAATGGCTTTAACCGGTCTGTTTGGAGGAACTTTTAACCCGATTCATAATGGCCATTTACGGGCAGCTGAAGAAGTCCAGCATTATTTGCCCCTGGACCGAATTTTGTTCATCCCTTCCTATGTGCCTCCTCACAAAGATCCGACAGAGGTCGTGCCGGCCTGGCAACGGCTCAGAATGGTAGAAATAGCCTGCCAGGATCATCCTGGATTTGTGGTTTCTGACCTCGAGGTTAAAAATCCTGGTCCTTCTTATTCAATCATCACTTTAAGAAAACTTAAGGAACTTTACCCCCTGGACATTTTCTGGTTTATTCTTGGTTCTGATGCTTTCTTAGAGATAGAAACCTGGAAAGATTACACCCAGCTTCTTCAAGAATGTTCTTTAGCCATAGTCAAACGCCCCGGCAGCGAGCTGGAAAAATTAAATAAAGTAATCTACAAAATAAAACCAGGACTGGTGGTGAAACTGAACAAGCGGAGAAAGTCAGAAATCAAAGATAGTGGCCGGCCCGGGCTTTATCTCATTGATATCGAGGCACTTGATATTTCTTCTTCTGAAATAAGGCGAAGGCTGCGGACTGGACAGCCGGTGACTGGCCTGGTGCCCCCCGGCGTCGAAAATTATATAATGGAAAATCATTTATATTATTGACTGAAAGGAGATAAGGAGAAAAATTGAAAAACGGAGAAAAAAAATTCACCAAGCGCAGTTTACCCCAGGAAGTTAAACTTTCCATTAAGGCCAGCCAGGCTAAGAAAGCAGAAGGATTGTGTGTGCTTGACCTGCGGGAGCTGACCAGCTTTACTGATTTCTTTATCATTATGAATGGAAATTCTTCCCGGCAAAATGTAGCTATCTATCAGCATATTGAAGAGGAATTAAGAAAAGAAAAGATAAATCCCTTCGGAGTGGAGGGGCTGGAGCGTGGTGACTGGATTCTCATTGACTATGGTTCTTTAGTTATTCATATATTTTCCAAAGCTACCAGGGAGCATTTTGCTCTGGAAAAACTCTGGGCTGATGCTCCCAGGCTTGATTATTGATTAAATTGGTTTTTTCCTCTTGACTTTTAACCCATAAATATTTATTTATTAGAAACCGATTAGCATGAGACTTTTATTTGTCTGGCCAGGGAAAACCAGAAATGCCAGTTACCGGGCTGTGCAGCAGGAATATCTGGAGAAAATAAAGCTGTTAGCCCAGGTCAGGCTGGTAGAAACCCAGGTGGCCAGAGGACTTGAAGAAAAATGGGCCGAAAAGATTCTGGAAAAGGAGGCTCAAGGACTTGAAAAATATGCTAAGGATGGATATATTATCTGCCTTTCTGACGGCGGAAAAGAATTGAGTTCGGAGGAATTGGCTGGTTTAATGGAATTAAAAAGCGTAAATTCGGGCCGCCAGCTGATTTTTCTGGTTGGAGGTTTTCTTGGTCTGGCTCCGAGGATAATGGAGAAAGCTGATTTGAAATTATCCCTGTCCAGGATGACTTTTTCTCATGAGCTGGCCAGGACTGTCCTGCTGGAACAGGTTTACCGGGCTTTGAACTTAATCAAAGGTTATGCTTATCCTAAATAACAGGGGGTCATATGCCTGAAAAATTCAAGTTATCCAAAAAAGAAAAAGAAGAATTCAGAAAATTGCTGCTCGAAAGAAAAAACAACATCATCAAAAAGTTGAGCCAGTTTTACCGCGAGAGCCAGGAAATTGAAACCAACACCGCCCTTGATGTCGTTGACAAGGCTGAAACATCTTATACCAAAGAATTCCTTCTGGGGCTGACCGATAGTGAACGCGAGCAGCTGCAGCAAATTGACCAGGCTCTGGATAGATTGGAAAAAGGTGAATATGGCCATTGTCAGGTCTGCCATAAAGAAATCGGGAAAAAGCGCCTGCTAATTATTCCCTGGACACCATATTGTATAAGCTGCCAGGAGAAGATCGAAGGCGGAACACCAGAGAAGTGACCATTTTAAAATCAGTTAACCGGTTGACCCTGCCGGTTAAGCTGGCTATTTTCCCTTCCTTCTGCCAGCTTTGTGGTCAGCTTCTCCTTGAACCTGAAGAAAAGGTAATCTGCCGCCAGTGCCTGGATCAGATTGATATCCATCAGGGGCCGGTCTGCCGGGTCTGCGGCCGGTTTCTTTATCACGGGAAAGAACCGGATTCGCTTTGCCTGGAGTGCCAGAACATCTTGCCTCCTTATGAACTCCATCGTTCCCTTGGGCCATATTCGGGACGGTTGAAAGAAATCATTATCCTTCTTAAGTACAAGGGGAATGAACCGCTGGCCTCTTCTCTGTCTGAACATCTTTACCGGCATTTTGGACCACAGGGAATACTGGCCGGAGTTGACCTGATTGTGCCTGTTCCTCTTCACCGCCGGAAACAAAGACAGAGAGGTTTTAATCAAGCCGAGCTTTTAGCCCGGGGGCTATCAAAACTGACGGGCAGCCCGCTTGGCCGGGGAATCTTGATCAAGACCAGAAATACCCCTTCCCAGGTTAGTCTTGAAGCCAGAAAGAGGGGATCGAATTTAAAAGGAGCTTTTGCCGTCCGGAAGGCAGGCCTTATCCGGAAACAGATAATATTGCTTATAGATGATGTTTATACCACCGGTTCGACTATCAGAGAATGCGCTTTAACCCTCAAGAAGGCAGGAGCTGAGGAAATTAGAGCTATCACTCTGGCCAGGGCTTAAATAAAAAAAAGCCCCTGCCTTTTGGGCAGAGGCCTTGACAGCCAAAGCTTGAGTTAATCCCTTACTTAGTAGGTTTTTCTTCAGCCTTTTCCCCGCTGCCTGGTTTAAGGATTTTTACCTTTTTCGGTTTGACCTCAGTTTTCTTTGGCAGATGGACTTTCAACAAGCCATTTTCAAACTCGGCGCTGATATTATCGTAATCTACGTAATTGGGCAAAGTGAATGACCTGAAGAATGAGCCATAAGCCCGTTCAATTCGATGATAATTCTCTTCCTTGGTCTCTTTTTCCAGCTTTCTTTCGCCTTTAATCGAGAGGGTGCCGTCCTCAACCTTAATCTCAACATCTTTCTCATTGACGCCCGGAAGCTCAGCTGACATGACGAGCTCGTTCTCAGTTTCATAAATATCAACAGCTGGAGACCAGGTGGATTGCATCAGCTCCGAATCCTCAAACCGGAGCGTAGGAAAAGAGTCTTCAAATAGTCTGTTCATTCTGTCGCGGAGAATTGTTAAATCCCGGAAAGGATCCCATTTAGTGATAGCCATGGTTTAACCTCCTCTCATAAATTCTTTAGTCATTCATTAATATAATATCGTAGTATATATTTGTCAAGTATTTTGAAAAAAAATTATTTACCCCTTATTAGGATAGTGGCTTCACCTTTCAACCTGTCCTCAGAGACTTTTGAGGCCAGATTATCGAGATTTCCCCTGATGAATTCCTCGTGGATCTTGGTTATTTCCCTGGCCAGAACAGCTTCCCTTGGCCCAAAGACCTCTCTGGCCACTTCTATAAATTGCTTGAATTTTCTCATGGGGAGGAAAAAGACCAGAGTTGCTTCTTCTTCTGCCACTTCCTGAAGGAAATTCTTTAATCCCACCCTCTTGACCGGGGGAAACCCAATAAAAAGCACTCTATGAGTCGGGAGCCCGGCTGCCGATAGAGCGGCCGTCAGAGCACTCGGGCCAGGAACTGGTATAACCTCAATACCACCGTCGATAGCGGCTTTAATCAGGGGGAAACCAGGATCGGATATACCAGGGGTCCCGGCATCTGAGACCAGGGCTATATCCTTTCCCTGTTCAAGGATGGATATAATCAGGGGAATCTTCTGCTTTTCCAGCGGTTGGAAGTAAGAAATGAGTCTTTTTTTCAGCCCAAAGGCATTAAGTAGCTTGACTGTCTGCCTGGTATCTTCGCAGGCAATAGCTTCAACCTCATTGAGGACTTGAAGTGCCCGGCTGGTAATGTCCTGCAGGTTGCCAATCGGAGTGCTGACTATAAATAACCGCCCTTTTTGACTCATTTTTTCTTGATGGACGGGGTTATTTCCCCCAATCATAAGGATAGAGAAAATCATGACCGATAGTCCGCTCGGACAGTTTGGCAATTGGAGGCATTTTCCTTTTGTATTCGGCTTTTCTGATTAATTCGGCTACCCGCCGGACTTTTTTTTCTTCCAGCCCTGCCTTGATAACCTCATCTGCCGTCAGCCGTTCATCCACCAGCTTGAAAAGAACGCTATCGAGTTCTTCATAACTAAGCCCGATTTCTCCCTCGTCAGTCTGGTCAGGCCAGAGGCCAGCCGTTGGCTTCCTCCGGAGAATTTGTTCTGGGACTTTGAGATACTGCCCCAGCTCCCGAAGCTGAGTCTTATAAAGATCCCCCATAGGATTTATCCCGCAGGCCATATCCCCATGAATTGTCCCATAGCCTATTAATAATTCAGTTTTATTGCTTGTCCCGAGAATCATAGCCTTCAGCCGGGCCGAATAGTCATAAAGGATGGACATCCGCTCTCTGGCCATCTTGTTACCTTTGAGAACAGGATTATCGGTAGGATGCCCTGAAAAATAGGCGTCGATCTGGGGGGAAATGTCAATCGTTTCAAATTTTATCCCGAGAATCTGGCTGACCTCCTTCGCCAGGCTGACGCCTTCCTGATCATAATCCTTATAGGGCAGAATCAGGCCAAAGACATTGACCGAGCCAACGGCTTTGACCGCCAAGTAGGCACAGACGGTAGAATCAAGGCCCCCTGACAGGCCAATGATATTCCGTTCAAAGCCGGCTTTCTGGCTTTCTTCCTTGATAAAATTAATTAAAACCTTGGTAACAAGAGGGCAATTAATCTTCATCTTTTTCCCTGAGCAACCGGCCAAGAGAGTGCCAGATGACTTCCGGCCGTTCATCCCGGTAATATGGCCTGTTCTTTCTGGCCTTCCTGATCAGGTCAAAATCGATTTCCTGAAGTGAAAAGTCTGGCTCCAGATAGGGTAATTTAAGGCAAGGCTGTCCGTCGGGCGTGTAAATAAATGACCCGCCGGCAAAAGTTATTCCATCTTCAAGTCCCACCCGGTTGCAATAAATCAGATAGGCACTGGAAAAATAAGAAACGGCCTGACCCATTAATTCCCAGCTCTGGCTAGAGGCAAAGCCCTGGCTTTCCTTATCGGTTATCCCGCGGCCCGGGGCAGCAGAAATAGTAATAATCAGACCAGCTCCGCCGGCCAGCAGGCAATAACTTGAACTATAATGAAGGAAATCCCGGCAGATGAGCAAGCCAGCCCGGATTCCTCCAACCGCCAAGGTCCTGAATTCATGTCCTTTAGCGAAAAAACGGGCCTCTTCAAACATACCAGAAGTCGGCAGAAAAACCTTACGGTGAATATGGGCTATCTCTCCTCTGGTTAAATAGGCAACCGAGTTATAAAAAAGGCCTGGATTTTCCCTTCTTTCTTCGACCAAACCAAAGACTAAATCAATATCTCGCGAAGCCGTCAGCAGTCTGGCCATAATGGGCGAAGTTTCAGGCCTGATAGCTACTTCCGGAACCAGATCTTTAAGAGAATAGCCGGTCAGACTGAGCTCCGGGAAGATGATCAGGTCGGCTTTTTCTTTAACGGCTTTTTCAATAAATTCAAGGTGCATCTCTAAATTCTTATCAACCAGGCCCAGAAGCGGACTGATTTGAGCAATAGCTATTTTCATAAGGAATAAATAACATAAAATAAAGACTTCTGTCCAATTTTCGCTTAGTTTCCTATTATTTTCTCTAAAAAGTTGCAAAAACAGGCCAGTTCTTATAAATTATAAGAAAGGCAATCAGGAATAATAAGTGCAACATATCGCTCTGGCTTTAAAAGATATTTATTTTCAAGGGAAAAGCGGCCGTTTAGTTATAAGAAGAAAAGAGATAGAAAAATATATTTTTTTCATCGAAGGTAAACCGTTTCAAGTCAAGACTAATGTTAAGTCGGAAAGATTAGGGGAAATACTTTTTAAACTTCAGAAAATTCAGCAGGACACTTTTTCTAAAATAGACGATTATATTGAAGCCAATCAGCCTCTGGGCGAAAGCCTGAAAAAGAGCGGAGCCATAAAAGAGACGGATCTCAGAGAGGCTCTGGCCTTTCAAATCAGGGATGCCCTTTTAAATGTTTTTAACTATTTTGATGCTGAGCTTTCCTTTCAAGAACGGTCGGATCTAAAACCACCGGCTGAGTTTCCAGCTTTAGATTTACCGTTTATTATTGACTATGGCATCCGCCGGATGAAATATGATGCTTCCCTCCAGAAATTTTTTAGCGGTAAAAAGCTGATCCTGAAAAACACCAAGTATGCTTACCTCTTGACTGATGAAGAAAAGAGCTTGCTCCAGCCTTTTTCAACCAGGCAGGAAATTGACCGGCTATCTATTCCAGCCGGGTTTTCTACTGATAGTTTTTTCCGCTGTTTGTACCTTTTTTATTGCTTGGAGATGATCGAAGTTGCAGGCTCTGATACTTCTTTTCGAAAAGCTGATCAAGAGAGCCAGAAGTATAAGGATCAGGACCTGGACGAAATTGAAGAGCGGCTGGAAGAACTAAAAGAAATAAAGGCCGGTTTAAAGACCAAAAATTTTTATGAGTTACTGGGTGTTAACCGGACAGCTACCGAGGAAGAAATCAAAAAAGCCTATTTTGGCCTGGCCCGTAAATATCATCCCGATCGCTTCAATCAGCAGGTCAAAGATACTTCCCTGATAAATGAAATATTCAATAGCCTGACCAGTGCTTACCGGATTTTAATTGATCCGCAAAAACGCCGAGAATATGATTCTCAACTGACTACCGTTGTCCAGGAATCGGCCGACGATCAAGCCAAAAAGGCAGAGATTAAATACCGCCAGGCCAAGACTTTGTTTAATCAGGGCATGTATGAAGAAGCCATTGTTTTTCTGGAGGAGGCCCTTCGCCTTCGCCGGGGGAAAGCCGAATATTTCCTGTTACTGGCCCTGGCCGAATCAAAACTTGAAGCCTATAAGAAAAAGGCCGAACAGGATTTTCTCCAGGCAATCGAATTACAGTCCTGGAATGCTGAGGCCTATTTAGGGCTGGGCTTGCTCTACATGAATGAGGGATTAAAAATCAAAGCCAGAAAACAATTGGAAAAAGCGCTGGAAATAGATCCTGACCGCCAACAAACTAAAGCTCTGCTGGCCGAACTCGGTAAGAAAGGGAAAAAAACCGGCCTGAAATCAATTTTAGACCTTGATTTCTCTGATCTGTTCAAAAAGAAAAAATAACTTAGCGGCCAGACAGCAAAGATAGAAATTCCTGCTCATTTATTGTTTTGACCCCCAATTCCCGGGCCTTTTCCAGTTTGGAGCCTGGTTCTTCTCCCACCACCAGATAATCCGTCTGGCGGCTAACAGCAGAAGAGACATTGCCTCCCAGCTCTTCTATTTTTTCTTTGGCCTGATCGCGCGTCATTGAAGATAAGGTCCCGGTCAGGACAAAGGTTAAGCCCTCAAGAGGCCGGGGTCCTGTTTCCTTTTCTTTCTCTTTAAACTTCAAGCCTGCTTCTTTAAGCTCCTTTAACAAGTTTTTATTCTCAGGCTGAGTAAAAAAGAAAACAAGGCCATTAGCTACTTCTGGTCCAATACCTTCAATCTGCATCAGTTCCTCTTCCCGGGCAGCAGCCAGCCGGTCAAGGTCCTTATACTGGCGGGCCAGAACCTGAGCCATTTTTTCTCCGATATGCCTGATACCCAGGGCAAAAATCAGCCGCCAGACCTCCCTGGATTTTGATTCTTCAATTTGATCAAGAAGATTGCCAGCACTTTTTGGTCCCATTCTTTCCAGCTGGATAAGATCTTCATATTTAAGGCGGTAAAGATCCGGGATTTTTTTAACCAGGCCGGAAGCCAGGAGTTGATCGACCAGAGCTTCTCCCAGGCCCTCGATGTTCATGGCCCGCCTGGAAGCAAAGTGGATGATTGCTTCCCGGATTCTGGCCGGACAGGAGGGATTGATACAATGAGAAATGGCCTCATCTTCTTCTTTATAAAGGGCAGAATGACAGACCGGGCATTTTTTGGGCCAGGCAAAAGGTTTTTCCTTCCCGGTTCTGCGTTCCTTCATCACTGAAACAACATGGGGAATGACATCTCCGCTTCTTTCCAGCAGGACATAATCGCCGACCCGGATGTCCTTTCTTTTGAGTTCCTCTTCATTGTGCAAAGTGCAGCGGCTGATGGTTGTGCCCGAAATCTGAACCGGCTCCAGGATGGCCACCGGCGTCAGGGCTCCAGTTCGGCCCACCTGAATAATGATATCTTTGATCCTGGTGGTGGCCTGTCTGGCTGGAAATTTAAAGGCAATGGCCCAGCGAGGTGATTTAGCGGTGGCTCCCAGGGCCTGTCGCTGGCGGGTGGAATTAACTTTCAGCACAATGCCATCGACATCGTAATCAAGAGTATCTCTTTTTTCTGTCCATTCCTGGTGATAGCGGATAGCTTCTTCAATATTCTGGCAGAGGCGGGAATGAGGATTGATTTTGAAGCCGAGTTTTTTTAGTTGCTCTAAATTTTCCCACTGGCTTGGCCTTTCCTGGCCATTGATAAAAATATAATAAAGAAAAAGGTCGAGATGACGCCGGGCAACTTCCCGGGGATCAAGCAACCGGATCGAGCCAGCGGCCGCGTTTCTCGGATTGGCAAAAAGCGGCTCACCGTTTTTTTCCCTTTCTTCATTTATTTTTTTGAACGAATCATAAGGAAGATAGACTTCTCCTCTTACCTCGACATCATCGGTCAGGGAGATAATCAGGGGCAGGCTATGGATGGTCTTAACCTGGGCAGTGACTTCATCGCCCCGAAATCCGTCCCCTCTGGTCACGGCCTGGCGGTATCTTCCCCCGTCATATCTGATAGACATGCTCAGGCCGTCAATTTTGAGCTCGGTCACATATTCAATCTTTTCCCCGGGCAGAAGCTTTCTGACTCTCTCATCAAATTCCTTCAAACCCTCAATATCATAGCAGTTCTCAATGCTGAGCATCGGCCAGCGGTGCTCAACGGTGGGGAAGCCTTCAACCGGTTGTTCACCAATCCGCCGGGTAGGGGAATCAGGAGTAATAAACTCAGGGAAAGCTTCTTCCAGGTCCTGAAGCTCTGCCATTAACTGATCAAATTCATAATCAGAGATCTGAGGATCGTTATCTACATAGTATTTTTTTTCATGATAAAAAATCTTCTGCCTGAGCTCAGCGATTTTTTTTCTGGCTTCTTCCCGGCTTAATTGTTTTACCATTCCGGCCCTCCTTCCCCTTTTAATATTTTACAAAAAAAGGGGCTAAGAGTTAATCCGCCTTTCCTGAATTAGTTTTCCCCCTGCCTATTAGAGCTTAAAGTGCCGGTTATTCGTTTTAACTTACTATTTGGCCCCCAGTCTCCTTTTGGTTTCTTCGACCAGCCGGTTGAATTTGTCAATAGCTGCTTGCTGTTGCTTTTTCAGGCTTTCTATTTCAGCTTTTTTGGCTTCAATATCACCCATAAATTCCTTCATTTTTTGCTTGTCTTTCTCTGACATGTCTTCTTCATTTTTGCCGCCAAACCGTTCATTAAAGATCTGGGTCAGTTCTTCCAGCTCTTTAGCTTTAGTCTGCAAAGCCAGAACGGTTTCATTATATTTTAGATCCTTGT
>ENA-UOYA01001453-UOYA01001453.1-activated-sludge-metagenome-genome-assembly--contig:-NODE-1453-length-25153-cov-9.183680_pt1 | contig 25153 bp, 24 predicted proteins | sample MGYA00238163_ERZ764804 | MGnify/ENA primary metagenome ERZ764804 (study PRJEB28919, sample SAMN05720223) | activated sludge metagenome | isolation source: Anaerobic digester | place: Hong Kong... | reverse complement strand
TAAAAACGAAGAGTTCAGAGCTTTCGCTACTTCAGTTGCTAATGCTGCATTAGCAGCAGGTGCTTCTACAAAAGAAGAAGTATTAGCATTGACATTAGACGGAACTAAAATTGCCGATAAATTACAAGAGAAAGTATCTGCTATCGGAGAATTAATTCAATTATCGGCTTACGAAAAATTGACAGGAGAAACCGTTGTAGCTTACAATCACGCGGGTAACAAAATTGGTGTATTAGTAGCTATGAATAACCCTAAATCAGATGTTAACGTTGAAGCAGGAAAAGACGTAGCTATGCAAGTAGCAGCGATGAATCCTTTAGCTGTTGACGCTTCAGGTGTTGCACAAGAAGTAGTTGATCGTGAAGTAGCCATCGCTAAAGAAAAAGCAGTTGCTGCAGGAAAACCGGCTAACATTTTAGATAAAATTGCAGAAGGAGCAGCAAATACGTTCTTAAAAGAAAATACATTACTTACTCAACCATTCGTAAAAGACGGAAGCAAAAATGTTACTCAATTTTTAGCAGAGGCTGAAAAAGGATTGACTGTTACCGCTTTCAAACGAATTGCATTGGGCGTAAAATAATTTATATTCTGTAAGTCTTTTGTGCTTACCACAGACCTACTATTGTTAAGTTCATACTAAATAATAGTAGGTTTTTCTTATTTTGGGGAGTATATGAAAGCAATCCTCACCTTTCTTTTTTTACTTATTCTACCTCAGATTACATTTGCGGAAACATCTATTCAACTCAGTGAAAAATCATCCATACGATTAGAGACTTGTATGCCAGGTGATGCTATTTATAGCGCATTCGGGCACAGTGGAATACGTGTGGTTGATTCTTTGAATAGAATTGATGTGGTTTTTAATTATGGTGCATTTAATTCTACCATAAATCAATTCTATGTAGACTTTCTAAAAGGGAAACCCACATTTTTCCTTGTCATTGTTCCCACACAAGAATTTTTACAAGAGTACAAAGAAGAAAGTAGAGGTGTAGTTGAAACAGCGTTGATATTAGACATACAACAGCGCCAGAAAATCTTTGATTATTTAATGTGGAATGCACAGCCAGAAAATTATGCCTATCAGTATGATTTTGTATTTGACAATTGTGCTACTCGTATAAGAGATGTTTTTGAGATAAATTTGGGTTCTGCCTTTTCGTTTAATTTCCAAGATTCTTTTTGCCATGCGAGCTCCTCATTTAAAAGTATGTTGTATTCTAAGTTGGGTAATCATCCATTAGTCGAGTTAGGGTTTAGTTTAATTTTAGGAATAGAAATGGATAAAATGGCAAGCTGTAAAGAACAGTTGTTTTTGCCGGAAAATCTATTAATTGCGTTCCAACATGCCACCAATAATGGACAAAAAATTGTAGAGAAAAAAATCGAAATACTCCCCTCTAAGATCCAAACACAAAAACAGAGTTTTAATTATCTGTTCGTTTTAGTTGTTGCTATTTGTATTCTCTTGCTCATCTCGCTTTATTTTAAAAGTCGCAGATTACATTACTTTATTGCTATAGTATTGCTTCTCGTATTTGGACTATTAGGTGCTTTTCTATTAGCGATGTGGTTAATGACAGACAATACAAGTACTTTCAAGAACTATAATTTGCTATGGGCTATGCCCACCAATGTGCTAGTTGCAATTCTTTTGCTTTTAGGTAAAAGTCGCTTGACGGTAAAATACATACAATGGTATGGCTTGTACCTATTATTGTTGTTGATAGTGTATCCATTTATACCACAAACCTTACATTTTTTAGTTTATATAATAATGTTTAGTAGTGGAGTTTATTTTTATTGTATAAGTAAAACACTAACGTATCAAGGTAATACTCCCCTTAGTTGATGTTGTTTCTCCTAGTTCGTTCACTAAAATAAGTTGATAGACATAAACTCCAGCTGACAAGGGAGAATCTTTGTAGCTTCCATCCCAAGGCTGATGCGCATCGGAAGTAGCAAATACTTTTTCGCCCCAGCGATTAAAGATTTGCAATTGAAAATACTTTAATGGACAATTAGAAAATACGGTATATACATCATTTCTCCCATCTCCGTTTGGAGAAAATGCATTAGGTGCATAAAGACACTCGTTACAACTCACAAACTCAATTGTTGTCTCATCCCGGACGGTACCGCAAATGTTGGTTACATCACACCAATACGAATTGGATGCATTTACAAAAATAAAGGGAAGCGTATCTCCTGTATTCCAAAGATAACGAAAGGAGCTATCAGTATTCGTTTCTAGTTTCAAGCTAATGCCTTCGCAATGTTTTTGATTATCGCCAATATTGGCATAGGGTAAAGGGTTTATATTAACCACAATTGGTGCTTTATCACTTTCACAGCCATCGATGGTTTGCGTGGCGAAATAGGTAAAGTGTTTTACCGTAGCGGTTGAAATAGTTGGCGGTGTATTTAGCGGTGTGGTAGCGAACAAACTATCATACCAACGGATATTATTTCCTGTGGCTGCAAGAAGAAATGCACTACTTCCTTGACATATAGACGTGTCTGCAACCGTAGGAGGCGAAGGAGTAGGGAAAAGTGTAACGTGAATCGAATCAACAATAGTGTCGCATATATTTGATACCGTTAAAAAATAGGTGCCCGATTGTACAAAAGAAGATGTGGGCAATGTATCGCCATTACTCCAGCTATAGTGGTTAAACCCCGGAGAGGCTGTAATGCTAACAGGAGCATTAAAAGCGCATGTGCTGCTATCGCTTAGGGCACTATATGAAGTATGATTGAACAAAGAAAAAGTAACCGCATCGTTAACTGAGCAATCGCCAAAGTAGCAGATAACGCTATAGGTGCCAATTTGGTGGATTGCTATTTGATTGGTTATTTCTCCAGTGCTCCAGCGTACGGAATCATAAACAGCAGGCACACTGAGCAACTTTGTGAAGTTTGTGGAGTCGCAAAGAATACTATCATTACCTATGGTGAAATTCGAATAATAACTGGCAATAGGTTCTATAGATACATCATCAATGTAATAATATGTTGCACTATCTCTCTCGTCTCCAAAAGGAATAGAAGGTGTTCTTTTGGGCGTGTTAGCTAATGTATTGAAGTTGCCAATTATAAAATACTTTTCTCCACCCCTTGCTTTGTATGGTTGTTGCCATTTCATCCAATTGGTTTCATCGGCAAAGAACTGGTTTGATGGACTTTGGAGTTGAGGTGTGAAGGGCATAGTGGCTGTATTGAGCTTAATAAGCGTATCCGAAAAATATAAGCCAATTTGTGAAATGGGTTGATGGTATTGTTCTGCAAGACTTAGAAAGAAATTAACACAGTAAATACTATCCTTACTTAGTGATGAGGATATCTCGCCTTCAATATATTCTCTTCCATTGTTATTTGGAAGAACATACGATACAATACCTGAAAACCCAGATCCACTATGTGGTACTTGCCCTCCGAAAAATGATAACGGAGGTTTTACGTTAGGGTTAGAGGTACAATTATTGTATACATCTGGTGATGATCTATTGGGATTTATCCAATTATTAATATAAGGGGCAACAAGTTGATCAAATCCTGTTACACAGCTATCATAATCCTCGAAACCTGGATTAAGTACTAGATTTTGTGAAGAGACTCTTAAAAAGAGGATGAGTGATAGTATAAGCAAATGGATTTTCATAAAAAACAGAATTAGTAAAGCAGAGAAACCATACGTATGGTTTCTCTGCTAATAATATTGGGCTTAATTTGCTTTCACAAACTTACCAGAAGTAGTTTTGTTGTTAACTGTAATGTGATAGATGTAAACACCATTTGCCAATGTAGCGGTAGCTATGTCTAAATTATGTTCACCACTTTCAAATGTTTTATCTTGAGCTATTGTTAATACTTTTCGCCCTTGTAGGTCGGTTATAAATGCGCTTACCATAGCTGCTTTCTCATTGGTAAATTGTAAGGTGGTGTTACCCTGTGTTGGATTGGGATATAGGGCTACAGCATCGCTAAATGTTGTAGTGCTGATGTTGTCTATGGCAGAGGTTGTTGCTTCTGTCTCTTCTCCATCTGTTTTACAGGCAACTGCCGTAAAATAGCATGTTTTTGCATTGGAGCCACAATCGTTACCCACTTCTACTGTAACTCTGTAAGGTACACCCAGCACATAGCTAAATCCGCTTTGCGTTACATATACACCTGTTAAACCGACTACACCTCCTGCAACTGTTGTAGGGCCGTTGACTACTGTCCAGGTTCCACTTATTAACTGTTCGGTAGTTTTTTTATAATAGGTAATTGTTCCGGTAGAACTGGAAATATTCATGGTAGGAGACCCTGTGCAAAGCGTGCAAGGTGAACCCGCATTACTGCTGAAACAAGGCGTGCCGGATACAGGATTGTTAATTTGGAAATTAGCAACTGCTGCAGTAGGGGCACCATTTACCTGTAAGTAGGCAGTAGCGGTAGTAACCGTGCATCCATTTGTAGCTGTTAATTGAACTTTAAACTTTCCGGTGTGACCGTCAAGCCAATTGCCATTGGTTCCGGGCATAGCTCGAAGGTCTGTTGGAAGTGTGGTAATTGTTCCCGAGTTATAACTCAAATAACCAGCACCACTTATAGTGTTACAGTTATTATCAATGGAGTTTACGGTCAATGTATAACTTACCGGAGAACCCGTAGTTTGGTTTGAAAGAACAATAGGCACACAATTGTACACATTCTGCAATGCGCCACACGATGAGTTGGTAGACGCAGTTCCATTAATATTAAATGCAGCCGTAGCCAAAGGAATACCATTGAAGTAGCTATAGTCTTCAAAATCAACCTGATCGGGCAAGGAATAAACAGCAAGTCCAGATCCATTGCTTACAAGCGTAACTGCTGGAATATAGGATGAGCTGGTCGTGAAGCTGTTGCTTGTTTCGTCAATGTAGGCCATTGTACCGCTGTTGTTCACCGCATAAATATAGCTATTGTTGCTTTTCTCAAGTTGCGTATTATTATAGGCTGATGTCCCTGAAATTTTTAAATAACTAGGTGTTGCTGTTGTAGTGATTTTATAAATTCCATTATTTAATGTAGTTACAGATTGTGCCGAAATCCACAAATTATTGGAGCCATCATACTCTATACCCATAATGTTTTGATCTGGATTGGTTAAGGTATAAGTGATCAATGTATTAGGACTTGCTGTTGCAAGCTCATACACTTTACCATCAGCAGTATTCCCATAGCCCCAAGCAAGTTTAGAGCCATCTTGGTTAAGTTCCAATTCAGAAATCATACCGTTTGTAGGAAGAAGTTGCATAGCAGCAGTATTAATTGTTGTTGGAGAGGCTATGCCAGAGGAACTAACAGTATAACGAGTAACTACAGCACCACTTCCACGGGTTAATACATACAAATAGCGTAAGGCCGTACTTCCAGAACCGCTTATTACTTTACTAGCAGCCATGCCACAAAAGTTTCCACTTAGAGTAGAGGTAATGGTTGTCCATGTGCCTGGAGAGGCAGGTACACTTGCAGTTCCGCTACTACAATCTACAGTAGTTCTATATAATTCAATAGCTGTTAAAGCGGTAGCCCTTGAACAAACCACGTAGTATTTTTTGCATTGCCCGGGTACGGGTAAGATTACAATTTCCTTAGCATAATAGTAGGGTGTGCTTAGCGGTGCTGTAGTTAGACTACTGCCTGTTGCAGAATAGATAGTGCCATCTATAACATAGAAAAGCAGGTTGTTGTTTTCGTCATAGGCACCGTTTGCTGCGGCATACGTTCCTGTAGGCGACCCTGGTAATGCTGAAACAACAGGCGTATTACCATAAGTCATGGTCACTTTGTTGGGTGGTAAAGTCCAGTTTCGCATGTGATAAATAGCCATAGATTTTAGGCTAATAACGAAAAAAATAAAAAATAGTGTCTTTTTCATAATGTTTTTTTGAGAGGTTTTTAAATTGGAACTTTTGAGGGTATTGCTAAAAAGCAACAGTCTCAAAACATAAGTAATGAGGGGGGAGTAGCCCCTTGGGTTTGGATTTTCAGCTCATAGGTGTTGGGGTTAAATAAAAAAGCCCGTACAAAACGTATGTACAGGCTTTTAAGAGGTGATAGAATGAATTTACAGCAATGCTGTATGCTGTATGCTGTATGCTGTATGCTGTAGAATAGGGGTATATTGAAGCGGGGTGCTTTTCATATACTGAAAGTAAAAAGAATCTTTGATAGGGCAAATTTTTCGTGCTGTTTTTTTATTCGCTATATCTCATTACATTTAAGTCCGATATGGCAAACTACAAACGTATTCTCCTGAAGCTAAGCGGAGAAGCCCTTATGGGCGAGCAAAAATTCGGCATCGATACCAACGTGGTACTCCAATATGCTGAAGAAATCAAATCTATTGTTGACAAAGGCGCTGAAGTAGCGATTGTTATCGGAGGTGGAAACATCTACCGTGGCATTGAAGCTTCTAGAACCGGAATTGATCGTGTGCAAGGCGATTATATGGGCATGTTGGCTACTGTGATTAATAGTATGGCTTTACAGAGCGGTATCGAAAAATTAGGTGTTAGCACACGTTTACTCACAGCGCTTGAAATTCGTCAGGTGGCTGAGCCATTTATCAAAAGACGAGCGGTTCGCCATTTGGAAAAAGGACGAGTAGTGATTTTTGGAGCAGGTACCGGAAACCCTTACTTCACAACCGATACAGCTGCTGCATTGCGCGCCACTGAAATTGAAGCTGATGTGATTTTGAAAGGAACGCGTGTAGATGGAATTTACGATAGTGATCCTGAAAAAAATCCAAATGCTGTTCGATACGAGCAAGTTACTTTCCAAGAAGCTATCAGCAAAAAGTTGAACGTAATGGATATGACTGCTTTCACGTTGTGTCAAGAAAATAACATTCCCATTATGGTGTTCGATATGAATCGCAAAGGTAATTTACAACGTATTGTGGAAGGTGAAAAAGTAGGAACACTCGTATCTAACTAATCTTCGAAAAGCTATTCTACAGCGAATTTCAGCACTTTTGTGTGTTCGTTATTACCGATAAGTATTGTATACATTCCGGATGAAAGTCCACTGCTTTTTACATTAAAAGAAAACGATTTTTGCGTTTCAGAAAAAGTAATGTTTTGAAACAAATCAAGCACTTCACGATTCGTTATATCATATACTTTTGCCGATAAAGTAATGTTGTTGTTTACGTCAACTTCAATCGTGCAAAGGTTTTTAGCCGGATTGGGGAATATATACATGCTAAGTTGTGGAGGTCCTAAATTTTCTACGCTAGTTTTAATACTATCGCTAAAATCTACAAGAGCTGTATACACATTGGTTTGTGAGCTGCCATTCATGGTTGTCCAAATGGGGCGAACCATGCCTTTTACAGCAGATATGTTTACGTAATCACCAAAGAAAAAAGTACTGATGGGCAGAAATGGGGTTTCGCTAACTTTATAGTTCGTGAATGTAATTCCACCATCAATAGATCGTGCAAGATATACATCAGTGCTGTCGTTATTATGATTTCTTCTATCATAGAATAGTACATATACATCGCCATTCGATTGATCAACAGTAAGCCAACTCATGAAGTTTTCTCTACCGGCTAGATCATTATTCACGCGAATAGGTGCAGACCAATTCGAACCACCATCCAAAGAACGTGAGACGAAAACATCCGCATCATTTGCGCCATTTCGTTTATCGGACCAATTCACATACAATGTGCCTTTGTGTATGCTGTTACTTCTGTCGCAATCCAATATGGGCAAGCCATTGCATCTACTTAAGCCGCTAATCGTATAGTCCCAGCCCAGCGTTTGTTTGTCAATAAAAATATCGTTCTGAAGCCAAGTATTTCCGCCATCAAAAGAACGGTCGAAAAAAATCGAATCGTGATAAGCCCATGCCACAAATACTTCGCCATTGGAACCCACCGTTGGAACAGCACCTTCTACGGTTTTGTCGTCATCTTCGCAATTGCCGGGCATTTGGCTGATGGTTTTGGCCGGAGACCAAGTGTCGCCTTGATTGTCGGAATAGGAGAACAAAATGTTAGAGCTGTCTTCCGGATTTGTACTGCCGTAGTTATCGAATTGCGTCCATGTAGTGTATATTCTATTTGTTTTCGAATCAAACACGGCCCACTCCTTATCTTGCATATAGCCCGGATTTAAGCCTGCATAGCCTCCATTGGTCCAATTATTCGAAACATCAGGGAAACGCTGGCAAACCACTCTATCTGCCCATTTCGGCCAAACCGTAATCAAAGGGTTTTGTGCCAAATGAAAATAATAGAAATGATGGCTCGTATCGGTTATTAAACAAGGATCTCCAAATACACCATAACTCGATGTTAGCTTTTCTTTGTTCCACGTTTTACCGCTGTCAACAGACTCGTAGACGTTGTCTACGTTTGATGCAGCAATTATATGCGCAGGGTTTTTAGGGTCGATAACAATAGAAGGTTCGTTGGGTTGTCCGAAGTTATGAATCAAAACGTTTTTAAACGATTGACTGAAAACAACAGAATAGCCCATAAACAGCAATACAAAAAAGAAAAATTTAGTTTTCATAGAGGAGGCTTTTGATGAGTGATTATCTAAGTAAAGTATAGTTGTGTTATTCCTCTGGTTTTACCTTTTTGCGAGTTGCTTTAATCGTTCCTCTGTTTTTCTTTTCGGTTAGTTTTCTTTCAACACTAGATTTACTGGGCTTTGTAGCCAATCGTTTTTTCTTTTCTGCAAACGCTTTTTGAAGAAGTGTATTCAGTTTTTTTATCGCTAATTCTTTATTTTTTAACTGCGAACGACTGGTTTCGCAAGTTACAGAAAGCTGTCCTTCTTTATTGATAGCACTTGTAAGCTTCTCTGCAATTTTTGTTTTTTGGTGATCCGACAACAATGTTGACACATTAAATTCCCATAGCAGTTCCACTTTGGTTTCTACTTTATTCACGTTCTGTCCACCCTTTCCACTACTGCGAGAGGTTTTCCAGTTTAATTCTTGTTCTATAGCCGCAATCGGTATCATGATGCAAAAGTAAGACAAAGAAACAATTGCGCCAGCCTTAAGTATCAATTCTGTAAAATAAAGTACCTTTCCTAAAAATACAACATGCGTTATCTTTTAATTATCGTTTTGTTTTGGCTAAGTCTTTCTGCCAAAAGTCAATCTACTATTCGTTTTTGTGCATCGGTGAATGCAGATGGAGGATGTATGCTCCAAAACAATAAGTTTTTTAGTAGCCCTGATAGTTTGTTGCAAAAAGTAAGCTTATTAGCTTCTAACCCAAAAGGCTTTAATACTGATTCATTACATTTTGTGATGAATAGCATCGACAAAAACGGACAAGAAAAATTCTATTCACGTTTAGATCAATCCGTTAAATCCGATTGGATTTATGTGTGGCAATCGGTGTATTTTAATTCTCCCGGTCGTTATTCGGTGCGGGTGTTGAATCGCCAAGATGTTTTACAAGCCGTTGGTACATTCGAGTTATTTCTGCCTTAGTTCCATCGTTTATGGATAGAAAAAAGTTTATCAAATTCGTTGGATTATCTTCTTTAGCCATGCATATCGACAGTCTTAATGCTTTACATCAATTTTCGACCTCGCTTCCTAACGTTGAGCGAATGCCTGTTTTGTTTCTTGGGCATGGGAACCCCATGAACGCGATTGAAGAAAATGAATTTGTGCAAGGCTTCCGCAATGTGGCGAAAACCTTACCAAAACCAAAAGCTATTCTTTGTGTTTCTGCACATTGGTTTATCAAAGGTACTAAGGTAACTGCAATGGATAAGCCGCCTACAATACACGATTTTGGTGGCTTCCCGAAAGCTTTGTTCGATGTACAATATCCTGCTAAAGGGAATCCGCAATTAGCTAAAGAAACACAACAATTGCTATCACCAACTCCGGTTGAGTTAGATGAAAGTTGGGGACTCGATCATGGCGCTTGGACAGTTATTATGCACCTATATCCTAAAGCAGATATTCCGGTAATCCAATTGAGTATTGATTATACTAAGCCTGCCAGCTATCATTACGAATTGGCCAAACGCTTATCAGTGTTGCGCGATAAAGGAATTCTCATTATAGGCAGCGGCAACATCGTTCACAATTTAAGCTTAGTCGATTTTCGAAACATTAATAAAGTAGATTATGGTTTTGACTGGGCTGTTGAAGCGCGTCAGCAAATCAACAGTTGGTTATTGGACGGAAATTTTCAACCTATTGTAGACTACGATAAACAATCGAAAGCCATACAATTAGCAGCTCCTACGCCAGATCACTATTTGCCTTTAGTTTATGCACTAGGTTTGAAAAACAAATCAGAAAGCCTGTCGCTCTTTAACGATAAGCTGTTGGCGGGTTCGTTGAGTATGACTTCCGTGAAAATCGGGTAATAAAAAAACCACTACCTTTTTGAAGCAGTGGTTTTCAATGGAGGTAGAGGTTTTAGTGAAAGAGGAGGTTTGTACAGTTGCTTTTCGAGATAAACTCCTTTAGCAATTTGTATTGAACAATTTCATTTTTTCTAGTTAGAGCGGTTGCAATATTGCTGTTTGTTTCAATAGTCACCACTATTCAACTCGTTCACCAATTACATAAAAATTGGACGGATTTCAGGTCTCCGGACATTGAAAGTTCCCTTTGCAATTACTATCTGACCGCGAGTATTTGACCAGATAAGCCTATTGGAGTTAACTTAGAAACTTTTCTACCAAAGCGTCTTATAGTGTATTGTTGTGGCTTTTTGATTGGTACCATATGCCACACCTATGGCCTGTATTGCCTTTATTCTTTCACTTTCTTGAAGCGCATCTTTCAAAACATAGTTCCACTCACGGGTATCAATTTCCGTAACACGAGATTTAATCGAGTTATAAAGCGTTTTTACCTCCCCGAAACAGGAAGCATCAGGATCTGTGCTTGCAAGAACAGCAGCAGCTCTAGAAGCAGACTCATAGCTTTGTCCTGTGCTCCAAATGGCATTTGCCTCATTCAACTTTAATTTACAATCTCTGTCAATCATTTTCTTATAAGCACTAAATGATTCGTCCATAGCTTTGTTATAGCATTCAGTACTCGCCATAGGAACTGTCAGTAAAGTGGCTATTGCTCTTTCATATTCATTGGTATTAGAATAAGTATTAGCTTCTTTAAAAATCAAATCGCAGTTAGTTTTGTAATAGTCAAGTATCTTTTGTTTTCCTGTAGCAATAAAATTTTTAAAGTCTGAATTATTCTCTTTTATGTTTTTTAGTGCCGATATATATGCTTTATCCTCGGTTTCTCCTACGCCTTTTATAGTGGCCGAAGTTGTAGAAAATAACTTACCATCAATACCATCGCCAATATAAAACGTTACGTCAAGTGTAAAAGCAAATATTGGCGGAGCCGTTGGTGTAATGTCTTTAGTTAGCACATTTACATTAGCAGAGATTATAAAACGTTGATTAGATAAAGCTCCTAAACCATTAGCCGTTACAATCCTTGAGAGTTTATTTTCTAAGTTTTTCACTGCAATTTGTGGTATTCCCTCAACAGTACTAGGAATATATGGAGATAATATAATATTTTCTGGATTACTAATTTTAGGGGCACTCTGTGCAAAAGTTAAAACGCTGATAAGCATAACAGCGATTAGGTTAAATGTTTTTTTCATTTTATTTAGTTTTATATTATTTATCTCCAATTACTAGTTGAGCCTGTCCAAGACCTTTCGTCATTAATTTTGATGTAATTTGGAATTGGTCTTCTAGTGATTTTTGTAAGCCTTTTGCCCAATTACGCGTATCTAAAGGTCTCCCCTTTTCGTTAAATAAAGGAATACGCACTTGTTCAAATAGCATTACGTTTTCTGTAGCGTCAGTGGTGTTAAACCGGTGTTGAACCGTATTTGCATCTACCCAAGTCTCAATTATTGTCGAAAGTTCCTCTTTGCCAGAACCGAATTTTGTCTCTAAGTCTTGCCCCCAGGAATCCCAGACTTTTATTCTTAAAACTACCTCGCGTCCATTTTGGAACAAATCATCAAAATGCTTCTGGAGCTGATTGTTAAAATTATCTATATGACTCAATACGGCTTCTTCAAGTAAAACTGGTAACTCTGCACTAAAAGAAGGCGCACCTGTTCCACTAGCACCTGCGATTTGTTTGTCGGTGTAGGCATCTAAACCATTCAATATAAACGATACAGATTTTTTTGGACCAACTGTGTTAACCTGCCAAGAAATTTCAATAATGATGTCAGCCTTTGCTACAGATTTAAGCCTATCAATAGGAGACTCAACTATTTCGCTACCCGATTTGCTTGTAAGCATCGCGTCTTCGGCAGATTGATTTTCTAATGTTTTTAAAACTGTCTCTAAGTTTTTCAAAGGGAATCCCTGTTCAGCCATTATTTCATTTGTTTTGGCAATAACGGCTATCAATTCAAAATTTTCTTGAAAGGCTCTTTTATAATCAGGAACATCTGTTGACTTACCCTGATTATCATACTTTTTCAAAAATCCATTTTGTTTGCACCAATTATTGGAAGGGACAACCATAATGGTTGGTTTCTTTGCTTTTGCTTCCTGACCTAAAGTAACTATGCAGATACTCAAGAAGGAAAAAATAAATAGTATTTTTTTCATGTGTTATTTATTTTAAAATTTGATCTTTAATTAACTTGTTTTTTAAATCTTCGTTCATTACTCGTACCACCACACTATAAACCGAATAGTCTTTCCCTTTGACTTTTTCACGAAAAATCTGGCTGCTTAAGCGTTCATCTTTTAATGATACAAACTTTGTAAACTCTCCACCATCTGTAAAAAACGCATTAAAGTAGGTTTGATATTTTTCCTCAGCATTAACTTCTAAAAGCAATGGCTTCAGTTTGCACCCTTGTTGTCCATCTTGTATGCCATTAAATACAATATCCCTCACTGCATTTTTCTTAGCTTGCTCTACAGCATCTTTTCTACCACTGCCTTTTCCCCACGCTTTTATTGTTTGAGAACCGTCAAGCTCAGATCCCAAGCATTTACTTTTGTAATCGTAGTTTGCATAAGAGGAGGTCTTACAAGAACTAATAAGTAGAATTAGTAAGGCAATTATTGAATTTGTTCCCAATAAAATAAATTTGTTCATAATTTGTAGTTTTAAAATCCGTTAGATAAACCCCTTATAATGCCTGCAGCTTCCAAATCTTTTCTCAGTTCACTTACATTCACACTTACGACAACACCTACCTTATACTCTTTCCCCACTTTAATAACATCAGGCGAAGCATCAGTTGAAACGGTTACAAACTTCATGTACTTACCTCCGTTATCAAAAAAACTTTTGAAGAATTCTGCATTCTCAACTTCCACTGTTGGATTTGAAGCTAAAGGCTTCTGATTAGTTCTTACCTTATCATTTCCGGAAAAACCTTTAAAAATAATACCATGGACTGCATTTTTTTTACATTGTTCCATGGCAACATTCTTGTTTTTTGAGTAGGACCAAACCTCTACTAAATAGGTTCCCTGCACACCTACGCCTACGGCCACTAATTCATAGCGCCAACTAGCTGTAGTTTTATCCGCTTTTTTTTGGGCTTGCCCTAGTAAACTTGTTGTAACTAAAACAAACAAAAGAACTGTAAATATTTGCTGAACTCTAGTTTTCATATTGTATTTGTATTTATTAATGAATTGTTTTTAGAAAATCAATCTTATTTTTTTTGTTTCAATATCATGCCAGGCATAACACCCTTACCTCCATTGAAATATGTTTCTTTAATTTTTTCATCTGAATCGCCCTTTGTTGATTCTAAATCTTCGCCCGCGTTATAGCGATTATCCCATACATGTGTTTTATCAACTGTCACACTACCCATCTTTTTATATGAAATTTTACCAGTTGTAGGATCTTGATTTTTTTGCAACACCACAAATTTTTCTCCCCCTAATAGCCCTTCCTTCATTCCTATTTTAGCAGAAAGTGGAGAGGCGGTATGTACAGGTACGCTAGGTTTAAAAACATCATTTTCTTGTTGTAGTTTAGCAAAGGCCTCATCAATATTTCTTACAACTGATTGCTTGATAACCACTTCTGGATTACGATTCACACTTCTATTAAACGCACCTCGATTTATAACTGTTTCATTTAACTGAAATCCGACAAACTCTAATTCAAAGTCCATTTTTTCAAAAGCGGAATTATCTCCCCAATTTCGATAGAATTCAGCTTGTATTTCTTCATTCCATTTCAGTTTGAATAAATACGTTTTTGAAATCACTGTATATCCATCCATTATAGCGGCTGCAGAAATTCTTAAACCAGAAGCAGTTGTAAGCAACCCGAGGGCAGTTGAACTATTGACCATTTGCTCCATCGCGTTACTTGTGGTCTTTGCTGAAAGTTTTTTGGATTCGTCTTCAAAACTTTTTGCTAGAGTTATATACATATCAGCGATGGGCTTATTTGCATATACAAGTATATCAGTAACTGTAACAAAACTTTTATTAATTAATTCTTCTCCTGCGTCAGCTAGCTTTGCCCTACCGCGAATATCTTGTTTTGCGATTTCGGCTTCCAAATCTGAGGCATTGTAAAAACCCCTCTTTTGAATAGTGCCCATATTCCAAAACTTAAGACCGTCTTCCGAGGAGAACCATCGTTTAACCACTTGGTGGGCTATTCGCTTACTTTTAAGTTCTTGCTCGATTTTAGGGAGCGTTTTTTCTGCATCTTTTAACTGATTCTTGTTTTTTCTTGCATTGAAAATATCCTGCGAATTTAAATTACTAACAACTGAGACATTACTATTGTCTATGTTATGTTTATCATAAAGATCGGGGAATGGATAATCGTTCCATAATCTTCGAATAGCTTCTGGGCTATTGTCAATTCGTGAATCTTCATTGTCAAGATTTGATCTATCCTCCATTAGATTTGTCCCTTGAAGTAAAATCATTGTTAATGCGCTTCGTTGATATTTTTGTAGCTCTGTTTCGTTTTGAGAAGTATTGTTTTGTGCAAACATGTTTGTGAAAAACAGTAACAAGAGCATGCTCAAAAAAGTCTTTATTGTGCTATTCTGCCTAATGCGTATTTTGCTTTTAAAAATAACTGGGAGTTGATGATTTTTCATTGTTGTATAATTTAAGAGTGGCTATGCTTTGAGATTCCATTGCTGATTTCACTGAATCGGCTTTGTTTATTTTTAGTTATGAGGTAAGTATTCAATTCGATTTGATTATAGTAGTTTTTATAGAGAGAATAGAATTAGCAGGCTATGTAGTAGAAATTATGGTTGGCCCACCCGATTTACCTGATGCTATTGGGTCGCGGGGCCATGAAGGCACAGTGTAGCCTTTTTTAGCAAAGCCCCCATAAATGCAAATGATAAGCAATAGCGAAAACAAAAATTGAAAACGTATTTTCATTTCATTTAATTTTCTTACCTACTCTATAATCCCCTTTTCGGCATTGAGGTTTCTTTAGTGAATAATTTTATTTCTGAATGCATTAGAGATGGCTTCCGCCATGTTTTTTGCTTCCATTTTTTTTAAAATTTGCTTTCTGTGTGCTTCAATTGTGTTTGAGCTTATGAACAATTCTATTGCAATAGCTTTCGATGATTTCCCATTGGCTACTAATTGTAAAACCTCCAGTTCGCGTGCAGTTAGTGTTAGTTCTTTTACGCTTTTTGTTTGTTGGCTTTTCGATTTGGGCATGGGTGTTATACATATGTTATTACAAATGACGGATTTTTATTTTATTTTAACAATAACTGTTTTCCGTAATCTTCACCTATTGGTAATAAAAAATTGCTTCATCTAATCAGGTTATACCTTATGTATGACTTCTGTAAAAATCGGGTAATAAAAAAACCACTACCTTTTTTGAAGCAGTGGTTTCCAATGTTATTGTTTTGTATTAATACTTCGTGTCGTCAATGCTATCCAACCAAGCCTTAACTTCAGTAATTACAGGCTTTACAGTTGTTTCTTGGAAAGGATTGTTGAGTCCTGCTAAGGCAACCAATTCAATGAAAGGCTTACTGCCACCGGCTTTGCAAAGTGTTAAGTAATCAGCCCAAGCCGCTTTGAAATCTTTTTGAGAACGACTCCAAAACTGCAATGCACAAATTTGCGCCAAGCAATAATCGATGTAATAGAAAGGAGAGCGATAAATATGTCCTTGACGTTTCCACATGCCACCGCCTTTCAAATATTCATTATCGCCAAAGTTAATCCAAGGTCTGTATTTCTTCTCCATCTCTGCCCACACTGCGTTTCGTTGTTCCGGTGTATAATCGGGGTTTTCGTAGATGATGTGTTGGAACTCGTCCACTGCACAACCATACGGCAAGAAAAGAATAGTGCCCGCTAAGTGTTGGAATTTGTATTTTCCGGTATCTTCTTTGAAGAAACTTTCCATCCAAGGCCATGCAAAAAATTCCATACTCATCGAATGAATTTCACAGGCTTCGTAGGTTGGCCATAAATATTCTTCCATCTCTTGATCGCGACTTTGGAAGCATTGAAAGGCGTGCCCAGCTTCGTGTGTCAATACATCAATATCATGGGATGTGCCGTTGAAATTCGAGAAAATAAACGGTGCTTTATATTTTGAAAAATGTGTGCAATACCCCCCAGCCTGTTTGTTTTTCTTATTCACTAAATCCAACAATTCGTATGTGGTCATGAACTCGAAGAACTCTTTTGTTTCAGGCGAAAGTTCGTTGTACATTTTTTTACCATTCTCTAAAATCCAATCCGGGTCTCCTTTTGGGGTAGGATTACCCGAAGTGAAGTTCAAATTCATGTCGTAGTAGTACAATTCATCTAAGCCTAAACGTTTGGCTTGACGTGCTCTTAATTCAAGTGAAAGTGGAACCACAAAATCAACTACTTGCTGGCGGAATTTCTTCACATCCCCGGCATTGTAGTCGGTGCGGTTCATACGGTCGTAACCCAATTCAACAAAGTTGTTGTAGCCTAATTTTTTTGCAATTCTTGCTCTGATTTTTACCAACTTGTCGTACAATTCATCAAATACTTTTGCGTTTTTCGACCACCAAGCATAGTTAGTGTCTGCTGCATTTTTTCTAACCGTGCGATCAGTTGATTGCAAGTATGGGTCTAGTCCCGCCAAATTCAATTTCTTTCCATCAAACTCAATTTCTGCAGAGGCTACTAGTTTCGAGTATTCTGTAGACAATTTGTTTTCTTCCTGTATATCAGCAATAACGCTTGCATCGAAGGAACGTACGTTGGCTTCAGCAATATCAAATAATTGGTTGCCGAATTTATCGCGCAAATCTTTTTGGAAAGGTGATTTACTGAGGGAACGATAAAACTGAATGTTCAAGTCTTGAAAAATGGGACTTGTTTGGTCGAAAAAATCTTGCTCCAATTCATAATATTGATTGGAAGTATCGATGGTGTTTCTAACGGATGCAATACTTGCAGCGGTTGAGAATTCTGCACGCAATGCATTGATTTCTTTCAATGCATCTTCTTGTGTTGTAAAGTTTTTGGCACTATCGAATTGCTCCAATAGCGATTTAAATTTCGACTTAACCGCATCTAAATCCGGTCTTCTGTATTCTAGTTCTGAGAATTTTTTCATGGCTTTTGATTGAACAGTGAAAATAGAAATTTGCCCGAAAAGATAGATTATTCAAAGTGGCAAATTATTGTTGTTTGCTTTGGCTTCGCGTTACTAGTGTGAACAAGTGCGGCAAGGGCTAAAAGCCTAACGCTTACTTCTCATCTACATATAGCCTTGTTTTCGCCAAACTCCAATACGATAGCACGAGTCGAGCGCAGAAGGCTAAAATTAAAATCAAACAAGTAACAACCACCAAATTAATTTCCGTATAAAAGTAATTGTAGAGCGTTTCCATTTCGGTTAAGCTCAACGTTTTTTTAGGAATACCTAAATCTTCAATGGTGAATGAATCGTAGATGGAGATGAAATTCTGTTCCTTTCTTACAATAAAAATAAAGAGGTTGATATTAATTACAAATAAGAGAAAGCGCACCCATGTTGGTTTTAACCAAGGCACACTTTTGAAAAACACCACCAAACGTACAAGTGTTACAGCATAAAATGCAAAGCATACATTCTCAACAAGGAATACGTAGTTTAATTTCATAACAAGCGGGAAAACGGCAAATGCTGCAACCAGCAAAGCAATAAGAATCCAAACTATTTCCTGAACGATGTAGAGCCAAATGTGTTTACGCATGCTGTAAAAATGAGAAATTAAAAACCATTATTTCGAAATGCTTTCTTGAAAATCTGAAATGCTGATTTCATCCTTTAAAATTGCATCTCTATCCTTTTTTTGAAGTGTTTTAGTGGCTTCGCAAATGTTTAAAAACGAATCTCTTTTAGCGGTATCGTGTATTCGGTGATAAACACAGCCAATAGCGAAAAGAAATTGCTGCTCCTTAATTGTTTTGTTTTGAAGTTGTGCAATTTCCTTTCTGCATGAGTCGGCCGGAGTGGTGAAACTATGCAATACTAACCTGTTGACGCTGCTTTGCAATGAAGAGTCTCCTTTCAGCAATCCTTTCCTATAATTAGCATCTGCATTCGTAAAATCATTTTTCTTGTAATACAAAAAGCCTAAAGCTGAATATGGATGCGCTAAATTTGAATCCAATACAATTGCTTTTTGAAAAATGGGAAGCGCCTTATCGTAGTCTTTTTGCTCTAAATACACAGTTCCTAAAAACGACCAAGCTTTGGCTTCCAAAGGAAATTTTTTCAAGTACATTTCTAATGCCTGCTTAGTTGAATCTACACTAACATGTTTGTAGTTTTTGTAAATAGCAACATAGTCTGCGTAGTATTCATTGGTTTCGGTGTCTTTAGCTTTCTTTTTGAAATTACAGGCAGAGAGCATTGCAAAACTCAGCAGAAATAGTGCGATATGTTTTGTGTTTTGCATGCGTGAAGCTTTTCGTAAATGTATTAAAACTCCTTATTCGAGAATAATCTCTTCATCATTCGTGTCGAAAAACTTGTAGTCGTTGAATGTTAAGTTTTCGTTGGCATAAATGCGAATGTATTTCTTGAATTTCCAACTCCATTGTAAACGGAAGGAAGGAAATCCTTTCTTCAAATAAGCCTCAATAATTGGGTGAACAAAAAGTTTCACCGTTTTGTGTGTGTTCAATACATGAAACAAATCGTTTTCAATATCGTCAATCAACAGCAACGAACTCTTGATAGAGCCTGTACCACCACAGGTCGGACATTCTTCCGAAGTGTTGATTTCCACTTCCGGACGAACGCGTTCGCGCGTAATCTCCATCAAGTTGAATTTCGACAATGGTAGAATAGTGTGCGTTGCCTTGTCCGTTTCCATCAATTCGCGCATACGATCTTGCACCAAACGTTTGTTTTCGGCAGATTTTAAGTCGATGAAGTCTATCACAATAATGCCACCTAAGTCGCGCAACTTTAACTGACGAGCCACTTCTTGCGCTGCTTCCAAGTTGATGCTTAAGGCATTGTCTTCTTGGCCGTTTTCGTTCGACATTCGGAAACCCGAGTTCACATCAATTACATGACAAGCCTCCGTTTTCTCTATAATTAAGTAAGCGCCAGTAGTACCTACATTTACTTTCTTACCGAAGAGCGATTTGATTTGTTTGGTAACCCCATAATGATCGAAAATTGGCGTGTTGCCGGTATGCCGACTCACAATTCCTTTTTTATCAGGCGCAATGCGTTCGATATAGGTTTCTAGTTCTTTAGCTAATACCGGACTGTTCGTGGCCACGCGCTCGAAATCAGGATTCAACATATCGCGCAAAAGCCCTGATGTTTTATCCACTTCGCTCAATACCTTTTTAATAGGTTGGGCACCGCGCAAATTATTGCACATTTCTGTCCAACGGTTTTGCAACTCCAGTAAATCTTCGTGTAAGGTTTTAGAGTCTTGTCCTTCAGCTACAGTTCTTACGATAACGCCAAAGTTTTTCGGTTTCAAGCTTTCTACCAAAACTTTCAAACGTTTGCGTTCGTCAGCCGAATCAATTTTTCGGGAAACACCAACAGCATTCGTAAAAGGAGAGAGTACTAAAAATCGTCCGGCTAATGTAATCTCGCAAGTTAAGCGCGGACCTTTAGATGAAATAGGCTCTTTGAGTACTTGTACCAACACTTGATTTTTGTTGTTCAGTACATCTTTAATGTTACCTCCTTTGTCGATTTCCGGTAATATTTCAAGTGTATTAAGTGTGCCATCGGAATGACCAGCAACAGCTTGCCCTGTGAATTTGAGCAAGGTTCTAAATTCCGGACTAAGGTCGGTGTAGTGCAAGAAAGCGTCTTTCTCGTAGCCGATATCGATGAATGCCGCGTTTAATCCGGGCATTACCTTCTTGATTCGCGCCAAATAAATGTCGCCAACCAAAAAATGGTTTGTGTGCCGCTCTTGATGTAGCTCAATGAGCTTTTTATCTTCGAGCAAAGCTACATCCACGCCAGTAGGAGTAGAATGTATAATTAATTCTTTGTTCAATGTACAGTTAGTTGAAAAAGGCAGGAATACCTTTTTAAACAGAAAGAAAACAATCTCCTACGTCAACATACCGATATTGCTCGTTGAAAAGCAATATCGGATGCGAACGATAAGGTGCGCCTAAAAAAGATTATTTCTTTTTATGACGATTTTTACGAAGTCGTTTTTTACGCTTGTGAGTAGCGATTTTATGTCTTTTTCTTTTCTTTCCGCAAGGCATATCCTACGTTATTTAGGTTAATAAATTATGATTTTTTTAATCTTTCTATATAGCTTCCAATCTCTTTTTTCAATTCCGGGTTTTTCTCTCGCGATTCACACTTTTGTAGAATCTCTAAAGCCTTTCCTTTATCTCCTTTATTCTCGTAAGCCATAGCCAACAAAAACAATGCGTCATTTGATTGGGGTCGCAAAGATATAACTTTTTCCAATCTTTGCACAGCTTTTTCAAATTGACCACTCATCATGGCGAATTTTCCGAGCATTAATTGTGCGTCAGCGTTGTCTGGATCTTTTTTTACAATGTCTAGAAGCATTGCTATTCCTTGCATTGGGCTTGCTCCTTGTTCAATCAACGATCCGGCATACTTCATGCGCAAATTAATATTCGTGCTGTCTAAATTATAAGCATTTTGGTAGCTTTCTACCGCTTTTTCCAGCAAATAGCCTTTCATGTCGTCTGAATTACTGATGCCTGATGTGGCCTCAAATAAGTCTCCGGCACGCTCTAACTTCTCTTTGCTTTTTTCGATTGCACCGGCTTTAGCCGTGTAATAAGCTTCTACTACCGACTCGCCTTTCCCGTGAAATAAGAGTGTTAGTGCATTATAATCGTTACTGTTTTCCCACTGGTCGATAAGCTTCATTGTGTCCGCATTGGTTACGGATGCCTTCACTTTAGTTAAATAGGCGGTGAAGTCGAATGCCGGTGTTTCTTTGGCTGTACTTTCCATGGCAGCCGGTTTCGGCTTTTTATCTTTGTTCACCATAGGTAAAAATACATAGCTGCCGATAGCTAACACAATAAAAGACAATACAGTAACGAGTTGATTTTTTGAAAGTTTCATGGTTGCATTTTATGGAAAACGGCCAATAAGAAAGTGGAACGGACAATACCTCCACACCCAAAGGCTGTTTCATCGCGCTAAAGTAAAAATACAATGGATAAAAGCCACACTGCCCGATAAAAAGTAGTTCCTCTTTCAGTTATCGGACTATAGTAATGGAGTGATGCGCTGTATAAACGGGAACCGATTATTTTTTGCCGCCCTTTCCTTTTTTTACCGCTTCAACAAAGGTTTTAGCCGGTTTGAAGGCAGGAATAAAGTGCTCTGGAATTTCTACTGCAGTACCTTTTTTAATGTTACGACCGATTTTAGCCGCTCTTTTCTTTACAATGAAAGAACCAAAACCTCGCACATAAACGTTTTCACCTTCTTTAAGCGAATTCTTCACTTCTTTAAAAAATGCTTCTAAAGAAACCAAAACATCTACTTTTGGAACTCCGGTCAAATCAGCAACACGTGTAACTACATCTACTTTTCTCATAAGGTTGTTTTATATGGAGAGCGAAATTGGAAACAATTTTTGAACTTTTTAGTTATTTGTAAATGATTTTAATCAGATAAATGGATAACAATAGTCGCATTTCAAAGTTTTCATCCACTTTATTGCATTGGCACGAACACGAAAATTTTCGTTCCTACCCATGGCGTGGCGAGAAAAATCCCTACTATATTTGGTTGTCTGAAATCATTATGCAACAAACCCGTTCCGAACAAGGTTTGCCCTATTATTTGAAGTTTAAAACGCACTACCCAACCGTTCGCGATTTGGCGCTAGCTCCCATGGATACGGTGTTACGCGATTGGCAAGGATTAGGTTATTATTCCCGAGCACGAAATTTGAAAGCTACTGCTGAACTCATTCATACACATTATAATGATGTGTTTCCTTCTACTTATTCAGAGATTTTAAAACTAAAAGGTGTTGGTCCCTACACAGCCGCAGCCATTGCCTCCTTTGCCTTTGGCGAACCATGCGCTGTGGTGGATGGGAATGTGATTCGAGTGTTATCGCGCATTTTTGGAATAGAAGAACCTTTCGATACCGGTGCCGGAAAAAAGGCCTTTGACGAAAAAGCAACATCCCTCATCGATAAAAAAAATCCTGCTCTCTACAATCAAGCCATCATGGATTTTGGCGCTACCGTTTGTGTGCCGAAAAACCCGAAGTGCGGAAGTTGTCCATTTTCGGGTGCTTGTTTCGCCTATCAAAAAGAAATGATTGATGCCTTACCGTTTCGTTCCAAAAAACTGACCATCAAAAATCGTTATTTCTATTTTCTGCATCTCGAAAGCAAAGCCGGTATTGTATTACAGCAACGCACTACAAAAGATATCTGGCAAGATTTATGGCAATTTCCGCTCATTGAATTGGCTGCTCCACCCAAAAAAGGCATCAAAACAGAGCTGAAAAAGTTGCTTCCTGCTAATACTGCATATACAATAGAGGAAGAATGGACGCATGTCCAACTCCTTTCTCACCAGAAAATTCACAGCCGGGTGTTGCGCATTTCGGTACCCAATTTGAAATCGATGTTGCAAGAAAATTGGCAATTTGTTGCGAAGAAAAAGCTCGATGAATTTGCCTTCCCTAAAACGCTGCACTTGTATCTAACGGAAAAAAAATTAATTTAGGGGTGTAAAAATTCAAACAGAATCATGGTAAACAAGGTAACTCTATTGGGAAGATTAGGAAAGGACCCCCAAGTTAAGAACTTTTCTAACGACAATGCGATTGCTGAATTTCCGTTGGCAACAACCGAAACATATAAAGATCGCGAAGGAAAATGGATTGAAATTACCGATTGGCATAATGTGAAATTGCCTTTTAAATGGATGGCGGAACGCGCAGAAAAAATCCTAAAAAAAGGCAGTTTGGTGTATATCGAAGGTAAAATCAAAACGCGTTCGTATGACGATAAAGACGGTAACAAACGATATATTACCGAAATTGTAGCGGAAACATTCAAGCCCCTCGATAAGCGCGAAAACAGTGGTGGTGAAGGTGGTGGAGGCGGAAACTATGGTTCTTCCAACGATTCCGGCTCGGCTCAAAACAACAGTAATAGCGGCAGTTCTGATTTCTCCGATGATTTACCTTTTTAAAATTTAATCATCGTATTCGTTAACTTAAAACAAATAACTTGGACCCCAGTGGCTCGATTAGCGGAATTCTAAATCCGCATTTATTGGTAGTAATCTACAGTATTGTACATGTTCCTTCATCAGGCGTAATGGCGTCTGCATTTGTTATGCTTTTGCTCATTATGTGTTCGGCTGTTATGGCTGCTTCCGAAATTGCTTTCTTCTCCATCTCTGCAGCAGAACTCGATGAACTGAAAGAAAGTGAAGAGCGCAGCGATCAACGTTTAGTGAAATTACTAGAACGTCCGAAGTATTTGCTCTCCACCATTTTGATTGGAAATAACCTCATTAACATTGGTGTTATTGTTATTTCTTATTTCATCATCACCAACGTATTCAGTTTTGAAGATGTGGACCTAGGCTTTTTCGTTTTACCGAAGGGAGTGTTCGACTTTATTGTGAACGTTATCATTGTTACTTTTTTCTTAGTCCTTTTCGGTGAAGCCATTCCTAAGGTATATGCCACACACAACAAATTGCCAATTGCTCGTTCAGTGAGTGGTTTGTTTACGTTCTTGAATAAATTTCTGAGTCCCGTCAATTATTTGTTGGTGAATTCAACGGCTGTTATTGAAAAGCGCATTAAACGCCACAATGCCGAAATCGATATCGATGAAATCAACAAGGCGATTGATATTACAGTCGATAACAAAGCATCAAAAAACGATGTGAAAATGCTGAAAGGTATTGTGCATTTCGGAAACATCACCGTGCGCCAGGTGATGCGTCCGCGTATGGATGTAGCTGCAGCCGATGTAGAATGGGATTTCTTGAAATTGATTTCATTTGTGAAAGAAAACGGGTACTCGCGTTTACCGGTGTTTAAAGAATCGATTGACAATATTCAAGGCGTATTGTACATCAAAGATTTGTTGGAACACATTCATCAAGGTAAAGATTTTCAATGGCAGAAGTTGATTCGCGAAGCTTTACACACGCCAGAAACCAAGAAGATTGATGATTTGTTGCGTGAATTTCAGGAAACCAGAAAGCACTTGGCTATTGTAGTGGATGAATTTGGCGGAACATCAGGTATTGTAACATTAGAGGATATTGTAGAAGAAGTAATTGGCGACATTAACGATGAATCGGATGAATCGGCTGATTCCCAATTGCGCAAAAACCCCGATGGCTCTTACATTGTAGAAGGCATTATGCAATTGGGCGATTTAGCAAAAGGCTTAGAATTGGAAAACGATTATTTTGAAGAAGCAAAAGGTGATGCAGAAACGGTAGGTGGTTTGGTGGTAGAATTGTTTGGCCGTATACCAAAGGTTGGAGAAGAAGTGGCGTTGCATCACTTTAAATTTAAAGTGTTGTCGTTCAAAAAGAATCGCATCGAGAAATTGAAAATATTCAATAACACACCGCAATCATAAACATGTTTAAGAACGCAGCATCTTTTGTTTCATTGGTTTTC
>ENA-UOYA01001450-UOYA01001450.1-activated-sludge-metagenome-genome-assembly--contig:-NODE-1450-length-25200-cov-6.497355_pt1 | contig 25200 bp, 34 predicted proteins | sample MGYA00238163_ERZ764804 | MGnify/ENA primary metagenome ERZ764804 (study PRJEB28919, sample SAMN05720223) | activated sludge metagenome | isolation source: Anaerobic digester | place: Hong Kong... | reverse complement strand
TGAACTCCAGTCACATGCCTGTAACTCGTATGCCGTCTTCTGCTTGAAAAAAAAAAAGCGCTAGCGTACTATTTTGCTAGATTCGGGACGATAGAGCGCCCGGCACGATTCAAGCCAGCGAAAGCGGGCTTTTTTGCGTCCTCATCCGGTCGTGCGCTTGGCCGTCTCGTTAGAGCCCTACATCCACCATGACCGACACGACATTCAGCATTGTCTATGACGGCGAGCCAGTTGCCGAAGGAACCATTGATGCTCGGGATCTTGCGCCTGCATTGTTGGCCTTTGCCGATCTAGTAGACGAAGCGGCTCCGTTGATTGATCCAAATCTTCCACGCATCTCTGTTCGCGTGCGCCCCGATTTTCAGAAGGGGTCATTTGAAGTCCATCTTGAGCTTGCGAACCTCTACGCCAAGTTCGTGAGTTTGTTCTCCGGCCCGGACGCACAAGCATGGAGTTCGTTCTTTCAAATTATTGGTCTCTCGGGAGTGGCCGGTGTATTCCAACTCGCAAAACACTCAAAGGGGCGAAAGCCAACCAAGGTAACGATTGAAAGGAAAGAGACCGTTACGATTACCTTTGAGGGTGATGATCCAATCACCGTGGATAATCGCGTTTGGCAGCTCTTTCAAAACATCCGAGCGCGAAAGGCGATCGAGAAAATTATGAGCCCGCTCATCGAGCGTGGCTTCAACCTATTCAAGATTCGCCACGGCGGGAAAGAGACCCTTACCGTTTCCGACAATGAGGCTGGTTTCTTCGTGGCTCCTTCAGAGCACGAGGGCGAGACAACTTCTGAAACCGAAGCGCGTGTGGTCATCGTTTCGCCATCCTTCAATTCCGGAAACAAGTGGCGCGTATCCGACGGTGCTCGGACGTTATACGTCGCAATTCGTGATGAAGCGTTTGAGCGTTCGGTTCAGGTTGGGGAAGAAGTATTTCGGAAGGGAGACACACTGCACGTCACGCTTCAAACGACGCAATGGGTCGAAGACGGAAAGTTGCGAGCGGATTATTCAATTGCAAAAGTTCATCGCCATGAGCCCGGCCCTGAGCAGCAGAAGCTCCTGTAGGGCTCTAACCCTTCGTTGCAGGGGACGCTCCGCCTATTGGCGGCGCGTCCCTGAACTCAAACGATAGCCGTCACGACGTCGAAACGGCCATCCTCAAGCGCGGAAATCTGCTGTTCCAGCGCATCCCTGTCTAGCTCAGACTCCTTCCCGCATAGCTCGCATGCGATCCGAGGGTCTTCGCGAAGCTCCATCACAAGCGCTGCGTTGAGCGTGCCGCAGTAAGGGCAAGCGATTTCGATGCCGAGCAGCTCCAGGGGCAAGACGTGTGACATGACAACTCCCGATGGTGGAGGAACCTTTCATTGTAGGTGGTCAGATGGGCCTGAGTGCAAAGCAGCAGCGTTTCGTTGACGAATATCTCGTCGACTTGAACGCGACTCAGGCTGCCATCAGAGCAGGCTACAGCGAGAAAACAGCAGGGGCGCAAGGCTTTGATCTGCTGAAAAAACCTGAAATTGAAGCCGCCATTGCTGAGGCGATGAAGCGCCGTTCGAAAAGGACGGACGTCACGCAAGATCGGGTCGTCAAAGAGCTTGCCGCGATGGCGTTCTACGACCCCGCTGACCTGGCATCTACTCCGGTCAATAGCCCCAAAGACATTGCAAACCTCCCCGAGGACGTGCGCCGATCAATCGTCGGATGGTCGTGGGACAAATTCGGCAATTTCGTCCTGAAGCTGTCCCCTAAGACGCCGAGTCTTGACCTGCTGGCGCGTCACCTCGGGATGCTCAGAGACAAAGTGGAGCACACCGGAAAGGACGGCGCCCCCCTCCTTCCCCCTGTGTTCAACATCGGTTTCGACGATGGCGGCCCCGGCGAATGATCTGCTTCCCCCGAAGCTTCGCGACCTGTTCTTTCGGCCAGGAAAAGACGGCAAGCCGATCTATGTCCCAAGCAGATACAAGGTTCCGTATGGCGGCCGGGGCGGGGCTAAATCGTGGGGAATAGCCCGCGTTCTCTCAGTCCTATCGGCAAAGCGCCCGCTTCGTGTGCTGTGCGCTCGCGAGTTGCAAAACTCGATTCAGGAGTCAGTGCATCGCGTCCTTTCTGATCAGATAGAGGCGCTTGGGCTAACGCGATACTTTGACATTCAGCAGCAGGGCATTTACGGAGTCGGGCCGGCAAAAGGGACGGAGTTCATCTTTGCCGGTATCCGCAACAACGTCACGAAAATCAAATCCACGGAAGGCGTGGATATCTGCTGGGTCGAAGAGGCGGAAAAGGTCTCTGAGGCGTCGTGGAAGGTTCTGATCCCGACGATTCGCAAGCGCGGATCTGAAATATGGGTGTCCTTCAACCCCCACGAAGAACGCGACCCGACGTTTCAGAGATTCGTCGTCAAGCCGCCGCCGTCAAGCATGGCGCGGGTCGTCAAAATCGACTGGCGCGACAATCCGTGGTTTCCGCCAGAACTTGAGCTTGAGCGCAAATACGCGTTGTCTCTGATCGAAAATGCTCAGGATGACGACGAGCGTGCGCAGGCTCAGGCCGACTATGACCACGTGTGGGAAGGCGCAACGATCAATCAGACGCAGGCGGCAATCTTCCGCAAGCGGGTTGTAATCGAGGCGTTCGACACGCCTACAGACGGCAGCGTCCGTTTCCACTATGGCGCAGACTGGGGCTTCGCCACCGACCCGACGGCGCTTGTTCGCTTCTGGATCGCCGACGACACGCTGTACATCGACCGCGAGGCGTTCGGGTACGGCGTCGAGATTGACGAGTTGCCGAAGCTTTTCGACACGATTGAGGGGTCGCGAGACTGGCCGATCAAAGCAGATTGCGCGCGACCGGAAACGATCAGCTACATGCGCCGCCAGGGATTCAATATCACTGCTGCGGACAAGTGGCCTGGCAGCGTAGAAGACGGAATCGCGCACATCAAGGGCTTCCGCCGCATCGTGATTCACGAGCGGTGCAAGCACATGCAGGAAGAGGCGCGACTGTATTCGTACAAGGTTGATCGCGTTACCGGGGACATCCTCCCCGTAATTGTCGACAAATGGAATCACGGGTGGGACGCCGTACGCTACGGGCTTGATGGCTTTATTCAGGCGCGAGGCGGTGCAGGCGTTTGGGCTCGATTGGCTGAATAGGAAACAGGAATAAAATGCGCATCCAGAACACCACGCTTGCCGACATCCGACTCAACTACCGCTCCGGCCAGACGGTTGTTGTTCCGCCTGGACAGTATGTCATCCGCCCCGCTGGCGACACCGATTACCTCGACGACACCGCGGTAACTCTGAGCCTGTTCTCTTCCGGCGCCCTGGTGCTCTACAACGACGACGGGTCTGCTTATTCCGGTACTCCGCTTCCTAGTGCCCCTTCCGCTCCTCCGGCCACATTCCCGGTCATGGTTACAACCTCCTCGGATGGGGAGATTGGTTTTTCAGTCGGCGTCCCCATTATCAGCCGGTTCCCCGGATTTTCCCCCTCGATCCTCGCCAGCTTTGTCGCCGGCACCACCGCCACGCAATCCGGCACGACGGTGACAGTGACCGCTACGGCCCACGGCATCGTCGGCAGCACGGCGCGCAATGGCTGGCGCATCTACTGGCCCGGCTCTCCAAGCATCGCAGCCGGCTGGTATCAGGGCTTCGCGTGGGTCGATGCCAACACGATCACCTTCACGAATCCGACTAGTCAGACGGTGGCATCGGAGTCGATGAATGGGGGAGCAGCCTTCGTCTCGCAGGTCACGCTGTCGACATTGACGCTTCCGGGCGGATCGATGGGGCCTAACGGCCGAATCACTGCCCGATACGTTCGATCCGGAGATAACACGGCAGGCAACAAAATCTCCCGGCTGCTGTTTGCCGGAAGTACGATGGCATCGAACGGCGGCACAACGTCGGGAAACATTACGGCGCAGATGACTATCGTTAACCGCAGTGTGTCGCAGCAGTCGGCGACGAACTCATACGATTCGAGCGCCAGCTCAGGTTTTAGTGCATCGACGTGGGATAGCTCGGTCGATCGCAGTGTTGCTTTCACGATGCAGGTGTCGACTGCGTCGCAGTGGTTGGCTGTCGATTACCTCGAACTGGAGGTGGTAAATAAATGAGCACTTATCCAAACACCCAGGAGGGCCGCACTGCGGCACTGGCGGCAGTATCCGGCGACCCGTCCCGGCTCTGGTTCGACGGGGACGTTGTTCGAGTATTGCCGCCCGCAATAGCGCCAGTGCCGGACGAAGTGACGATGCGGCAGGCCCGTCTAGCTCTCCACGCAGCCGGAAAGCTGGCTGCAGTCAATGCCGCGATCAACGCGCTGCCCGATCCCCCCAAAACCGAAGCGCTCATCGAGTGGGAATACAGCAGCACGGTCCGCCGTGACTCGCGATTCGTCGCGCTTCTCGGCCCGGCCCTTGGGCTGGACTCTGCAGCCCTTGATGCGCTGTTTGTGGCTGCGTCAAAACTGGCGGCGTAATCATGCGCGTCCTGCTCTGCACGACCGATAAGATCGGCAGTCGCATTATCCGGGCTGTTACATGGTCCCGCTGGTCCCACGCCGCGATCATCGACGGCGACGAGATCATCGAGGCCGTATGGCCCCGCGTGCGGGTGTCGTCGCTTGCTCGGGCGCTGGAAACTCACCCGCGATGGACTGTCATCGACATCCCTGTTGCCAATGAGTTTGCAGCGATTGCCGCCGCCCGCTCGCAGATCGGCAAGCCCTACGATCTGTGGGGCGTCATCGGCCTTGGCCTTAAGCGGAGCTGGCAGGACGATGATGCATGGTGGTGCTCCGAGCTGATCCCGTGGGCGGCAAAGCAGGGCGGGACTGATCTGTTCCGACCTGACGCGCTGCGCCGGATCACGCCTGAGCATCTGTGGATGCTGCCGGTCGCGTGAAAATCTAACCCCCGTTGCGCGGGGGTCTAAAAACCCCCGCGCCCTCACCCCAGCCCGGCCCAGCGCCGGGATTTTTATTTTTGCGCTAAAAACAGATGACCATCAAATCCTTCGTTGCCGACAGCCTGCAAAACTTCGCGGCCCGGCTCGGGATTGGTGCGTCCAATCTCCAGAGCGAATCGCAATACGGGTTTGACTTCCTGACTCGCTTGCGCACAGAGCTGGAGGCCGCCTATCGAGGGTCGTGGGTGGTGGGTGCGGCGGTGGACATGCCCGCCGAGGACATGACTCAGGCCGGGATTGAGATTCAGTCGTCACTTCCGCCTGATGAAATAAAGTTGATCGAGTCGGCGATTCTCGACCTCCAAATCTGGCAGCGGTTGTGCAGCGCGCTCAAGTGGTCGCGTCTGTTCGGCGGATCGGTCGCCGTGATGATGCTGGAAGGTCAGGACATGGCCTCTCCGCTGCGCCTTGAGACAATCAGGCAAGGGCAATTCAAGGGATTGCTTGTCCTCGACCGGTGGATGATCAATCCGTCGTATTCGCAGATCGACACAACCTACGGGCAGAATTTCGGGCTTCCGCTGTTCTATGAAGTATTCGGGGACGGACAAGCGATTCCGTCAATGCGCATCCATCACACGCGGTGCATTCGCCTCGAAGGGCTGGAGCTTCCGTACTGGCAAAAGAAGGCAGAAAACGGGTGGGGGCAATCCGTCATTGAGCGGATTCACGACCGGCTTGTTGCGTTTGACTCGACCACTCAGGGCGCGTCGCAGCTCGTCTATAAGGCCCATTTACGCACGATGAGCGTAAAGGGTCTGCGTGACGTCATCGCGGCCGGAGGCAAGGTGCTGGAAGGACTGGTCAAGCAGATCGAAATGATCCGGGCGTATCAATCCAACGAGGGCATGACCCTCATGGACGGAGAAGATAAATTCGAGACGCACCAGTATTCGTTCTCAGGGCTGGACGGCTTGATGTTGCAATTCGGCCAGCAGATCAGCGGGGCTCTGCAAATCCCGCTGGTGCGCCTCTTCGGGCAGTCCCCGGCCGGCCTGAATAGCACTGGCGAAAGCGACCTGCGCACGTACTACGACGGGATCAAGCGCGGACAGGAGAACACTCTTCGCCGACCGATGACCGTTCTGCTGGACGTGATTGCCCGCTCAACTTTGGGCAAGGATCTGCCGGAGGGGACCACCTTCCGCTACCGCTCCCTGTGGCAGACGACCGATACGGAGCGCGCGACCATCGCTCAGACCACCACGAAGACCGTGATTGATGCGGTCGATTCTGGGCTGGTGAGTCTCGCTACCGGTCTCGCCGAGCTTCGCGGTTCGTCTCACGTCACCGGGCTCTGGACGAATATCACAGACGACGAAATCGAAGAGGCGAAGAACGCTCCGCCGCCCGCCGAACTGGACGATCAGCCCAACGGCGAAAAAGCTCCGGGCGACACAGACGGCGAACAGAAGGGGCCGAGCGATGACGGTCAAAAGGAAGCGTAGTCCTTTCGAGAAGTCTGCTCGCGTCGAGCGTCAATACTCGTCTGCGCTACGTGGCGTGGCCCGCGAAGTCGGCCGGATTGTGGCGAGATTCGATCTGTCGGAGCCGCTGTATTCGGTGCTGGTGAGGCAGGCGCTCGAAAAGTACGCGGACCTGCTCCGGCCCTGGGCGCGCGTGACGGCTAGCCGGATTCTGTCCGCGATCAACGCGCAGGATGAACAGGCCTGGGCAACGCAGTCCCGCGAGATGTCTCGCGCCCTGCAAAAGGAAATCAAGAGCGCCCCGACCGGCGAGGCCATGCGGCGCTTCCTGGACGAGAACGTGCTCCTGATCACGTCTCTTCCGCTGGAGGCTGCGCTGCGCGTGCACAAACTGACTCTTGAGGGTCTGGCAGACAGCCGGCGCGCGTCGGACATCGCTGCCGAAATATTGCGCACGGGCGAAGTGACGAAAAGCCGGGCGATGCTGATCGCTCGCACAGAGGTGGCCCGCACGGCGTCAGGGCTTGCAATGGTCCGCGCGGCGCACATCGGATGCACGCACTACGTATGGCGCACGAGCAGGGACGGAGACGTCAGGCCGTCGCATCGAGAGATGGAAGGCAAGGTGATCGCCTTCAATGACCCGCCGACGCTTTCGGATGGGGCGAAGACGCATGCGGGGCAGATATTCAACTGCCGCTGTTACCCGGAAATTATCGTGCCGGATATGTGAGATATGACTTTCACTAACGACAAATCAACCCTAACCGTCCAGCAGATCGGCCGGCGCCAGTCCCTGACGCCGGAGGGATTCCTTCTGTGCGAGGACGTGCCCATTGCCCGGACAGGCGAGATGTACTACGGCCCTGGAGAGGTGCCGGTTGATCCGGGTAGCGACGGGATCGTTCGAATCACTCGTGACGCAGGCGAGCTGTTCAGCGCAGACACCATCGCCAGCTTCAACGGTAAGCCCGTCACAAACGACCATCCTGATGATGGAGTGACGCCCGCGAACTGGAAGTCGCTGACCATCGGAATTGTGCAGAACGCCCGTCAAGGCGACGGAATTGAAAACGACTTGATCATGGCCGACCTGCTCATAACCGACGCAGAAGGCATCCGAGAGGTTCAGTCAGGAAAGCGCGAAGTGTCTTGTGGATACGACGCACAGTACGAACAAGTATCACCCGGCCGCGGGGTGCAGCGGCGAATCATCGGGAACCACGTCGCGATTGTGGATCGCGGACGCTGCGGCCCCCGGTGCGCCATCGGAGATAGTGCAATGGCAACAAAACCCAGTCTGGTGGACCGCCTGACGGCCGCCTTCCGAAAGACCCTTGACGAAGCCAAGATCGACGAAGACCCCGACAAGAAGCCCGAGGACGACGGCGCAGGCGACGACGACAAGAAGGCGGACAAAACCGCCGACGCGCTGTCGGCCATCGCCGCCACCCTGAAGACCCTCGACGCCCGCATGTCCGCCCTGGAGAAGGCCAAGGACGCGAACGGCGATGACGACGAGGACGACAAGGGCAAGAAGAAGACGGAAGACGAGGATGACGAGGACGCCCCCGGCGAGCCCGACAAGAAGGCCACCGCGGACAGCCTGAAGGAAGTCCTGTCCCGTGCCGAAATCCTGGCCCCCGGCGTCAAGATCGCCGTCCCGACCGCTGACAGCCTCAAGACGCGCAAGCAGGCCCGCGACGCCATCTGCGGATGCAAACGCAAGGCCCTGGACGCCGCCTTGAAAACCGACGACGGCGCCAAGGCCGTCACGCCGTTCCTCGGCGGCAAGACGGTTGATGCGGCTTCCTGCGCGACCGTGGATGCCGCGTTCGTGGGCGCATCTGAGCTGCTGTCGCAGATGCGATCCGGCGCCTTCGCCGGGATCGTCGCCAACATCCACACCAAGGACGCCGCCGGCAAGACCGCCAAGGCAACCGATTCTGCCGCGCTCAACCAGAAGCATCGCGAGTTCTGGGCCAAGCATGGCGGAAGCTCCCGCTTCTAACCACCACTGGAGATCCCCACCATGGGCAACGCCATTCAATACCGCATGCCGGCGGGTATCCCCGGCGCCGTCACCCGCAGCCGCGATTCCACCATCGAGCCCGGCCTGTACGACTCCACCGCGCCGTTCTCGGCGTTCGGCCTTCCCGGCAAGATCGTGTCCGGAAAATGGCAGCCGGTCGGCGCGGGCGATGCCGCTTCCGCCGTGCTTGGCTTCAACGTCCGGGCTTATCCGGCCGGCTCTTCGACCGATCCGCTGGGCACGTCCACGCCGCCTCAAACGGGCGGCATCGGCAACTTCCTGCGGCGCGGCTTCCTTAACGTGCAACTGAACGGTGCCACCGCTGCCGCCAAGGGCGGGCAGGTCTACATCCGCGTGGCTTCCGCATCGACCGGGAAGCCCATCGGCGGCCTGGAGGCCGCGTCCGACAGCACCAACACCATCGCCCCTTCCGGGGTTCGCTTCACCGGCCCAGCCGACGCGAACGGGATGTGCGAGATCGAATTCAACCTCTGACCCTTCCCCGCCTCACCACAAGAACCCGCTTCGGCGGGTTTTTGCATTTCTGGAGACTGAACAATGCAACTGAACGACCTCCCCGAAGTCGAGCGCGGGCGAATCCTGACCCTCGACAAAATGCGCCCGGCTGCGGCCGGAGTGCGCCGCGCCTTCACCCGCGACGCGATGATGACCTTCGACCGGATGACGGTCGATTCCACTGGCAGCTTCCTGATCGGCGAGCTGGAACGTCTCGATCCGATGCTGCACGAGCCGCTGGTGGATGTCACCTGGTCGCGCGACATCGACCTGCGGTCTGATGTCACCATCGCCGACGAGGTGTCCAGCTTCACCAACAGCTCCTTCGCCGCTGCCGGTGGCGTGACCCCGGCCGGCAAGGCGTGGATCGGCAAGGACTCGACGGCCATCCAGGGCCTGGCGCTGGACATCGGCAAGACCACGACCCCGCTGCACCTCTGGGGTATGGAGGTTGCCTACACCATCCCCGAGCTGGAAAGCGCGATCAAGCTGGGTCGTCCGGTCGATTCGCAGAAGCTGTCCGGGCTGCAACTCAAGCACCAGATGGACACCGACGAGCAGGTGTACATCGGCGATGCCACCCTCGGCGTGTATGGCCTGCTGAACTCCCCGCTCGTGTCCGTGAGCAACGTCGTGGCCGGCGCCAGCACCTACACCACGTGGGTGAAGAAGACCCCGGACGAGATCCTGTCTGACATCAACACCCTGCTGAACAACGCATGGGCGGCGTCCGCCTGGGCCGTCGTGCCGGACACCCTGCTGATCCCCCCGTCCCAGTTCGGCTATCTGGTGTCCCAGAAGGTCAGTAGCGCCGGGAACATCAGCATCCTGGAGTTCCTGAAGCAGAACAGCATTTGCCTGGCGCGCAACGGCCGCCCGCTGAACATCCAGCCGGTGAAGTGGCTTACCGGCCGCGGCACCTCAAGCGCCGACCGCATGGTGGCCTACACCAAGGACGAGCGCCGCGTGCGCTTCCCCATGGTGCCGCTGCAACGCACCCCGCTGGAGTACCGCGGAATCCACCACATCACGACCTACTTCTGTCGGCTGGGCTCGGTGGAGTTCGTCTACCCCGAGACCCTGGCCTACGCCGACGGCATCTAAGGAGACCGCTACATGGCTTCCATCTACCTGACCCGCCCCGGCGTTAACTTCAACTGCAAGGATGGCGCGCTGCTGAAGTTCGTCGCCGGGCTGAACGACGTTCCGGACCAGTACGCCGAAGAGGTGATGCACTCGTCGTTCATCCAGGCCTACACCTCTGATGGCGCCGCGCCGGTCGCCGACCTGTCCGCCGAGGTGGCAGCTCGCGATGCCACCATCGCCGACCTGCAAGCGCAACTGGCGGCGCTGCAAGCCGCGCAGGCAGACGCTCAACCCGCCAAGGGCGGCAAGGCCAAGGCCAGCGCTGACGCCTCCACGGCCGATACGCAAGCCGCTGCGGCTGCCTGACCATGGCCGACCTTGCCTCCTTTCGCGCAGACTTCCCCGAGTTTGCAGCGTCGCCCGATGCGCGCGTCAATTTCTGGCTCGTGATCGCCTCGAAAATGCTCAACGTGGATCGGTGGGGCGACCTGATCGACCACGGACAAGAGCTGTTCGTTGCGCACCACTTGGCCCTTGATGCTGAAAACGCGGCGGCGGCGGCGCTAGGAGGCGCGGTAGGCCAGAACGCCGGACCCTTGTCGTCGCAGTCCGTCGACAAGGTGTCGGAGGCATTCGACACGGGCGTATCAAGCATCGCCGACGCGGGCCATTGGAATTTGACGACCTACGGGACGCAGTTCTACGCCCTGTGGCGGATGATGGGGGTCGGAGGAATCCAGCTATGAAGACGGGCGTCATCAAGACGGTCGACATCCTCGACGACGTGCTGAAGTCCGTCCAAGAGCTGGCCGCAAGGCAGGTGCTCGTGGGAATCCCGTCGGAGACTGCAGGGCGCGACGACGGCCCCATCAACAGCGCCGCGATTGCCTACATCCAGGAAACCGGAGACCCGGCACACAACCTGCCGGCACGTCCGTTTCTGGTGCCGACGATCTTGCGCATCCGTGGGGACATGGCGAAGCGCGCCAGGGCCACGATTGACCAGGTTACGCAAGGGAAGCCGAACCCGCAGTCAATTGTGGATAAAGGGCTGTCTGGCATGGGGATCGTGGCAAGCCAAGCAGTCAAGGCGACCATCAATGCCGGTGATTTTGCTCCGCTTGCAGCATCGACGATCTATGCCCGAAGGCATCGCAAGCCCCCGCGCATGAGCGACAAGCCGCTTGTGGATACCGGTCAAATGCGCAACGCAATGACATACGTCATCCGCTCGAAAGGGAAGTGACCCATGCCGCGAATGAACGTCACCCGCGTGCTGCGCAACCCCGCGTTCGCCGAGCGTGCGCAGATCATCCGCCGCACGCAGTCCGTGAATGGATACGGCGAAGTCTCCGTCACGGAAGCCACGATTGACATCGTGGCGGTCATCACCGCTGGCAGCCAGCCGGGCATGCAGCGCGATCCGGAAGGGGAGCGCGAACCGAACACGCTGACGATCCACACCACGACGCGCCTGATCGGTCCGGCAGACGGGTTCCAGCCTGACCACCTGCTGTACGGAGGGCGCCGATTCATCGTCACGCGGGTCTATGACTGGACGCATTACGGCCCTGGATTCGTGTCCGCGGAATGCTCGTCCATTGACTACCTGGAGGATGCGCCGGCATGAGCACCGACAGCACGACCTCCGGATTCATCGCCCCGAACACGTCGCCCGCGCCGATTGAGGACCAAGACCTTGACAGATTCCTCCAGCAATACGTGTCGGCGATCACTGGCGTCTCTGGCGACCTGGTGCGCCCTCGCTGGCAGCCAGATCCGCCGAACCAGCCCGGCATCGACGTCACGTGGATTGCACTGGGGGTGTCCGGCCGTAACCCTGAGACATTTGCCGCGGAACTGCACGCTGATGACGGGCAGTCCAGCGTCACCTATCGGCTTGAGGATTTAGACGTCCTCGTGAGCTTTTTCGGGCCTGGAATGGGCGCTGCCTATGCCCGGTTCCGAGACGGCCTATCCCTCGCACAGAACCGCGAGGCGCTGACGCTCTCAGGCTTCGGCCTGATTGAGCTAACGCCTCCGATTACCGCGCCTGCACTGCTCAACGAGCGCTGGCAGAAGCGCATTGACACGACCCTTCGGTTGCGCCGTGGCGTTGCGCACCGCTACGCCGTGCTGTCCATCGGCAGCCCGAACCTCACGATCACCACAGACCACTAAGGAGATTTCCGCATGTCCGGTCTTTCCGTATCCCGCCTTGTCCGGGTCGCCATCAACCTGTCTCCTCTCGCGGCGCAGGGCGCTAACCTCAACGCATTGCTCGTGCTGGGCCCGTCCGACGTCATCGACGTGTCCGAGCGCATGCGCCTGTACACGAGCATCGCCGCTGTCGCGAGCGATTTCGGCACCTCCGCCCCAGAGTACGCCGCGGCCTCGCTGTACTTCGCGCAATCGCCCCAGCCGCAGCAGCTTTACATCGGCCGCTGGGCGAAGACGGCGACGGCCGGACTCGTGCATGGTGGCGTGCTCGCCGCGGCCGACCAGCTCCTGTCCACTTGGACCGCGGTCACGTCTGGTGGCTTCACAGTGAGCATTGACGGCACATCGCGCCCGCTCACCGGACTGAACTTCTCTGGCGTCACGAACATGAACGGCGTCGCCAGCGTCATCACCGCGGCGCTGGGCTCCTACGGCTCGTGCCTGTGGGACGGCGCGCGATTCACGATCAAGTCCGCCACTACGGGCGCCACGTCGTCCCTGACCTACGCCACCGCGCCGGGCGCCGGAACGGACGTGTCGGGCATGCTCAAGCTGACTTCCTCGAAGGCTTCCACGCCCGTCTCCGGCATCGTCGCAGAGACGCCCGCTGCCTGCGTGTCGTCCTTCCTGGATCGCTTCGGCACCCAGTTCTTCGGCTTGACCTTCGCCGATTCCGTGGAGCTGTCGAACGCCAATCATTTGGCCGTAGCCGCCCTGATAGAGGCCGACCAACGGCACATCTACGGAATCTCCAGCGCGAACACGACCATCCTTGACCCGACCAGCACTTCGGACATCGCGAGCGTCATGCAGTCCGCCGCGTACCGTCAGACGGTCGTTCAGTACAGCCAGGCCCCGCAGGCCGTGGCGTCGCTCTTCGGCCGCGCGTTCTCGGTGGACTTCACCGGCAACCGCACGACTATCACCCTGATGTACAAGACGGAGCCCGGCATCACGGCCGAGACGCTGACCGCGACGCAGGCGCAGACGCTTGCCGCGAAGCGCGCGAACGTCTTCGCCGCGTACAACAACAGCACCGCCATCATCCAAGAAGGCGTGATGTCTGGCCCGGCGTATTTCGACGAAATCCACGGCCTGGCATGGCTGCGGAACCGGATCGAAACGGACGTCTACAACGCTCTCTACACCAGCCAGTCGAAGATCCCTCAGACCGATGCGGGCAACAACCTGATCGCCACCGTGATCGAAGCGGCGCTTGTGGCAGGCATCAACAACGGCCTGATCGCCCCCGGCACCTGGCAGTCTGGCGGATTCGGATCGCTCAAGTACGGCGACTTCCTTCCCTCCGGCTACTACCTCTTCACCCCGCCGATTGCGACGCAGGCCGCATCCGACCGGGCCGCTCGCAAGTCAGTATCGTTCCAGGCCGCTATCAAGCTGGCCGGCGCCGTCCATTCCGTTGATGTCGCCATCAACGTCAACCGCTAAGAGGGCCGCAGATCATGACCGCTCCCGTCACTTATAGCTTCCTCGACGTTCAGGCGTCCATCTCCGGCCCTGGTGGTTCGTATTCCATCGGGTCAGGGGCCGGAGCAGCCGAAGAAGGCATCAGCATCGAGCCCACCGAAGACCTCAACACAATGACCATCGGCGCAGACGGCTCCGTCATGCACAGCCTGCACGCGAACAAGTCCGGCCGCGTCGTGGTGCGCCTGCTGAAGAACAGCCCGACGAATGCCCGGCTCTCGCAGATGGCGCAGATTCAGCGCGCGTCTTCGGCCTTGCATGGTGTCAACGTCATCACCATCGCGAACCCGCAGACGGGCGACAAGATCGTGTGCCAGTCCGTCGCCTTCGGCAAGATCCCTGCCGTCAACTACGCCAAGGAAGGCGGAACGGTCGAATGGGACTTCCACGCCGGCATCATTGACCAGTCGCTTGCCGGGCTCCTCCTGTCCGTGGCGAACCAGGTGTAATCATGGCGTGTGAATTTGAAGTATCCGGACACGCCTACCGCGCTGGCCGACTGAACCCATTCGTCCAGTCACACATCATTCGCCGCCTCGCGCCTCTGGTGTCGGCGTTCTCCGGGCTGGCGCAATCCATCAAGGACGACCCGCTGAGTGCGCTGGAACCGATGGTGCAGGCATTCGCGGACATGTCCGATGCGGATGTTGAGTACATCCAGCGCAACGCCCTGAATGTCGTCCAACGCCAGCAGCAGGGCGCATCGTGGGCGCCGGTCGTCACCAAGGCCGGAGACATCATGTTCGACGACATCGGTGCGCTCGAAATGAACCGCATCGTGTTCGAGGTGCTGAAGGACAGCCTGACCCCTTTTTTTCAAGGGCTCGACCTGTCGGGATTTCTTCCGGTAGCGATGAGCCCGCGGGGCTGACCCTGGTGAGCATGCCGGACGGAGAGGACTACGTGCTCCGCCCAGTCATGGCGGGACTGTGCAGTTACGAGTCCGTCCTGTCTGGCGGCCTGGACATATCCGACATCGCTCGGCTGAATGATGCCCTGGACGTCCGATCAGAAAACGAGCGACGCATTGCCGAGCACTTGAGGCGACTGCACCGCCACTGAGCACTGAGACATGGCACAGCAAGACATCATCCGCGAATTTCTCGTGGCCCTCGGGTTCAAGGTGGATGAATCCAGCCTGAGCAAATTCAAGCGGGGGATTGCCGACGCAACCAAGGCCGTTGCGAAGATGGCGCTTGCCGTAGAAGGCGCTGCCCTTAGCGTAGGCATCGCCGTGCAGCGCTTCGCCTCCGGCATGGAAGTCCTCTACTTCGCCGGGCAGCGCACCGGAACGACCGTCAAGGGCATCAAGGCCGTCCAGTTCGCCGCCCGCCAGCTCGGGGCCTCGTCCGAAGAGGCGATGGGCTCGCTCGAATCCCTGGCCCGCTTCATGCGCAACACGCCGGCCAGCGAGGCCTGGCTAAAGGGCATGCTCGGGGTCGATACCCGAGACGCCTCGGGCAACATGCGCGGCCTGGACGAGGTGCTGACGGACGTCGGGAAGGCCCTCGCCGCCATGCCGACCTATCAGGCCAACGGCTTGGCTGGCGTCCTCGGCATCGATGAAAAAATGATGCTCGCCATCCGCTCGGGTGACTTCGGGCGGTTCGTCGAGCAGTATCGAAATCTGACCGGCAATACGGATTTCGAGGGCGCCGCGCAAAAAGCGCACGCGTTTCAAGAGCGGCTGAGGGATCTTGGAGATCGCGCCTCCGCGGCGGGCGTACAAGTTGGCGACAATCTCCTGAATGTCTTCGGGCCGGACATGGAGCGCGCCGCAAAGTGGGCAGAAGAGCACTCAGACGAAATCGCCACGGCAGTGACTCGCATGGCGAAGGCTCTGGAGACGACAGTGCGCGTCGCGGATGGCCTGATTCGTCGAATTGTGGAAGGGTGGGGCTACATCTTCAGCGGGCTAAAAAGCGCATACAACGCGCTTCCTGCTCCCGTCAGGAAGTGGATCGAAGACAAGGCTTCCGCTTTCGCTGAATGGGTGTCTCCGGGCGGTCCCACAGCGCCATCGTCTGCCCCCGCTCCAGCGGCGAATGCCCCGCGAGGAATCCGCAACAACAACCCTGGGAACCTGAATTTTGTCGGTCAGGCAGGCGCCACGCGCGAGAACGGATCGGGGCGATTTGCCGCATTCGGGTCAGCACAAGAAGGGCTTGCTGCGCTAGCGAACCAGCTCGACATCTACCGTCGGCGCGGCATTGATACCGTACAGGCGATCATCTCGAAATGGGCGCCCCCGTCCGAGAACAACACCGGAGCCTACGTGGACCGCGTGTCCAGAGCGCTCGGCGTAAGCCCGACGGACCGTCTGAACATGCTTGATCCGTCCGTAATGTCCAGGATGATGGACGCGATCATCCGGCACGAGAACGGCATGAACCCCTACGGATCAGACATGCTGATGTCGGCCGCAAAAGGGGCGCGAGGCGCAACGATGAGCCAGCAGACCACGATCAACGTGTACGGATCTGGCAGCGCGTCAGACACGGGCCGCGCCGTCGGCGCAGAACAAGACCGCGTGAATCAGCGTCTCGCCCGTACCTTCGCGGGGGCCATGCCATGAGCCTGACACCTCAACTCATCGCCATCCGCCCGGCCCGCTCCATCGGCACGATTCAGGCTCAAGTCACCATCGAAGAGCACCACACCGACGAGCTGACCATCACCGAAAACCCGGTGGAACAAGGCGCGTCCGTGTCAGACCACGCATTCCTGCGACCGGCAGAGGTCATCATCCGCTGCGGGTGGAGCAATTCTGGATATGGGGCGCTCTCGAACACCGCAAACAATGTGGTCAGCGCAGCGAATGGCGGGGATTCTGGCGATACCTACGTCAGGACCATGTACCAGAAGCTGCGCGCGCTGCAAGGATCGCGCGAGCCGTTCGACCTGGTGACGGGCAAGCGCACGTATCGCAACATGCTGATCGCCGCCCTGGCCGTGACGACCGACGAGCGTTCGGAAAACGCTCTGATGGTCACGGCCACGTGCCGGCAGGTCATCATCGTCACGACGAAGGCGACCACGCTCCCCCCGGCTGCTGCGCAAAGGCTGCCGGAACGCACAGGAGAAACATCGCGCGGCGCCGTGCAGCAGCTATTCGGCCCGAAAGCGCCGAGCCTGGGCGGAGCATTCCCGCCGTCCATGTGGGGAGGCTAAGACATGGCAGACGCCTACGAAATCCCGCTGTCTGCGCAACCTCAGCAGTTTTCGATTGCGCTGGCAGGCGTCACATACCGGGTCACGGTGCAGTGGCGTGATCCGTCGCCGGGGTGGTGCATTGACATCGCAGACGCCGCGGGGAATCCGCTCGTGATGGGCATTCCGCTTGTCACGGGCGCGAACCTGCTTGAGCAATACGCGTACCTCGGAATCCGCGGCGGACTGTATGTGCAGACCGACAACGACCCGGACGCCCTGCCGACTTTTGGAAATCTCGGGGCTTCCTCTCACCTCTACTTCGTGCCGTCATCGTGAGCGCCAGTCAGTGGATTCGTAAAGCCTCCCTCATTGTGGGGGACAGCTCAAACGCCCTGGACCTGTCCGATTTGCGCTTCCGGTTCGTCGTCCGACAGCAGGATACGCAGACTCCGAACAACGCAGATATCCGGGTCTACAACGTCTCTGACGCCACGGCAAAGCAGGCGCGGGCGTGGCAGGAGGGCGGAACGGTCGTCATTCAGGCCGGCTATGGCGGTAACTTCGGGACAATCTTCCGAGGCTCCATCATTCAGGTGCGAGTCGGGAAAGAAAGCCCCGTCGATTCGTACATTGACATCACGGCAGGTGACGGCGACCTTGGCTACACCTTGGCAAAGGTCGCAAAGTCATTCGCCGCCGGGTCGTCCGTCAAGGACCACGTCTCCGCCAGCCTGGAAGCAATGGCGCCCTACGGCGTCACCCGCGGATGGATGCCGGACGATCTTCCCGCGAAGCCCTTGCCACGCGGGAAAGTGATGTTCGGCCTCGCGCGAGACTGCATGGAGACATCGTGCAGGACAGCATCCGCGGACTGGACGATCCGCAACGGCGCGCTGGAGGTGATCGACAAGCTCGCGTACCTGCCCGGCGATGTGGTTGTGCTGACCTCTGCCACGGGCCTTGTGGGCTTCCCTGAACAGCAGATCGACGGCGTGCACGCGCGGGCGCTGATGAACCCTGCCATCGTCGCTGGCCGCGCCATCCAGATCGACAACCGCTCAGTTCAGGAATACCGCCTGCCCATAGACGTAGGCGGCACGGCGCAATGGGGATTTGTCCCGAAGCTGGACGCAGACGGTTACTACCGCGCCCTGGTCGTGGAGCACCGCGGGGATACCCGCGGGCACGAGTGGCACACCGAAGTGATCGGCGTCGCCCTGGCAGATCCTGTTCCTGTCGCGCTGCTGCCGAAGCTGGTCATCAAGCCGGGCGTCTAGCCCGCATTGGAGATACCCCATGAAACGCCTTGAACGCCGCACAGATCCGGCGGAGATGATCCGTGCCGCCTTGCGCGGCATGGCAAACGGGATCTGGACGGCGCTGCCCGGCATCGTTGAGTCCGTCAATCTCGCTGCCCAGACCGTCACCGTCCAGCCGTCCGTACGCGAGCAGGTGACGATGGACGACGGAACGCCGGCATCGGTCCCGCTGCCGTTGCTGCCAGACGTTCCCATCATTTTCCCGTCTGGAGGCGGCTACTCGCTGACCTTCCCTGTCGAGCCTGGCGATGAATGCCTCGTGGTGTTCGCGGATCGCTGCATCGACGCCTGGTGGCAGTCTGGTGGGGTGCAGGAACAGGCCGATCTGAGGGCGCACGACCTGTCCGACGGATTCGCCGTGTTCGGCCCGCGCTCCCAGCCTCGCAAGCTGTCCGGCGTGTCGTCTTCATCTGTGCAGCTCCGCGCCGACGACGGTTCGGCCGCTGTGGAAATCTCCGCGTCTGGGATCGCGCTGCACCATCCCTCTGCCGTGACCATCACGTCATCGCACGTGACGATTGATGCGCCCGTGACCGTCACGGGGCCGATTACCGCACCCAATGGCGCGACCATTGGCGGGATTCCGTTCGGATCGCACCATCACACAGGCGTGCATGCCGGCAGTGACACCTCCGGAGGGCCGACGTCATGACCATCCGGTATCGGCGCTTGGACGCGTCAGGAGACGCGATCTTTGGCCATTCCTCGGCGGATTTCCTTGTAGACAGCCCGGAGGCTGTAGCGCAGGCCGTGCTGACGCGCCTTCGCATGCTGCGGGGCGAATGGTTCCTTGACTCGACTGAGGGCACGCCATGGGCCACTGAAATACTCGGCGAGCACACCGGCTCGACGTATGACTTCGCGATTCGCGAGCGCATCAGCGGCACGTCCGGCGTGACTGAAATCGTGTCCTACACGTCGTCACTGTCTGGCCGCGCCCTAGCCGTATCCGCCACCCTCAATACTGCCTATGGGCAAGCCACTGTGAGCGCAGTCCTATGAGCATCCCTGTCTGTACCATCGACGAAAACGGCATCACAGCGCCGACCTACGCCGACATTCTGGCGGCCCTCAAGACGGCCTATCAGTCCATCTACGGGCCTGACATCTATCTTGAGCCGGACAGCCAGGACGGCCAGCTCGTCGCCGTATTCGCTCTGGCGCTGCACGACACGAACGCCGCGATCATTGACGCCTACCGTCAATTTTCTCCGGCCACTGCGCAGGGCACGGGGCTGTCGAGCATGGTCAAGATCAATGGCCTACGGCGGCTGTCGAGCAGCAACAGCACGGCCACGGTGCGCGTGGTCGGTCAGGCCGGAACGATCATCGCAGGCGGCATCGTGTCCGACGGTACGCATCAGTGGGCGCTTCCGTCCGCGGTCGTGATCCCTGTGTCCGGACAAATCGACGTCCTTGCCACGTGCGCGACGCCCGGCAGCATTGCCGCGGGCGCCAACACGATCAACCAGATCGTGACCCCTGTCCGCGGATGGCAGACGGCCAACAACCCGGCCGCGGCCACGCCGGGCGCGCCGGTCGAAACCGATGCCGCGTTGAGGGTGCGCCAGTCTGCGTCTACGTCTTTGCCGGCTCAGTCCGTGCTGTCCTCCATCGTGTCGAGCGTGGCGAACATTGCCGGCGTCGTGGCGTGGAAAGCCTACGAGAACGACACGGGAACGACCGACACCGACGGAATCCCCGCGCACAGCATCTCCCTGGTGGTGGACGGCGGCGACCCGCTCGCCATCGCTCAGGCCATCGCGCGCCACAAGACGCCCGGTACTGGCACTTACGGCACCACGTCCGAAGTCGTGTCGGACGGATACGGCCCGTCAGTCACGATCAATTTCTACCGGCCGTCACAGGTCGAGATGACCGTGCAGGTCGCGCTGTCTGCTCTCCCTGGGTACGTCTCCACGACCGGCGACGCCATCGTGGCGGCGCTATCGTCCTACATCTCGTCTCTCCCCATCGGGGCGGACGTTCTCAGGTCAAAGCTGTTCGCCGCGTGCGAAATCGCGGGCCTGTCGGACACGTACAACGTCACGGGCATCCTGATCGCACGCGGCTCAGGTACGCCGTCCGCATCGGACGTGGCCATCGCATTCAATGAGGCGGCGGATTGCCCTGCTGCGTCAATTGCTCTAACGGTGTCGTGACATGAGCGGACCTTTCGTAGATGCCACAGGCCGGCATGGAGTCACCGTCGTCGGCGATGTCTCCACGACGTCATCTAGCTCGTTGTGGTGGGGCATGTCGTCCCACTTCGACGGGTCGGGGGACTGGCTGCAGATGTCGGGCGACATGTCTGACTTCAGTTTCGGCGCAACGGATTCGGCATGCATTGAGCTTGCGTTCCGGACGTCGAAAGAAAACGTCGTGCTCATGCAGACCGGGACGGGTGGGTGGGGCGTAGAAATTGATGCTGGAGTTGGTCATTTTTTCGGAAATTCTGGGTCAATTATCGCTTTCGGTCATTCATCAGGGAATGTATCTGATGGGCGGTGGCATCACGTCGCTATTCAGTTCGCCTCCGGCGTGTACGACGCATGGCTTGACGGCATTCATCAAGGTTCAATCTCTATCACCGGAGGCCTGTCATCTGGCGCCGGCCCGGTATCAATTGGCGCGAATGCCATCCCGAGAGCGGGCACGGGTCTTGATTTTCTTGGGGAAATTTCTCATGTTCGCGTGACTCGTGCCTTAAGATACGGCGGGACATTTACCCCATCGCCACCTGTTTACGGAAGCGGAGACCCGCATTGGGGCTCTGTCGTCCTCGCGCTGCCGATGTCGCTCCCACCTCCTTCTGCGACCGTTTCCATTGACACGATGACCGCGGACACCGACCCACAAGGCGACTGGGCGACGCGTGACGGATCGGCCGGGCGCACCGTATCCGGGTCAATCATCGGGACGCTCGCAAGCGGAGAAGGCGTGCAGGCGTCGTTCGACGGTGGCTCCACATGGGTTGCTGCGACCATTTCGGGCGCTTCATGGTCCGCTGTTGATCCGACGGCGCACGCGACGAGCTGGAACATCATCGCCCGCGTCGTGAGCAGCATCACGGGGCTGTACGGCGCGCTGGCGATCCGTGCTGTGACGCTCATCACAGGGCCGGCCCCACTCGACAACCCGTACCCGCCGCTAATCATCAGCGAACACGCCAACGCTGCGCGCTACATGGCTACCGTCGACCTTCTGACGAGACCGCTGTTCGCTTCTCAGATTTTCGCGCGTGCGCTCGTGTCGGCGTTCGACCTGGACGCCGCGGTCGGAACGCAGCTCGACCAGATCGGCTTATGGGTCGGCCAGTCCCGCTATCTGGACGTGCCGATCACGGGAGCCTGGTTCTCGTTCGACACCTCCGGCGTAGGGTTCGATCAAGGCGTCTGGAAGGGGCCCTATGACGCCACCACTGGCGTGACTCGGCTGGCAGACGCGCAATACCGCCTGCTCCTGAGGGCCCGCATCGCTGCCAATCACTGGGACGGCACACGACGGGGCGCAGTCGAAGCATGGGCCGTCATGTTCGACGGAACGGGCGTCTCATTCGCCATCCAAGACAACCAAGACATGACCATCAACATCCTTGTTACTTCGGACCACACGCTTGATGCGGCGACGCGTGCGCTCATCACGGGCGGATACCTCGGCATCAAGCCGGCCGGCGTGCACATCAACGGCTACACCATCTCTGAGGGCTAACCATGGCATCGACTGACATCCTCCCATTCGGCACCGGAGACGGCGCAAACGTCATGAGCCAGGCGGCCTATGCAGCCCTGTCTGCCCGGACGGCCGGATTTTCGACGGGCGTTGCTCAATCGCAGCAACTCAACAAGGTGTGGCGACAGTCGTCATTCGTGGCGGCCGGCGTCGCGAACTGGATCGTCGCGCAGGGGATCAGCGTCCCTGACGATGGAAGCATTACCGGCTTCGTGACAGAGCTGACCGCGGCGCTGACCGCATTCGTTACGCCACTCCTGCCCGCTGTCGCGGGCGTTCCGACGGGATCGATTTCCGCGTTTGGCGGCACGACCGTTCCGTCCGGCTGGTTGGAATGCAACGGCGCCGCGGTGAGTCGAACGACCTATGCAGCGCTGTTTGCCGCAATCGGCACTGCGCACGGTGCTGGAGACGGATCGACGACATTCAACGTCCCGGACCTGCGCGGCGAATTTGTGCGCGGCTGGGACCATGGACGCGGCGTTGATCCGTCGCGCGCCCTGGGGTCGTCTCAGTCCGGCCAGAATGCCGCGCACACGCACACGGGGACGACCGGCGCGACAAGTACCCCTCAGATCCCCGCGAGCCCCGTTCCCGTGGCCACGGACCCAACCTTCGGATTGAACTACTACGGGGTGACGTCTGGCGTCACGCACACGCACACCTTTACGACAGATTCGAGCGGCGGGACTGAATCCAGGCCTCGGAACGTCGCGATGATGTACATCATCAAGGCGTGAGGCCGCGACATGACCGAGCCCAGTTCAATCGGCCTCGCCACGCTGAACCTATCCATCGTCATCACCGGGACGATCATCGGCGCGCAGACGGACGCCCTGGCCGTCGGGCTCATGGCCGGCGTGCTCGTCAGTCTCTGGCTGCACGAGGTCAATTCCTACCGCCGCGCCATCTCTGCAATGCTGTTTTCGTCCGTGCTGGCGGGTTACCTGTCGCCGTTCTTGTCTGACTGGGCATCGGCTCAGTGGGCAATCCGGAACGGCGACGCGCTTCGGCTGGCGATCTCGATGCTTATCGGGGCCGCGGCGCCGTCCATCTTCCCGCTGCTGCTGAGGCGCGGAGAAAGCGCCGTGGCAGTACCAGGCCAGGAGGACGGGAAATGATGCCCTGCCTTCAAGACGCGGCAGCCATCGGCGCTGCCGCTGTGCTCGTCCATTTTTCGGCAGCGTTCGTGGCCAGCACCAGCCGCAAAGCGTGGCCCGGCGAGCGGTGGCGGTGGTGGGTGTTCTGTGCCGCCATTCCGTGCGTGGCGTCTGGCGCATTCGGCGTCGTGGCTGGCGTCACATGGGCGCCTGCTGTCGCCATCGTGGGGTCGGCCCTCTTTCTTGTGGCCAATCGCCGGAAGTGCTTGCCCATGCAGAAGCAGCCCGACAAAGGAGCGTCGCAATGAACCTGTCCGAACACTTCACCCTGGCCGAACTGTGCTTCTCATCGACCGCACAGCGCTTGGGCATCGACAATGTCCCGCCGGCCGAAGTCATCGACCGGCTGTCTCGTCTGGCGCGCGGGCTGGAGCAGATCCGCGCCCTGCTCGGAGGCTATCCGCTGCACATCGACTCCGGATACCGATGCCCGAAACTGAACGCGGCCGTACGGGGCGCTCCCAAATCCGCCCACATGGACGGCGACGCCGCGGACTTCACGTGCGCGCAGTACGGCACGCCGCTGCAGATCGTACGCGCCGTGCAGGCGTCTGGGCTGGCCTACGACCAGATCATTCAAGAGGGCACGTGGGTGCACGCGTCATTCGCTCCGGCCATGCGCGGGCAGGTGCTGACGGCCCATTTTGACGCCTGCGGGCGCGTGACGTATTCGGATGGGTGCTGAGATGGATTGGAAAGACGTAGCAAGCGCAGTCGGGAAGGCCGCGCCCATCCTGGGTACGCTCATCGGGGGCCCTGCCGGCGGCGCAATCGGCGGCATCGTCGCGTCCGCCCTTGGCACTCAGGCGACTCCTGATGCCGTGTCTCGGGCCCTGCAGACCGATCCGGACGCAGCGGTCAAGCTCGCCCAGATCGAGGCCGACCAGAAGGCCAAGTTCCAAGAGCTGGCCACGGATCAGGCCAAAGCAGAGCTTGCAGCGGCAACTCAAGCCGCGGGCGATGTGAATCGCACCATGCAGGCTGAGGCAGCGTCTGAGCACTGGCCGACGTACTCGTGGCGGCCGGCTATCGGATTCAGCGTGGCCCTGGCCGTGGTGCTGTCCGTGCTGACCGTGTTCGGGGCGTACGGTGCGGCGGTGTTATATGGGCGGGCCGACGGCCTTGCGCAGCTCCCCGGAATCCTGGCTGCTGTGGCGGGGATCATCGGGGTGGTGTCACCGATCCTTGGAATCGCCTCGTGGTACCGTGGGAAGATGCAGGCTGACCCGAGCATCGCTACCGTCAACCGCGGGTAGCCACTCAGGAATTGTGCATGATCCCCCCCCCTATATGGTGGCTGACGAAGGACGGCGACCGTGATTGCCTTGACCTTTATGAGCGACACTACTCGGCCTACCGCTACAAAGATGGACGAGTACGCAAACTATTCGTCGGCCCCGGAGAGAAAGTTGTCCTCAGAACCGCCGATGGAGACGCCATGTTCGTGTGGCGAAAATTCAAAGATGACAGCGGGCAGCATGGAATCAACTGCGCAGTTTTTAGAAACGAAAGCTCGCACAAAAGCAGCGACCTCATACGACAGGCGGATTCGATTGCTGACTGCATCTGGCCTAATAGCCGGCATTACACCTACGTCGACGAGAAAGAGATCGCCTCAAGCAACCCTGGATTCTGCTTTATCGCCGCAGGGTGGATGCGACTTCCGTACAGGACCAAGAGTCGAGGGCTCATAATCCTCGAACGGGATGCCGCGCTATGATCATTGATTCCACTCATCCGACGGGTCTAGGGCTGCTTCTCTCCCCCGTCACCGCGTAGTATCCGGCGTGCCGGTCTGGTCCTAAGCGTGAGTGGCATTCTGTGGAGCGGGCAGCGGGGATCGAACCCGCGTCTTGAGCTTGGAAGGCTCCTGCTCTGCCATTGAGCTACACCCGCGAGATGTTGGTGGCCGGGAAGAGCCCCCTAGCCCGTCGCTCGTTCTGACCCGCCTCCAGCGGGCCGCACAGCTTGCGCGTTATGCATCATAGCCGAATGTACGCTTCACCTTCTGCCATAGGGTTGACTGGATTTCTTTCTTTGTGGGCGGAGTTGCGTCGCACAAATTGTTGCTTCGCCA
>ENA-UOYA01001448-UOYA01001448.1-activated-sludge-metagenome-genome-assembly--contig:-NODE-1448-length-25209-cov-7.699332_pt1 | contig 25209 bp, 20 predicted proteins | sample MGYA00238163_ERZ764804 | MGnify/ENA primary metagenome ERZ764804 (study PRJEB28919, sample SAMN05720223) | activated sludge metagenome | isolation source: Anaerobic digester | place: Hong Kong... | reverse complement strand
TGGAATAAAAAAACCTCCCTCTAAAATTTTATCGAGAGGGAGGTTATAAGGAGGAGAGAACGAAAGAGGTTTAACTTACCACATCGGCTGTAACTTTTGGAACAAACTGAAGCATACCTCTCCGGTCAATGTCAATGGTAACTTCATCGCCATCTGCAATTTCGCCTGCAAGAATTTTTTGCGAGAGAGTATTGATTACATACTTCTGAATTGTTCTCTTCAGCGGACGAGCTCCAAAACTTGGATCATATCCAATTGTTGCCAGATGAGCTTTTGCTTCATCGGTAAATGTAAGCGTAATATTTTTACTTGCCACCAATTTCTGCACCTGTCGCAATTGAAGCTCTACAATTTGAGCAAGTTCTTTCATTGTCAACGGTTTGAAGAAGATTATTTCGTCAACACGATTGAGAAATTCAGGTCGAATTGTTTGCTTGAGAAGGTCAAAAATTCGTACACGCAACTCGCCCATAATTTCATCCCGATTCTCTTCTGTCAGTACTTCCATTTTTTCCTGAATGAGATGTGAACCAAGGTTCGATGTCATAATAATAATTGTGTTCTTGAAATTCACAGTTCTACCTTTACTATCGGTTAAGCGTCCTTCATCGAGGAGTTGAAGGAGAACATTGAACACTTCAGGATGCGCTTTCTCTATTTCATCGAGTAAGACAACCGAATAGGGTTTGCGTCGCACAGCTTCTGTCAATTGTCCGCCTTCTTCATAGCCAACGTAGCCAGGAGGAGCGCCAATGAGACGAGAGACAGAGAATTTTTCCATATACTCGCTCATATCAATCCGCACAACTGCGTTCTCATCGTTGAAAAGAAATTCTGCCAGCGCTTTTGCAAGTTCTGTTTTTCCAACCCCGGTGCTTCCAAGGAAAATAAACGAACCAATAGGTCGGCGTTCATCTTGCAAGCCAGCGCGACTTCGTCGAATTGCATCGGCAACTGCTCGAACAGCGTCTTCCTGATCGACAAGACGCTCGTGAATGCGTTCCTCAAGATGGAGTAATTTCGTGCGTTCACTTTCGAGCATCCGCTGTACGGGAATTCCAGTCCACTTTGCAACAATTTCGGCAATATCTTCCGCATCGACTTCTTCCTTGAGCATTTTGCGGTCTTTCTGAACTTCCGCTAATCGAGCCGAAGCGCTCCGAAGCTCTTTTTCCAGATTCGCAATAACGCCATACCGCAACTCCGCAACACGTCCAAAGTTTCCTAATCGCTCCTGTTGCTCGGCTTCCTTTTTAGCGTTCTCGATGTCTTCTTTCATCTTTCTAATAGATTGAATAAGATCTTTTTCGACTTGCCAATGTGCGCGGAGAGAATCTCGCTCCTGTTTTTGCTCGGCAAGTTCGCGTTCAATTTCCTCTAGACGATTTTTCGATTCTTCGTCCTTCTCTCGTCGTACCGCTTCGCGTTCAATTTCCAATTGCTTGATTCGTCGTTCGACGCTATCTAATTCTTCTGGCATCGAATCAATTTCAATACGGAGTTTCGACGCCGCTTCGTCAATCAAATCGATTGCTTTGTCCGGTAAGAACCGATCGGTGATGTATCTATGGCTCAATTGAGCAGCCGCAACGATTGCGCCGTCGGTTATACGCACGCCGTGATGAACTTCGTATCGCTCTTTGATACCACGGAGAATCGAAATTGTGTCCTCAACGCTTGGTTCATCGACCAACACTGGCTGGAATCGTCGTTCAAGAGCCGCATCCTTTTCGATGTACTTTCGATACTCATCGATAGTCGTTGCGCCGATTGCACGCAAATCTCCTCGCGCCAATGCAGGCTCCACCATATTTGCTGCATCAACGGAACCCTGCGCTGCTCCAGCTCCAACAAGCGTATGGAGCTCATCAATAAAGAGAATGATTTCTCCATTCGATTCTGTAACTTCTTTCAATACGGATTTCAACCGCTCTTCGAATTGACCACGGTAACTTGCACCAGCAATCAATGCCCCCATATCAAGAGCAACAATTCGTTTTGTTTTTAAAGTTTCAGGCACATCGCCCTGGACAATGCGCTGTGCAATTCCTTCTGCGATTGCTGTTTTTCCAACGCCAGGATCGCCAATGAGCACAGGGTTATTTTTTGTCCGACGAGAGAGTACCTGTAACACTCGGCGGATTTCATCTTCGCGTCCAATCACTGGATCGAGTTTTCCTTGCTGTGCAAGAGCATTGAGATCGCGACCAAACCGCTGGAGCGCCTGGTATTTATCTTCGGGCATTTGATCTGTTACTCGCTGCGAGCCGCGAATATCTTTTAATGCTTTGTAAATGTTCTCACGAGTTACACCCTGGTCTACGAGTAATTTTCCAGCAGGCGATTTACTTTGTAAAATTCCGAGTAATAAATGTTCTGTACTAACATACTCATCTTTCAGTTGTTCGGTTTCCTTAAGGGCAATATCGAATACTTGCGCAAGCGCTGATGAAATTTGTTGATTCGATACGTTTGCTCCTTGAACTTTAGGCAACCGTTCAATTGCTTCATTGATTTTTATTTTAATGTAGTTGACGTTTGCGCCAACTTTTTGAAGAATCGGAATAACGATTCCTTCGCTATCCTGAACGAGCGCCGCCAGGATATGTTCCGGCTCAATGATTTGATTTGAATAACTCGATGCTATTTCTTGCGCAGTTTGTACTGCTTCTTGCGCTTTAATTGTAAATTGATTGAAATTCATACTTTCACCTTTTAACAAAATCTCAGGTTATAGAAAAGAAAGGCGAGGTTTTATCCTCGCCTTTCACACCATTTTACCTCGTCTTAACCTGGAAAGGCGAGATTATTTATCATCAACGACTTCGTAATCGGCATTCTCCACTTTCTTTCCACCTTCATCCGTTGTGGTTGATGAGCTGGTGTTCGTTGCTCCGCCGCCGGCAGTTCCAGCAGAAGCATCGCCTGGTTGCTGTGTTCGAGCGCCTTCGTACATCTTTGTCGAAGCTTCATTCCACGCATTGTTGAGCGCTTCCATTTTCGCTTTGATGTCGCTAATTGAGTTGCTCTTAACCGCTTCATCGAGCGCATTAGCGGCGCTCTCTATTTTTGCTTTCGAGTCTGCGGGAATTTTATCAGCAAGATCAGCCAATTGCTTCCTTGTCTGGAACACAAGCGTATCTGCCTGATTCTTTATCTCGATTTCTTCTTTTCTCTTCTTATCTTCAGCGGCATGAGCCTGAGCGTCAGTCTTCATCTTCTCGACTTCTTCTTTTGTAAGACCGCTCGAAGACGTAATACGAATGCTCTGCTCTTTATTTGTCGCTTTGTCTTTTGCAGAAACGTGAAGAATACCATTTGCATCAATATCGAATGTTACTTCGATTTGAGGAACGCCACGCGGTGCAGGTGGAATTCCATCGAGGTGGAAACGACCGAGCGTTCGGTTATCGATTGCCATTGGACGCTCGCCCTGAAGAACATGGATTTCTACCGATGTCTGACTGTCTGATGCTGTTGAGAAAATTTCCGACTTTCGTGTCGGAATCGTTGTGTTTGCTGGAATCATCGGCGTCATCACACCGCCTAAAGTTTCGATTCCAAGCGTCAGCGGAGTAACATCGAGGAGCAACACGTCGGTTACTTCTCCAGTAAGCACGCCGCCTTGAATTGCAGCGCCAATAGCGACAACTTCATCAGGATTGACTCCTTTGTGTCCTTCTTTTCCAAAAATATCTTTTACTAATTGTTGAACGCGAGGAACCCGCGTCATACCGCCAACAAGAATGACCTCATCGATCTGGTTAGGATTCAATCCGGCGTCTTTCAGCGCCTTTTCGACTGGCGGAACGCATCGTTGAACAAGATCTTCGACAAGCTGTTCGAACTTAGCCCGCGTTAAAGTCATGTTTAAGTGCTTCGGACCTTCAGCAGTTGCTGTAATAAACGGCAGATTGATTTCAGTCTGCATCAATTGTGAGAGTTCCATTTTTGCTTTTTCTGCCGCTTCCCGTAATCGCTGAAGCGCCATTGGATCTTTGCGCAAATCAATGCCTTCTTGCTTTTTAAATTCATCGGCAATGTATTCGAGAATGCGCATATCGAAGTTATCGCCGCCAAGGTGCGTATCGCCGTTCGTCGATTTTACCTCGAAAACTCCATCGCCTAACTCAAGGATCGAGATATCGAAAGTTCCGCCGCCAAGGTCGAAGACTGCAATCTTGAGATCCTTGTTTTTCTTATCGAGTCCATAGGCAAGAGCCGCTGCGGTTGGTTCGTTAATGATACGACGGACATTGAGTCCTGCAATTTCTCCAGCTTCTTTTGTTGCTTGCCGTTGGGCGTCATTGAAATAGGCCGGGACAGTAATCACGGCATCAGTAACTTTGGTTCCTAAATGATCTTCTGCAGTTTGTTTCATTTTTTGGAGAATCATCGCAGAGATTTCTGGTGGTGAATAAACACGATCGCCAATTTGCACCCGTGCAGTATTATTTTCTCCTCGAACCACTTTGTATGGAACGAGTTTCATTTCTTCGGTCACTTCATCATAGAAGCGACCCATAAACCTTTTTATGGAAAAGACTGTATTCTCAGAATTCGTAATGGCTTGACGTTTCGCCGCTGCGCCAACAAGACGTTCGCCCGTCTTTGTAAACGCCACCACCGATGGCGTTGTTCGCGAACCTTCCGCATTCGTAATCACGACAGGTTCGTTCCCTTCCATTACGGCAACGACAGAGTTCGTCGTTCCTAAATCTATTCCGATAACTTTTCCAGAATTGTTTGTTGACATTATTTGTTCTCTCCTTTTTTGGCTGGCTGCCAAATATGTATTTTTTTGTTGTTAATAAAATACAGGAAGAGGCTTTTCAACAAATGCCCCTTCCTGCAATGTTTTCGCTCTTACTTCACTTTTACATCGATTTGTTTCGGCTTTGCTTCTTCCGCTTTTGGCAACGTAATTGTCAGTACGCCATCTTTGTAGGAAGCATCGATCTTATCACTCTTGACAGTGCTTGGCAAGGTGAAAGACCGATTGAAGCTGCCGTAGGAGCGTTCGATGCGATGGTAGTCCTCTTTCTTTATTTCTTTCTCCAACTTCTTCTCACCACGAATAGTCAGGACATTATTCTCGAGCGTTACTTTCACGTCGTCTTTATTGACGCCGGGTAATTCAACTTTTACAATGTACGCATCATTCTGCTCCGCAATATCCACTGCTGGCGCCCACGTTGATAGAGAGGTATCTTCCTCTTTCCAACCGCGGAAGAAGTTATCGAACATTCGATTGATTTCCTGTTGGATATTGAAAATATCCGAAGGGAAAGATGCTACTTCACGAGAAGGATTCCAACGAACGAGTGCCATAGTTCATTCCTCCTTTCATTAATTGATTATTGAATTTTTATTTCACGCGCCTTGACTTTTTCGGTCTTCGGCAACGTAATGGTTAAAACTCCGTCTTCAAATTGAGCTGTAACATTCTCAGTGTCAATTCCATCACCGAGATTGAATTCTCGATAGTACCGCTTTTTCCCAATTTCACTGTAAACTAAGAATTTCTCTTCTTCACTTTTTACTTCAGCTTGCACAACAAGCGTATTTGATTCTATATGCAATTTGATCGAATCCTTGTTCGCGCCTGGAAGATCGAGCTTTACAACAAATGCATCCGCTGTCTCATAAATATCGGTTACTGGAGGTACAATCCGTTCACTGATCTCTTGTCGTACCAATGCAGGTGTTACATAAGGTACGAGTGATGTCAATGTTCCCTTTGCCATATCAATCCCTCCTTTCATCTTATTTTATTTCAATAGTATGAGTTCGTGCAGTTTCTGCTTTTGGCAGAGTTACACGAAGCACGCCATTATTCAACTCTGCAGAAATTTTCTCGCCATCCACATCATACTCAAAGCTGATAGAACGCGAGAAATTTTGAACACGGTTCTCATTCAACAACACACGAGCATTGTTTGGAATTTCATACGGCTTCCGTTGACCGCTGATTGTCAGTGTGTTGTTTTCAAACTTAATTGAAACATCTTCTTTTTTAACTCCGGGCAATTCAGCAACAACCACCGCTTCATTTTCTTTTTCTATAATATCGATTGCAGGAAAACGCGTTGCTGTAATTCCAAAATCTGGAGTTAAGAAATCCTCAACTAACTCATCAAGAACATCTGGGACATCAAATCTGACTACCATAGCAATCACTCCTTTCATTTTTGGTTTTTAATTTTTTATTTTTCTGCCTTTAATAATTCAATCATTGTGCCAGAGTAGAAATGCAAAAATTTAGCTAAATTCGCTAGTACTAAATCAATAATGAAAGTAAAATTGTCAGCCGACCTGACATTGATTCCGAACCCAACTCCATCTTTGTCAGAGCAAAATGAAAAATTTTCAGATAGCTCGACTTTTGTCTTCCCTTGATTTTGGTAATGATTTTCGGTATTCTGCCTCCGTTTTTCGAGATTCATTTTCACACACAATATTATGAAAATCCTAATTTTACTTTTACTCTCTTTATTCAATTCGGCTCTTGCTCAGCAGGACTGTTCACCTCTCGAAGGCTATGGAAGCATCTCGAAAAAAATGCTTCAGCAGCGCGTCGAAATTCTTTCCGCCGACTCATTAGACGGACGTGCAACTGGAACAGAAGGGCAATGGAAAGCGGCTCGCTTTATTGCTTCTGTCTTCAAACAATGTAATCTTCTTCCGCTCGGCGACAGCGGAACGTACTTCCAACAATTTTCGCTTGAAGAGAAAAATAAATTTGATACTTCTTCCATTGTCCTTTATAATAAAATTCATTCAAAAAAATATTTTGTGGGAAAAGATTTTACTGTAAGCGATCCGATTCCATGTTCTATCACTGCTCCCGTAGTTTTTGTGGGAGAGTTAAACGACAATCTTTCCCTTACATTACCAGATACGCTCTGTAATGATATTGCTATTGTCATCGCTCAAGAATCATTTTTGATGCATTTCTCCAACCTTGCTTCTATAACAGAAAGCATACAACGTTTTATTGGTCGAAAAGTACGAGCAGTGATTGTTTTCCCTTCACAGGATAACGATCTCTACAAATCGTATTTAGCAGAAACGATGAAGAACAAAAAGCAGAAATTATCTTTTCCATCAACTGATTCTCAACTTTCCTTGCCGGTGATATATGCAACTTCTTCGATGGCAAAAGAAATACTTCAAAATTCAAAAATCTCCTATAAGAATTTAGAACAACATTTCCAATTATCTTCTCATCCGCTTTTTATAGATGATCTTCAACTCTCGATATTTCAGTATCCTACAATAACAAGCATTCGAACCTGTAATGTCGTCGGTTTGCTTCCCGGAAATGATTCGTCAAAAAATATGGAAACGATTGTTTTCTCAGCGCACCACGATCATCTTGGAAGGATAAATTCAACCGCATATTATCCTGGTGCTGATGATAATGGTTCGGGAAGTGCAATTTTGTTGGAACTGGTGCAAGCATTTTCAAAAATCTCACACTCGTTGAAAAGAAACATTCTCTTTTTAAGTTTTACTGGCGAAGAGAATGGATTGCTTGGTTCGACATACTTTGTATCACATTCACCTGTTCCTCTTTCGAACATCGTTACAATTTTCAATATTGATATGGTTGGGCGCAAGGATTACAATCATATAACGTCGAACTATATTTACATTATCGGCGCCAACAGAACAAGCAAGCGCCTCGATAGTCTGTTGCAGGCAACCAACGATAGAACAATCCATTTCCAACTCGATTATCGCTACAATGACGAACAATATCCAACGAGCCTTTTTTGGCGTAGCGATCATTATCCGTTTGTTCAGCATGGTATTCCTGCGATTTTTTTCTTTGGCGGCTTCCACGGAGACTATCACTCTCCATTTGATACCAAAGAAAAATTGCTGTATGATAAGATGGTAGACTTGACAAAATTATTTTTTTGCCTTGGTTGGAGTGTGCAGCAATTGGAACTGCCATTGCTCCCATAAGTACCCCGATAAAGGATTGCTATAATGCTTACAAAGAAACAACTTCTCAAAGGACTTTCGAGTCGAGTTATTGGAAAAAAAATTTTTGTCTTTGATAAGATTGACTCAACGAACGCGTGCGCAAAAATTCTTGCCGAAGCAGGTATCGAAGATGGCAGTATAGTAATTGCAGACTATCAAACAGAAGGTCGTGGCAGGCAGGGACGCTCGTGGCAATCTGAAATTGGAAAGAATCTTTTGTTTTCTCTTGTTTTGAAATCACAACTCCACCGAACGGTCGTAGGACTCCTTCCATTCTATGCTGCGGTAAGCGTTGCACGGGGCATCGAATCGATGCTTCCCATTACGGTACACTGCAAATGGCCAAATGATGTGATTATTCAAGGAAAAAAATGCTGCGGCATATTGCTGGAAAGCGCCGTTGGAACTGAAACTTTGCGGTACGCTGTTGTCGGAATTGGCGTGAATGTCAATCAGGAACGCTTTCCAGGAGAAATGACAACTCCTCCAACATCTCTTAAACTTGAAGTTGGAAAATCAATTGATCGAGTTGCTCTCTTTCAACATATTGTTCACTCACTCGACGAATTGTACCCAAAAATTCAACAAGGTGATTTTACGGACGTGGTCACGGAATGGCAGGAGCGCACTCCAATGCTCGGGAAAGAAATATCAATAGTTCACCACGGTAAAACTGTTCAAGGAGTAGCAAAACATATCAATGTAAATGGGGGACTTGTTGTAGCAACGCCTGAAGGTACAAAAACATTCTATGCTGGAGATGTTTCGGTATTCAGTAATAATGATGGAGAGTAGAGCAATGTTCCTTGCCGTAGATATTGGTAACACACACACAGTAATTGCACTCTGGAATGGAAAAGAATGGTCTCAAGAAAAAAGAATTTCTACTACATTGCCAACGCCAGAAATCGAAAAGGAAATTCATCATTGGTTAAAAAGTCAATGCGGAGAAGCTCAAATTGATAGCGTTGGTATTTCATCGGTTGTGCCTGCGCTTACTTCTTCCATCAGTGCTGTTTTAGAAAAAGAAACAGGCCTTCGTCCGTTTCTAATTTCAGCAAATCTCGATTTAGGGATCAAAATAAATTATGAAAATCCACAAGCGCTTGGCGTTGATAGAATTTGTTCTTCGGTAGCAGGATATATAAAATATGGTGGACCGATTATTGTAATCGATTTTGGAACAGCGACAACCTATAATTGCATAACATCAGGCGGGGATTTTATCGGTGGAGTTATAGGAGCTGGAATCGAGACATCGATGCTTAGTCTTACACAACGCGCCGCTCAACTTCCACAAATTCCTCTGGAACTGCCAGCGACTGTATTGAACACAAATACAATTGCAAGTATTCAGGCAGGAATTTTATATGGAGCTATTGATGCGATGGAAGGGATGCTCGGAAGACTTTTGAAAGAAATGGCAAGATATGAAGAAGCTGCACCGAAAGTTATTGCAACAGGAGGTTTTTCATCGTTGATATCAAATTATTCCAAATCCATTCACCACGTCGAGCCAATGCTCGTGTTAGATGGAATTCGCATTATATACGAGCGCAACGCATAACCATTTAATTTAATTCACTCTTTGCCAGGATTTTGAAACGCTTGTTACTCGTTATCCTCGATATGAGGAATCTTAATTTTATATTTTTTGATTTTTGTGTAAAGAGTTCGTTCAGTAATGCCGAGCATTTTTGAAGCTTTAGCCCGATTCCAACTGACATACTTTAATGCTTTCTCGATCTGAACTTTTTCTAATTCTTCTAATGACATCAGTGGTGAAAGATCGTCTGAGCTTTGTTTTAGTGAAACGCTTATTGGCTGCTGCCTCAAAAAAGCATAATTCATCCAAAAATCTTTAGGTTCGATAACCTCACTCTGCGAGAGAGTAATTGCGCCTTCGATAACGTGTTCTAATTCTCTTACGTTGCCGGGCCAATCGTACGATAGTAACAATTCAAGCGCTTCCGGACTTATGCGTTTTGTTTTTGATTTTCGCGCCAGAAAACTCTCTACAAGAAGCGGAATATCTTTTTTTCTATCTTTCAATGTCGGTAATTGTAAACTGAGAACATTCAATCGGTAGAGTAAATCTTCGCGGAATCTTCCCGCTTGTACTTCTTTCTGTAAATTTTTATTTGTTGCAGAAATAACTCGAACATCAACAACTTTTGTGGTTGTACCTCCAACACGGCGAAATTCTCCTGTCTCAAGGAAACGAAGGAGTTTCGGTTGTGTTGAGAGGCTAATATCGCCGACCTCGTCGAGGAAAAGCGTACCGCCATCGGCGACCTCCACAAGTCCAGACTTTGTTGCAATGGCGCTTGTAAATGAGCCTTTCTCGTGTCCAAAAAGCTCGCTTTCCAATAACTGATCCGGCATTGCCGCGCAATTGACTGCGATAAAAGGTCTGAGTTTTCGCGCGCTGTTTTGGTGAATGAGTCGTGCGAAGAGTTCTTTGCCTGTTCCGCTGGCGCCTTGAATTAACACGAATGATTCAGTAGCGGCAATTTTCAATGCCTTCTGTTTTACTTCATTGAATATTGGAGTATTGCCAATGAGCGTGAGCGGTTTGCTTGCCTCAGAAACATCTCTATCAATAAGCAATTGACGGTGTTCGATCGCTCTTCGAATTGTAGAGACAAGCTGATCGTAGTCGTACGGTTTGCTCACTATATCGTAGGCTCCGAGTTTTGTAGCCTCAAACGCAGTCTTCATATCAACAATGTTTGTAAGGATAATGACTTCTGTGGTGGGAGAAGTTTCTTTGATAAATTTTAGAACCTCGATCCCATCAATTCGAGGCATCCTAATATCGAGGAGGACAACATCGTAGACCTTCCCTTGAGTAAGTTTCATTGCATCTGAACCGCTGAGAGCAGTATCAGATTCAAATTCTTTTAACTCATCGAGTTCAGCTTTAAGAATATATGTAATTGATTCCTCATCATCGACGATGAGAATGCGATATGTACGTGGCATATCGGCTCAACCTCACGCCGCATTTAAGCGCTGGTAAGAACTCGTTCCACTGTTGTCAACAAGTCAACCAAATCGTAAGGCTTGCTGATAAAATCTTCTGCCCCCAATTTTTTTGATTCGATAGCGTTCTTTAAATCTGCGAATCCTGTTAACATCACTACTTTTGTTTTAGGCCAACGCTCTTTTACAAATTTGAGTACTTCGAAGCCATCAACATTTGGCATTTTAATATCGAGAAGGACTAAATCAAACTCTTCTTTGCTGAGGATGTTGATTGCTTCCTGTCCATCAGCAGCATTTTTAACCTGATATCCTTCCCCTTCAAGCTCCGCACTCAACACAACACGTAGGGCCTCTTCGTCGTCGACGACTAGAATTCTGTTTTTTGCGGGCATACATTTCTCCTTCCCGGATGCATTGATATATCAATATATATACGTATTTACTTTATCCTCTTTTCTTTTGAAAAAGTATAGTAAGAATCCGACTTAAAAGCAATATGGTTTTTAAGAAGCATAGAAATTAAAACGAGTTTTCTATCTTCAACCATGATAATGGATCATTAGGAGTTCCTATTTCATTCTTTTGATTTCTTCTTCTACTTCTGCAGCTCCATCTTCATAGAATTGTTCTTCATCTGGAGAGAGTTCACGGAGAAGTCGAAGGAACTCGCCTGCATGGACTCGTTCTTCATCTGCAATATCCTTAAGCACTTCAATCGCAAGCTTATTGTCTGTTGATTCTGCAAGCTGCATATATAACTGAATTGCTTCATACTCCGCAGCAATCATAAATCGGATTGAGCGGATAAGTTCCTCTTCCGAAAGTTTTCGATTGTTTGCTAATCCGGAGAAAGGAGTTCCAAATTCTGGCATAGTTATTTTCCTTTCCTTATCATTAAATTTTGAATTAAACTTTTTGCATTCCTATCTTACTTTACGATTGTGATGATTGTTTTTGAGTATCACGATAACGTGGAATAGGCACATATTCCACACCGCCGCCTTGCTTGCGTACCGGTTGAGGATATAGCGTCATAAGCTGAAGGACTTCCTTTGGCATATCCGTGCTAACCGGAAGACCAAGCGAACGTGCTTCCTCAGCTGAAATGGGATAATCATGTGTCCAGGTACCTGTTGCAAGTTTACCAGCAATTTTTCGTGCAGTTTCCATATCCATATGCTTACTAAGAAGTTCTATTGCAGCATCTTCCACCTGCTGAATGGCTTTCCGTCCAACATCTGCCATAATGAGTGTTTGGTCATCAATCTCAGCAATTGGCTTTTGCTCGACAACTTTGAGTAGAGAGGCCGCAGGCATTTGTCCAAGTTGTGGATCGATTGGTCCAAGCACAGAATGATTGCACATCACAATTTCATCTGCCGCCAGCGCAATTAAGGTACCACCGGACATTGCATAGTGTGGAACAAAGACAGTTACTTTTCCTTTATGGGATTTTATTGCCCGGGCAATTTGCAATGCCGCAAGTACAAGACCTCCAGGCGTATGCAAAATAATATCAATAGGTACATCCTCGCCGGTCATTTGAATAGCGCGCATCACCTCTTCGGAATCATTTACGTCAATGTATCGCATCACCGGAAAGCCAAGGAGGCTCATCGTTTCCTGCCGATGGACAAGGAGAATGACGCGTGTACCTCGCTTTTGTTCTAATTGTGTAATCTTGCGCGTCCGCATAGAATCAAGATAATGTCGTTGCATAACAGGTTGCAACGCCGAGAGAATAAAGAAAATCCAAAAAATATCCATTATACTCATAGAGATTCTCCTTTTGAATTATGAAAGCATAGTAAAACGAAAGAGCTCTTTTCTATTTTAATTCCATAGACTTAGGAGAAATTCTTACTGCAAAAATACAAGAAAACAACCCAATAGACAAGTCTGTGAGAAAAAGTTGAAACTTATTTTGTCTACTTCATTTTTTCTTACCCACAAACTTATCAAATGTATGAAATAGAATTTGCTTTATATCGTTCCAACAAATAATTATTTCATTATTACATTGACGGACTTCCATGCAAAAAGCTATGCCTCCTCTCATTGGTTTTTTATAACATTTCTTTGTACAATAATAATAGTATGAGAGCCATTATTCCAGTCGCTGGCGTAGGCAGTAGACTTCGTCCGCACACATATACAGTACCTAAAGTTCTTCTGAATGTTGCCGGGAAACCAATCATCGGGCACATCCTTGATAGTGTTCTCGATGCAGGAATTACGAAAGCAACAATTATAATTGGATATCTGGGAGAATTAGTAAAAGAATATGTCAACCAAAGCTATCCTTCTCTCGATGTTGAGTTTATCGAGCAGGAAGAACGGTTAGGTTTGGGACATGCAATTTATATATCTCGCGATACTTTTAATTCTGATCCACTTCTTATCATACTGGGCGATACAATTTTTGATGTGAACTTAATAAGAATGATTCAAAGTTCGTACAGCGAAATAGGCGTAAAGCCGGTTGACGATCCTCGACGATTCGGGGTAGCAGAAACAGCGGACGGATTTATTAAACGATTAGTTGAAAAACCTGAGCATCCCACAAGTAATCTTGCTCTTGTCGGACTCTATTATATTAAACATCCGCTCCATCTTGTCGAAAGCCTCGACAAGATAATGAAGAACGACATTCGAACAAAAGGAGAATACCAACTTACCGATGCGCTTCAGCTGATGATTGATGAGGGAGAGCAGATGCGTACATTTACAATCGAAGGTTGGTACGATTGTGGTAAACCTGAAACCCTGCTATCAACGAATCACTATTTGCTTACGAAACAAGCGCAAGAAGTACATTGTGAAGGTTGTGTGATTCAGTCTCCTATTTTTGTTGCTTCGACCGCTCAAGTTTCGAGCTCCATTCTCGGTCCAAGTGTTACAATTGGAGAGAAGGCTGTTGTAACAAATTCTATCATTCGAAATTCAATTATTAGTGAAGGAGCGGTTGTAGAAGACGCTCTCATCGAAGATTCTATCGTAGGAAGTAATGCCGTTGTAAGAGGCGCATATAAACACGTGAATATTGGCGACTCATCAGAGCTTGAATTTACTTAAATTACCCCGATGATTTTATCACAATTTTATTAATCCTTAATACTTAAACAAATAGAGGAGAAGTTCAATGCGAAATCTCTTTACATCAGAATCTGTGTCCGAAGGTCACCCCGATAAGGTTTGCGACCAGATTTCCGATGCAATACTCGATGCATATTTAGCGCAAGATCCAAATTCCCGCGTAGCGTGCGAAACTTTTGTAACAACAGGACTTGTGCTAGTCGGCGGCGAAATAACATCGACTGCAAAGAATATTAACATTCAGAATATTGTTCGTGGAGTTATACGCGATATTGGATATACACAGGCAGGGATCGGATTTGATGCAGATTCGTGTTCAGTCCTCTCTGCAGTTCACTCGCAATCTCCCGATATTGCGCAGGGAGTCAACACTGGAGGCGCAGGCGACCAGGGAATGATGTTTGGTTACGCAAGCACAGAAACCCCCGAGTATATGCCAGCGCCAATTATGTATGCACATAAGTTAGTTCACACCCTTGCAACTATTCGGAAGAAAGAGCCAAAGCGGATGCCGTACCTTCGACCGGATGCAAAATCTCAAGTTACCATTGAGTACGATGATACTGGCTCCGTTGTTCGGATAGATTCGATTGTTGTTTCGACTCAACACGCTCCAGATGTAACACAGAAGAAAATTCGAGAGGACGTCATCCATCAGGTTGTGCGGAAAGTAATTCCCAATGAATTGCTCGATAAGAAAACACGCTACTTCGTAAATCCCACAGGGCGATTTGAGGTAGGCGGTCCACACGGCGACAGTGGTTTAACAGGAAGAAAAATTATAGTTGACACGTACGGCGGAAGAGCGCCTCATGGCGGAGGAGCATTTTCCGGGAAAGATCCAACGAAAGTTGATCGTAGCGCAACGTATGCAGCTCGGCATGTAGCAAAAAATATTGTTGCAGCAAAGCTTGCACGAGAATGTCAAATTCAAATTGCGTATGCAATCGGAGTTGCGGAACCTGTTTCAATTCAAGTGCAAACCTTTGGAACAGGTATTGTGCCGGATTCAGTACTCGCGGATTTTATATTAAAAGAGATCGACTTAACTCCATTAGGAATCATAGAGCGCTTGAAACTTCGTCGGCCGATTTATCGCGCCACATCGACTTATGGACATTTTGGACGACATGAAAAAGATTTTACGTGGGAAAAGCTCGATCTTGTTAAAGTTTTTCAGCGGATTAACGCATAAATAGGACAATGAATATCAAGGATTTTATTATGAATGAAAAAAAAGGACACTACAAAGTAAAAGATTTATCTCTTGCAAAAGCGGGAAAAATGCGAATCGAATGGGCAGAATCACGGATGCCCGTACTGATGACGCTTCGCGAAAAGTACAGAAAAACAAAACCATTCAAGGGATTTAAAATTGCCGGATGTTTACACGTTACCAAAGAAACTGCTGTTCTTGTCAAGACGTTTGCAGAAGCTGGCGCTGCAGTAAGTTGGAGCGGATGCAACCCACTCTCAACCCAAGATGATATTGCCGCCGCTCTTGCAGTAGACGGAATCAGTATCTTTGCCTGGCACGGAATGAATGTAAAAGAATTCTACTGGTGCATCGAGCAAACATTGAAATTTAAACCACAACTCACGCTCGATGACGGAGCAGATTTGATCTTTACTGTACACAATAAACATCGGGAACTAATTCCAAATGTTATTGGAGGGACGGAAGAAACAACCACCGGCGTGCATCGTCTTAGAGCGATGGCAAAGGGCGGGGCGCTTCAGTATCCTGTTATTGCAGTGAATGATGCTGAAACAAAATGGGATTTTGACAATGTCTATGGCACCGGGCAATCGACACTCGACGGAATTCTTCGCGCAACGAGCGTACTAATTGCAGGCAAAAATGTTGTTGTCGCTGGCTATGGACACTGCGGACGCGGAGTTGCAATGCGTGCAAAAGGACTCGGTGCAAATGTTATTGTAACTGAAGTGAAAGCAACGGCGGCGCTAAAAGCAACTCTCGAGGGTTTTCGTGTGATGAAGATGGATGATGCAGCAAAAATTGGCGATATCTTTATCACTGCTACCGGCGTCAAGGATGTGATTGTAGAACGTCATTTCCTCCGTATGAAAGACGGTGCAATTATTTGTAATACAGGACACTACGATTGCGAAATAAATATTCCTCAGCTTAAAAAACATACTGCAAAAATTCGTGAGGTTCGCAAGGATAATGAAGAGTACACGCTAAAGAATGGAAATCGTATTTTTCTCCTTGCACAAGGCCGTCTGGTAAATCTTGCAGCAGCCGAAGGTCATCCTTCTGAAGTTATGGATATGTCGTTTGCGAACCAATTTATGTCTCAGTTGCGCCTTGTCGAACTCTACAAGCAAGGAAAGAAGCTGGATAATACTGTTTACGATATTCCTCCTGAACAGGATGAACTGATTGCTCGACTTAAATTAGCAACAATGGGCTACACTATTGATAAGCTCTCGCAAGAACAAAAAGCTTACATTGACGATTATTCTGCCGGCACATAAAAATTTTCGTCCTAAATAATGAATGAAAAACGGGACAATCGTCCCGTTTTTTTTATCTGTTGATAGTATCGCACTACAATTTCAAATACTATGCAAAAATTTCGATTTCATTTATTCATCCCAATTATCTGTTCTAAATGGCGATGCCGGCAAACCTTCTTTATTATATAAATTTGCGCCTTGAGGATTATCTGCCCAGGCGTATCTTATCGCGACAGGATGAGCAATAGCGTCATTCCAGACAATAACCGTATTTCCCTTGATGGTTGCTTTTGCCCACACAAATTTCTTATCTGCTCCAGCTATTGCAAAATGGTGTAGCTCTCCACCTTTTGCTTCCAATCCGCTACCGATATTCGTAAATGACAGTATGATTTTATTTCCTTCCACTTTCATTGACTTGTAGATAGGACCGAAAGAAACAACATTCTTTTCGCCGTATGCTACACTTTGCGCAGATAGCGCTAATCTTTTGCCGACATCTTTTTTATTCAATGGATGAATATCATTCCACTCGCCGATATCAATTGTAACTGCCATGCCGGTATTAGGCACGCTTAAAAATGTCATGAGTTGCGCTTCCCTCAGCAATGCCCACTCACTTTTTGATGGTTGTTCTTGCGGTTCAAGGAAGTTAGGCAGTTGAACAAAGAGGAACGGAAAATTTCCTTGATTCCATTGTGTGCGCCAATCATTGATTAATGCCGGGAACAATTTTCTGTACTCGATAGCTCTTGTTACATTCGACTCTCCTTGATACCAGATTACTCCTTTAATTTTGTACTTTAGAAGAGGCGCAATCATTGCGTTGTAGAGACCGCCTGGTTTCCAGCGGATGAACGTTTGTTCCTGTAATGGCTCCATCACAGCGCCAAGTTTGTAATGCCATTTTCCTATTAAATTATAGGTTGTATTATTTACGGTAAGCTGATAAGGTTTATCGGGAACGAATCCACCTCTACCGCTATTGCTGATGACTTTAACGACAATGACATTTTTCCCTGATTTGAGAATTCCTTCCGGTACCTCATATCTCCTTGGTGGATATTGATAACTTGTAGTTCCAACAAATATTCCGTTGACAAAAACTGAGTCGGCGTCAACAATTCTTCCCATTAGAAGTTTTGCAGGTTTATTCGATGCTTCATCAGGTAATTCAATATCTTTTCTAAACCATACAATGCCATTCACAGTTCCTAATTCCGTATCTACCCAATATCCTGGTACTTCCATTTCCGGCCATTGAGAGACATCCATATTTGGATCTCGCCAACTGCAAGAATCTTTATAGCCTAAATCTTTACTTCGTAATTCCTCATACCAAGTTTGCATTCTCGCATTATCGCTGGCTTCGATTTGTTTTATCAAGGAACTGTCTCTGAATTTTTTTGCTTCTTCATAGTAATGAGGAAACATTTTTAAAGCATCTTCGCTTAACCAGGCTTCGGCAGGCGAGCCGCCAAGACTTGCATTGATTAAACCAATCGGAGTTTTATACTTATCATATAATTCTTTTGCAAAGAAGTAACTAACAGCGGAAAAATTCATCACATTTTCTGGATTTGTCTTTACCCACTTGCCATTAGGATAATCTCGTTGGGGTTCGACGAAGTTGTAATTCTGTGGAACATTGAAATATCGGATGAAGTCATTCTCGCAGTTAGCGATTTCATTTTCATAGAGTGGGCTGACTCGCCTCATCGGCAATTCCATATTCGATTGACCAGAACAAACCCACACTTCTCCTATCAAGATATCTTTAATTTGAATTGTATCACCAGAAATAATCGTCATCGTGTATGGTCCGCCTGACTTCTGTTTTGGAATTGAGATTTCCCATTCACCGTTTTGATTGGAAACCGTGCGATAGAGTGAGTTCTTAAAGTTTACTGTCACAGGACTCTTGGATGCTGTCCAGCCCCATATCCTCATTTCGGTGTTGGCTTGAAGCGCCATACCATCGCCAATTAATTTAGGAAGTCTTAATTGGCTTTGTGCAGGCGCTGATATCATTATAAGGATAGGAAGAATTATTTTCCAAATATGTTTCATTCTATTACTCCTTTCTTGACTCTTTAAGTGATTTTTCATTCCCCTTGTTACCTTCGGATATGTTCGGGTATAACTTCGCTGCACATTCTGGGCATATACCATGAGTAAATTTCGTGTCAGAATGTGATTGAATATAAGCTTCCAATTGAATCCAATATCCCTGGTCATTTCTTATCTTTTTACAATTCGAACATATCGGGATCAATCCACTTAACATCTTTACATCTGCTAATGATTGTTGTAATTCTGCAATCAATTTCTCGCGCTCCTTTTCATTCTTCTTTCTCTCTGTAATATCTCGCTCAATGATAACAATTCCCGTTACATCCCCATCTGAATTTCTGAGAGGAACTATCGTACGTGAAATAATTCTTTTTTGATCCGACCAGCTGACATCTTCAATATCATATAAACTTTCTTTTTTCTCGAATACTCTTTGCTCATCTGCCGAAAGTCTATCGGCAAACTCTTTCTCCATTAATTCATCATTCTTCTTCCCGATTACATCCTTTTCGTTCTTTAATCCTAATCTTTCTAAAAGTACTTTATTACATACAACGATGCGACCGTAGATATCTTTGATATGGATTTCATCTGGTAAGTTATCTATCAACGTTCTCAACAAATTTCTTTCCTTGGTGGTTGCCTCAGCAACAGCTTCCGCCATTCGTTTTTCTTCTTCTAGTTCCTGTTCTCGTTTATACTGTCTGATGGAGATATATCCTATCAACACTACTAGTGTACCAATCATTGTTCTAAACCACCATGTTTTCCAGAAAGGCGGCATTATTATTATCTTCAACGAAACCCCTTCTTCGTTCCATACTCCATCGTTATTTGACCCTTTGACTCTAAATATGTATTCACCTGGACTTAAGTTGGTATAGGTTGCCATACGTCTGGTACCGACGTAGTTCCATTGCTCATCAAGTCCTTCAAGTTGGTACGCGTATTGATTTTTTGCGCTTGCGATATAATTCAACGCTGAAAACTCTATAGAAAAAGCTGACTGTTTATAAGTCAACTGTACACAATTATTTTCTGGGTCTACTCTCCCTGAGCTTATAACTCCTATTGGGATAGGTTTATTAAAGACTCTAAATTCAGTGATCACAACTGGCGGCACGTACTTGTTATCAACTAACTGCCTCGGATCAAAGACATTGAATCCGTTATATCCGCCGAAATAAAGTAGTCCCTCTCGATCTTTATAGCACGCTCGCCGATTAAACCCATTCCCTTGTAATCCATCTTCATAAGTATAGTTTTTGAATTGTGGTTTCTCTGGTAAATTTACCGCATTGATAAACTTCGATATTCCTTTGTTTGTTGCTATCCATAAATTTTGGTCATTGTCTTCAATGATACTATTGATAAAATTATTTGGCAGACCGTCGTTTGTACGATAGACTTTGAATTTATTCGTGGCTTGATCCAACAAATTTAAACCGTTCCCTGTTCCGAACCACAAATTCCCTTTGCTGTCTTCAAACGTACATAGTACTTTACTACTACTGATTGTTGTGCTATCATTTGGATCGTAAACATAGTGTTGGAAAGTTTTGGTCTTCTTATCGAATTTCTCAAAGCATACAGAATTTGACAGCCACAGATAACCATCTTTACTTTCGGTAATATGCTGTACATAATTTGTGGAAATATTAGAATTGAAAATAGTAAACCTTGTAAATTTACCCGTTCGCCTATCAAATAAATTAAGCCCTCCTCCCATCGTACCAATCCACAAGTTTCCATCTCTATCCTCATAAATTGAAAACATATTATTACTGCCAATGCTTGTACTATCATCAGGATTGTAATAATAATGCGTGAAGGTTTCTGTACCGTAATTAAATTTGTTGAGTCCACCGCCCCAGGTGCCAACCCAAAGGTTCCCTCGTCTATCTTTACAGATAGCCCATACCGCATTGGCTCCGATGCTTTTCTTATCGTCAGGATTATGAATGTAGTGTTTGAAAATTCCTGTCTTTCTGTTATAGCGATTCAATCCACCTTCCGTTCCAATCCACAGGTCATCTCCTTCTTCAAGGAATGTGTTTACTTGTCTATTGCTCAGTGTGTTTTTTGAGTTTACCTCACTCGTAATATGACGAAACTTGCTGACTGCAGAATTGATGACATTGACACCGCCACCGTTTGTGCCGATCCAAATATTTTTTTGTACATCCTGAAACAAAGAATAAATTGAATTATTATTAAGAGAATTCTGTTTGTTTGGATCAAATTTGAAATGAACAAAATCGTTCTTCCCTTCTGTATAATTCTTAAGACTCATTACATTTATTCCACCATTTTCGACGCCTACCCATAAGTTATATTGATCATCTATTAATAGTGTATAGACCGTACCGAAAGAAATGCTGTTTTCAAGATTTGGATTATTTTGATGATGAATAAATCTGCCCTTTCCTGGATTATCAGCCGGATAAATATATAAATCTAGCCCCTTTGTTGTTCCTATCCACAACCGTCCTTCATTATCTTCTTTTATACAATAAACAGCATTATCTATGATACTATTAGGATTTGTTTTATCGTGCATAATATTGATAAAAGAATCTGTCTCTTTATTGTACAAATGTAAGCCGCTGCTTCCTACCCATACATTTCCTTTTCTATCGGCATATAGTGCTGTGTAAATTCCCCAGTCTGTAATTTGATTTTGCCCTTTTATAACATCAGTACTTGTATATATTTTTACACTGTCATTCAACAAATTGATTCTATAGAGATTAATTGATGTACCAATCCACAAATTTTTATTCTTATCTTCAACAATTGACGATATTTGATCTTGCCTGATGACAGGGTGACGAATAAAGCAGTCCCTTTCCCTATCATAAATATTTAGTCCGCCTCTTGTCCCGACCCATAATCTGCCATCGCTATCCTCATACAAGACTGTGGTACTATTATGACTGAGTGTGGTTGTATCGTAATGGTCATTTTTATATTCACTAAATGTGTAGCCGTCATACCGATCTAACCCATCATCTGTAGCAACCCATAGAAAGCCATATTTATCTTGGAAAATATAGTGAACCCAGTTATGAGATAATCCATTATCTGTAGTTAAACAGCTAAACCGAGCATTGTAAACCTGCGAGATAGCTACGCTAAATGAGAAAAAGATAACTAAAATCGAAGTAAATATTTTTTTCCTAATGTTCATAATGTCATCAATATAATAATTTCAGAACAAAATGCATTTATTCTTGCTGTTTTTATTGGCAAGAATGCAAAAGAGTATACCGTACTTTATTCAAAACAACAAGTGAGGTTTGTGATGCAGTTAATTTATGTTATTGGAAAACAGTGCAAAATTGGCAATTTTATTTGAATCTCTTCCAGTGCGAAAACCTTCCTTGACAGCCCCTCTAAAAATGGTTATATTCGGGATGAAACTTTTTAGGGTGTTCAATAGTCAAAATTACTAAGAAATAAAAGCGATTAAAGGATGTAATAATTATGGAAGGTAATTTTTCAAACAGAGTTCAAGAAGTAATCAGGCTTAGCCGTGAAGAAGCAATTCGGTTAGGTCATGATTATATCGGCACAGAGCACCTTTTGCTTGGAATTATCCGAGAAGGCGAGGGAATTGCCGTTAAAATTTTACGAAATTTAGGGGTCGATCTCTATAAATTAAAGAAAACAATAGAAGATACCGTGCGAACATCGGGCGGAACATTGACAATCGGGAATATTCCGCTTACTAAGCAAGCCGAAAAAGTACTAAAAATTACGTATTTAGAGGCAAAACTTTACAAATCCGATATTATTGGAACTGAGCATCTATTGCTTTCTTTACTTCGCGATGACGATAATATTGCCGCACAAATTCTTCATCAATTCAATGTGCATTACGATATTGCTCGGAACGAATTAGACAGCATCATTGCGGGGAAACCGTCTGCGCAAAACCCGCCGCAAGCATCGGGGCATTCCCATCAGGAAAAGAAACAGGAGCGCTCTAAAACTCCCGTTCTCGATAATTTCGGTCGGGATTTGACGAAACTAGCGCTTGAAGACAAACTCGATCCTATTGTAGGACGTGAAAAGGAAATTGAACGAGTAGCGCAGGTACTAAGCCGACGGAAGAAAAACAATCCCGTGCTCATTGGCGAGCCCGGAGTTGGTAAATCTGCTATTGCCGAAGGACTTGCACTTAGAATAGTTCAAAAGAAAGTTTCCCGCGTTCTTCACGATAAGCGAGTTGTAACGCTCGATCTTGCGGCTCTCGTTGCTGGCACTAAATATCGTGGACAGTTCGAAGAGCGCATGAAAGCTGTAATGAACGAATTGGAAAAAGCTAAAGATGTAATTCTCTTTATAGACGAGCTTCACACAATTGTTGGAGCTGGTGGAGCGAGCGGTTCGCTCGATGCCTCGAACATGTTCAAACCGGCATTAGCTCGTGGCGATCTGCAATGCATCGGCGCTACAACACTCGATGAGTATCGGCAATACATCGAAAAAGATGGCGCGCTCGATCGACGATTCCAGAAAATTATGGTCGAGCCGACATCAGTTGATGAGACAATTACCATTCTTCAGAATATTAAATCGAAGTACGAAGAGCACCATGGCGTTCACTATTCGGATGAAGCTATTGATGCGGCGGTTCGATTGAGCGATCGATATATTACTGATCGGTATTTACCGGATAAAGCTATTGATGTGTTGGATGAAGCAGGTGCCAGAGTCCATCTTGCAAATATCAAAGTTCCAAAAGAAATTCTGCAGCTTGAAGAAGAGATAGAAAAGATTCGTTTATCGAAGAATCAAGTTGTAAAGACCCAAAACTTCGAGGAAGCAGCACGGCTTCGAGATCTCGAGAAAAAGTTATTGAGCGATCTCGAAATTGCAAAGCGCGAGTGGGATTTGAAGAGTCAGAGCACAGTGTATGAAGTAACAGAAGAAGATTGCGCTGCAGTTGTTTCTATGATGACGAACATTCCTGTTCAAAAGGTGGCTCAAAGCGAATCTGAGAAGCTTTTGAGAATGGAAGAAGAATTAAAGGGAGCAGTCGTTGGTCAGGATGAAGCAATTGAAAAGCTCACGAAAGCAATTCGACGGGCGAGAGCTGGATTGAAAGATCCAAAACGTCCAATTGGTTCATTTATTTTCCTTGGCCCAACAGGCGTTGGCAAAACTGAACTTGCAAAGGCTCTTGCAAGATACCTCTTCGATTCAGAAGATGCGTTGGTGCGAATTGATATGAGCGAATATATGGAGAAATTTGCAGTCTCCAGACTGGTTGGCGCTCCTCCAGGTTATGTAGGATACGAAGAAGGTGGACAGCTTACAGAGAAGGTGCGCCGAAAACCTTACTCCGTTGTTTTGCTAGATGAAATCGAAAAAGCACATCCTGATGTCTTTAATATTCTTCTTCAGGTTCTCGATGATGGAATTCTTACCGATAGCAATGGACGAAGGGTCGATTTCAAAAACACAATCTTGATTATGACATCGAACATTGGAACTCGGGATATTAAAGTAACCGGAGCGCTTGGCTTTGGAACTTCTTCGCTTCAAGATAAGTACAAAGCTATGAAATCGAATATCGAGGATGCTTTGAAGCGAGTCTTCAACCCTGAATTCCTCAACCGTGTTGATGATATTCTTATCTTCCACGAATTGGAACGCGAACATATTATGCAAATTGTCGATATTGCGGCAAAGGACCTCTTCAAACGATTGACATCGATGGGCATTACGATAGAACTTTCTCAGGAAGCGAAGGAATTTCTTGCGGATAAAGGATACGATCCAGCCTTTGGAGCGCGTCCACTACGCCGAGCGATGATGAAGTACGTTGAAGATCCTCTTGCCGAAGAAATCCTGAAAGGGACTTTCGCGAAAGGCGCTACCGTGCTGGTAAAGTATAATAAAGAGAAAGATGAACTTTACTTCGTCAATGCGCTGGAGGAACAGGCGAGCGAACCGATTCAAAAGGAAGAACTTAGCGATGCTACTTCTCCAATGTAAGTCGAAGTTGGTTAAAGGATGATATCAGAAATCCCTCGAAAGAGGGATTTCTTTTTTAAAGCAATGACTACAAAACAATATATCCTCTTTCATAAACCTTTTGGGGTCGTTTCTCAGTTTACGCCAATTGCAGGCTATCGTTCGCTTCGGGAGTATGGTCCATTCCCACTCGATGTTTATCCAGTGGGTAGACTCGATGCCGATAGCGAAGGATTATTACTCCTGACAAATGACAATTACGTTAAGCATCGCCTCATTACGCCGGCATTCGAACATCCGCGAACATATTGGGCGCAGGTTGAGGGAATTCCCGCTGAAGATTCGCTTGAAAAATTGAGGAATGGAGTAATCATTGAAGGTGTAAAAACAAAACCAGTTGAAGCGAAAATTCTAGATCCTCAACCAAATGTGCCGCCACGCTCAAAGCCTATACGATATCGAAAAAACATTCCTACAACATGGATCGAGCTTGTTCTCCACGAAGGGAAAAATAGGCAGGTGCGAAAAATGACTGCCGCAGTTGGACATCCAACATTGCGACTCATTCGAGTTGCGATAGCATTTTTA
>ENA-UOYA01001447-UOYA01001447.1-activated-sludge-metagenome-genome-assembly--contig:-NODE-1447-length-25235-cov-5.930778_pt1 | contig 25235 bp, 21 predicted proteins | sample MGYA00238163_ERZ764804 | MGnify/ENA primary metagenome ERZ764804 (study PRJEB28919, sample SAMN05720223) | activated sludge metagenome | isolation source: Anaerobic digester | place: Hong Kong... | reverse complement strand
GACTATTTCAATGAAGATACGTGAGATTTTGGACAGGACGGTTTAATGCAGATTCAAAACCTTAAGCATTATAAGAAGATTATTATCGGACCTGGTGAATATTATGCGACGGACAAGAAGGTCATGTTATCCACTTTGCTCGGCTCTTGCGTATCTGCCTGCCTATATGACCCATACAATCGGATTATTGGCATGAACCATTTCATGCTTAGCGGCAGATATCACAATGGGGATGTGCCTTTTTGCGTTACTGATGCTGGTAGATACGGTGTACATTCGATGGAGCTTCTGATTAACGACATGATGAAACTCGGTGCAGATCGGTCGAGATTGCATGCAAAGGCGTTTGGAGGCGGCTCGGTCTTGATGGCAGATGGTTCAGCCAAATGTGATTTTTTTGCGATTGGAGATGTAAATGCCCAATTCATTATGGAGTTTTTGCAAAATGAGAAAATACCTCTGATTTCCTCTGATTTAGGTGGTGTGTCCGGTAGGGTGATCTATTTTGATGCAAGGGATTTTTCTGTGCATGTCAGAAAGATCAAAAGGACAATCAGATCCATTGCCGAAAAAGAAGAACAGTACTGGAAAAGAACCGTTGACAGACAGAAAAAGTCAGAAACATGTGTCAATCTGTGGTATCGGGGATGAACTTTTATCGGTGTATCGCAACCCCTCCGACAATAGGGTCGGCAATATTTCGTTCCTTTATAATTTCTATCATTCTATCGTTCAGTTTAATGCCCTTTGGAAGTATCTTTATTCCGGAGATGGAATATATGTCGTCTTCCAGCACCATCCCGGACTCTAACTCTTCTATTGGTATCTTTTTAAAAAAATCCGAAGGCTCTCTTTTTTTATCAGACAGGTAATTGATAAGGTATGTTGTAATATGAGGGTCAAGTTTTGTGCCCATAGCCTCTCGTATCTTCTGGATGACCTCCTGGAATGAACACCCCATCATGAATAGCTCTTCCTGAAGGTTAATCGTCCCCAAAATCCTTGCTCCAATGCTGATTTCATCCTGCATAAGACCGTCAGGTATGCCCGACCCATCATAATTTTCAAGCATATGCCCCACGCAGTAGGCTGCATCTGCATAGCCTGTAATCGTAGATAAAATCAAGGAGCCAATCAGAGGAAACTGACGATATACCTCCATTTCTCTTGGTGATAAATGTTTTAGGTTAGTCTTGGCAATTTTTTCGGGCAGGCCTACTTTGCCGATTTCGTGTAATGTTGCCGCAAATAGGATATTTTTTGTCGTTTCTGTCTCGAGTCCCATGTTTTTAGCAATATATTCTGCAATTGCCCTTGCATCTTCAGCCCTTTTGCTTGCGCCCGGAATGTGTATTTCGAGAATCTTAAGCAGGACGGCAACCAATTGTTTGATGTTTATTTCGAGTTGTTCATTGGCCTCACTTAGCTTTTTCTTTTCTTGAATCAGTTCATTCTGTAATGCTTTGATTTTGAGGAACGCCTTTACTTTGCCGAGAAGAACCTTTGTAGATATGCTTTTTTCAATATAATCATCGACGCCCTGTTCGAGACTTTCGATCTTTTTTGATATATCGGTTTCAGCGGTAAGCAAGATAAAGATTGAATTTGATATATCTGCGTCGTTTCTCACTTGACGACAAAATTCAAGACCATCTGTTCCAGGCATATAATAGTCGCTTATAATGATATCAGGTATGACCTCTTTCGCAATCTTAATACCTTTTTCTGCATTGTCAGCTCGATAAACCCTGTATGCATGCACTTTTGACAGCAAAGTGCTTAGTAGTGTCAGCTCTGTTGGGCTGTCATCTACTATCAGTATTCTGTACACGTGCATATTGTTCATATCATAATCCTATTTTGCCTGCTCAGAGGTTTTTTCGGTTGATATATCTTTTTTGACAGCTTGTTTTGGTATCGCTACGATGATATTGACCCTTCTATTTGCAAAATCGTTGGGTTTATCAGGATGTTTGAGGAATCTGTCCGCATATCCCCTTATCTCCCTGATCTGGTCTTTTCTCAAACCGTTTTCAACGAGAAGCTTTCTTGCAGAATTTGCCCTGTCTGCGCTTAGCTCCCAGTTTGAGTATCCTGGGGTTACATATGGAATTGCATCTGTATGTCCTTCTATTATGACCTGATTGGATAGTTTTCCAATCTCTTCTCCGATTAGTTTCAATAATTTCACCGTTTCAGGTTTTACCTTTGCGCTTCCAACATCGAAGAATAGACCTTCTTTGTTTTCGATTAGCTCAATCTTCATGCCTTCTTCTGTGACACCGATCTTTATTTTATCTTTAAACTTGGCAAATGAAGGGATGGATGATATAGCCTGTTCGATCTTTGTACTTTCTATCTTCAGCTTTTCCATCTCGCGGTTTGTCAGGTCTGTTTGCTCATTTAACATCTTTAATTCCTTCAATCCAGGTGATGTTTCTTTTGTCTCCTGCTTGGGGAAAAGCACAGGCGTAGGTGGGGAGCTCGAAAGGGCGGCATGTATGCCGCTTCCTCCTGTAAAGACCGTCGGATCCTTGAAGTATTCAGAGATAGCCTGTTTTATTGCATTATTCTGGCCGACAATCCATAAAACGATGAACAGCGCCATCATAGCGGTCACAAAATCGGCGTATGCCACTTTCCATGCACCGCCGTGGTGTCCGCCATGACCCTTTTTCTTTACGACTATTCTAATCGGTATCTGATGTTTGTCTTCTCTCATTTCGACTCTTTGACGTATGTTTCCATCTCTTGGAAGGTGGGGCGGAAATCGGTCGATATTGACCTGCGTGCAAACTCTATCGCTACAATCGGATTAAGTCCTTTTGCGGAGCATATGATGCCTGATTTGACTACGTTGTAAATGCCCGTTTCACTGTCATTGGCAAGGTCCATATTCGTTGCAATCGGCTGGATAAACCCGTAAGATGCAAAAACACCGATAAATGTCCCGACAAGCGCTGCCGCAACCTTATGACCAATCTCCTCAGGAGGACCGTTTATCGCCTGCATTGTTATGACGATTCCAAGTACGGCCGCTACAATACCCAAGCCCGGCAAAGAATCCCCGATCTTCTGAAGTATCATACCGGGTTTAGTTCCTTCGGTGTGATGTAATTCAATGTCTGAATCCATTAGTATTTCGATGTCGTGGGGCGGTACCCCTCCCATTATAACAAGACGAAGTGTATCGGCCATGAAATTGATAAGATGTGTCTGTGCGAGAAACATGGGATATTTCTGGAATATAGCACTTTCAGACGGTTTTTCGATGTGTGATTCGATCGCGATAAGTCCGTCTTTTCTTATAACGATGAATAGCTCATATAGAAGCTTTAAAACGTCGAGGTATGTCTGTTTGCTGATTTTGCTTCCCTTGAGGGATTTTAATATGTTGTTTATGAGTTTTTTAAGCAATTTGTTTGGGGTTGAGATAAGTAATGCGCCTATGGCTGAACCCCCAATGATTAGAAATTCTGCAAGCTGTATGAGAACGAGAACAGGACCGCCCTCTAAAATAAATCCGCCGATGACGGATACCAGCACTACGATAATGCCTACAATTACAAGCAATTGATCTCCTTTAAAAATTACATGTAATGGTGGGAGTATAAATGAAGATAATTTCTAAAGTTCCATTTATACCCCCATGGTTAGTTTCATCACACCCTAAACTGGTTTACATATGCCTGCAATTCTTTTGAGAGATTCGCAAGCTGAGAGGCAGCATCCGCATTTTCCTGGATGTTTCTTGCGGTCTGCTGCATTACCTCAGAGATCTGTTGAATATTATTCGCAATCTCGTTTGTCGTAGCTGTCTGTTCCTCTGAGGCGACAGCGATCTGGTTTACCTCCGTCGTTACAGTGTTTATCTGTGTGAGGATGTCTTTTAAAGCATCACCGGATTTTTTTGCCTCCTCGCTTCCCTTTTCAACCTCTCTTACCCCTTCTTCCATTGAGGTTACAGCACTCTTTGTTTCTTCCTGTATCGCATGTATCGTCTTGGCAATTTCCCTCGTTGCCTCTGCGGTTCTCTCTGCAAGCTTACGCACCTCATCGGCGACAACTGCGAAGCCTCTGCCGTGTTCGCCGGCCCTTGCAGCTTCGATTGCCGCATTCAGTGCAAGGAGGTTTGTCTGGTCGGCGATATCGCTTATAAGACCGACTACAGGACCTATCTGATCAGACCTTTCTCCAAGTTTTCTGTTGATCTTTGCAGACTCCTTTACCATCTCTTTTATCTGATTCATTGCTTCAACTGTTTTGCGTACAATCACTTCACCGCTTTCTGCAGAGGTATTTGCCTTATCAGCGCTTTTTGCCGCCATTACACAATTTTGTGCTATCTCGGAGGATGTGGTGGACATCTCTTCGCTTGCCGTTGCAACAGAGTTTACCTGAGTCGCTACTTCTTCTACGGCTGAAGCCATTTGTTCGGCGTTGCCATTTAGCATGTTGGTGGCCGAAGCGACCTTGTTGCTGCTTTCTGCAACCTTCATGATCGTTTTATGGAGTCTTTCCACAAATGAGTTAAAATGGTTGCCCATTTCACCTATCTCGTCCTTAGAGAGGATATCAACCCTTTTTGTGAGGTCTCCCTGCGTGATATATTCCATTACCTCGATCGTCTTGTTTATAGGTGCGAGTATCAGTCTTGTCATGCCGATACTTATAAAGAGGGATAATGCGATGGCAATGCAAAGGACTATAATCATAACGACAAGGATTCTATTGAAAACCTTCAAAGAAAAATCATAGCTTGCCTGACCCATCTTGTGTTCGAGCTCGAGCAGCGCCTGAAGACTTTTGTTGAGTACCTGAAAATTATCATCGGCGGTGCCCATAAACATCGTTGCAGAACTTAAATCGCCTGTAGTTGAAAGGTCAATGACACCTTCCACGGGCTTTTTGTATTCCTTGATCTGCTCGAGAGAGGCCTGCAAGATCTTTTTCTCTTCAGGTGTGACCGACTTTGAATTCATACTTTTCTGGATATCTTCAATGGTTTTGTCGAGGGTTGCTAATTGTTCCTTTCCAAGGGCTTCTATTTTTGCCGCTTCGTAATTGGCATTTGTCCAGCTTATAACCTTGTAAACGTTTGCGTGGACATTTGCTATGTTGCTGACCATTCGAGCCACTGCCTCGTAATTTTTAAACTTATTGTTGTAGACGTCATTGATGGCAGATTTCTGGCTAACAAGACCTATATAGGCCATTACACCGAAAATGAAGAGAAAAACCATAACGGTAAGGGGTGACAATAGTAGTTTTTTTGACATACTGAGGTCAGTGAGATACCGTTTCATTATAATAACCCCTCTATTGTTAGTTTTTCACTTTTATTTTTTATAAATACCGCAGCCAAGAACCATGTCGTCGACCTTCATAAAATATGTAGACTTATCTTCAATCTTTTTGGTGACAGGATTTGTCCATTTGTAATCTGCCCAGCCGGTTCCCTTTGTCTTTGCGCTGTCAACGATTTCTTTAATGAACAGTTTTCCGCTTGCGTCCTTAAGTCCTGCCATGTCTTTGCCGACGAGTTTCGGGTTGCCGCCGTGTGCAAGTGTCAAACCTTTTGTGTCAAGCACAAAGATGTAAAGGTCATCCTTTTTAAACTGAGTGCCTTCGGTAAATTCCTTCAATGCCTTGTCTTTTCCGTTTTCCTTGATGAAAGCGGCTGCCTTTTTCACCATTGCCTCTGCATCTGCCGCTGTGCCGGCAGCGAGCACTTCACCGACTACGCCCAATACAAACACACACATAACCATTAAAACCAAAGCCTTTTTCATTGTGATGCCTCCTAATAGTTTATTTTTTGAAACGTGTGCAAGACACACAACTTAAATCACCACTAAGACTGCTTTGTTATTTTTGAGTCTTCCATGCTGGCGACCATTGTCCGGAGATTTTCGACCCTTGTTTTCCAACCCTTGAGATATCTTTTAAAGACCTCGGGTCTTTTTTCGGAGAGTTTCACATACTGTTGTTCCCTCATCTTCAAATATGCGATGGTATCTCCATTGGAGCGGCTGAGTAATTTCTTCGCCAATGCCGGATTATTAACATATGTGTCAAAATGCACGACACTCAAGGCTGGTGGTAGTGAAGATGCCCCGGATTTATTCCAGATATTCCTGTATATTGCCTTTACATCTTCCATAGTTATATCTTTTATGTTGCCCTTGTAGCCGTTTTCATTTGCTGTCGATTGCAGGATGCCATACATGGAAGATTCTCCGCTGGCTGCGTCACGGTGCACAAAGCGCTTGCCCTCATGTTTTAAGACAAAATTCAATGCCTCTTCGAATTTATCATTATTATCTGTATACGTATTGGTAGGTTTTAAGGTGTATGATGCTGACATTTGATTTATTGTGTCATTTTTGTTATGCGTCCCTTGGAGTTTCTCCATGCTTTTACTGAGAATATTGCTGAATTGTCTGTCTGCAGTGTTGTTTATCCTCAGCATGTTGTCGCGTTTTTTTTGCAAAACAATCGAGGTAAAGATCGTATCGATCATATTTGTATAATCAGCCATATAATTGTCTTTTAAATAATTTGCAATATTAATGCCAATTACCTATTTTCTTATCCATAAATTCGAATTTTTCAACATATCCCATGCATTTTTTTTATCTTCTTCTGATTGGTCCTTTTTTTCTTTTTGTGAGGAACCGATGGTGTAAACGGTCTTTTCTTTATCCCTCTCGACGTTGAGGTCTTCTTTTCTGTCTTCGCAATATGCAGGGTAGGGCATGAGAAAAAATGTCAGGACTATTAAGCTCAATAAAAATTTGACGAAGGCGGCTTTGAAATAATATGGCATGGCTGTTTCCTTTTTTTTTTTAGATTAATATTTTATCGCTATATTTCTAAAATTGTTAAGTCGATTTTTAAAAATTTAATCGAAAATTATCTTAAGTTTTTTATATTATTTACGATATAATTTTAATGCAACTTCAGGCATAAAAAAGTTTGTGTGGAGGCCAGAATATGAACGTCCTTGTAGTAGACGATTTTGCTACGATGAGAAAGATTGTGAAAAACGTATTAAAACAGATTGGAATCGAGAGCGTAATTGAAGCGGAGAATGGTAAAATGGCACTTGATGTTTTGAAAAAGGAGAGCATCGACTTAATCATCAGTGACTGGATAATGCCGGAGATGACAGGCATAGATTTTCTAAAGGCCTGTAAGAGCGACGAATCCATCAAAAATATTCCATTTCTCATGGTTACGGCAGAGGCGCAGAAGGGTTGTATCATGGAGGCAATAAAATCTGGTGTAGACAATTATATAGTTAAGCCTTTTACACCGGACAAACTCCAGTCTGCAATTGAAAAGGCAAAGGCAAGGATTGGAAAATGAACAGAAAAAATGGAGGAAGCCGTGGATATTAAGTATATCAACCCGTTTATTATTGCAGCGCAGACGGTCTTCAAAACGATGCTTGGGATAAGCGTAGAAATGGGAAAACCGATTTTGAAGAATGTCAACAGAACTTCCGGAGAGGTTACAGGCATAATGGGGCTTGCCGGGGACAAAAAGGGTACGGTTGCGATAAGCCTCAGGGATGTCGGTGCGAGGTTCATTTATAAAACCCTTGTCGGCGAGGAATGTGATACAGTTAATCAGGATGTGATTGATGCAATCGGTGAGATTACAAATATTATCTCCGGTCAGGCAAGAAAAGAGTTCGAAAAGAACGATATAAACCTTCATTCAGCTATCCCGATGGTTATAGTCGGCAAAGATGTAGAGATGAATTTTATAACAAAGATACCTATTATATCGTTGCCTTTTTACTTTCCACTCGACAACGGAAGCAGTAAGGAAAAAGAGGTGATATATATAGATTTTTCATTCGAGTAGATAGACGTAATATATCGTTTCAAACATTCAAATGCATTTTTTGTCTGTTTAGACTTGCGTTTTATGACATAACGTATATAATAATGTTCAATTGCAGACTACCATAAGTCGAACAAAATACATAAAGAAATCAATTTGTTAAAATGCCGAAGATACCTGTAGATAAACTCGAACCGAATATGAAGCTTTCAAAACCGGTCATGAATAAAGATGGTATAGTTCTGTTGGGTGAAGACACTGAATTGACAGAGGCTGTTATAGAAAAACTAAAAATGCTCAATGTACTTAGTGTGGATGTGGAAGGGGCATTAAAACCCGATATACCGATTGAAAATGCGCTTCTTGAATTGGATAAGAGATTCGAAAAGGTTGAGCATGAGCCATATATGGATATTATAAAAAGTGCTCTGAAGGCTCATATCAAAGGACTATATGGATAAGCTGAAACCTGAAGTTTTTAGATATAAGATAACGAATATCGATGCATTACCTACACTCCCGAGAACGCTGAAACATCTCTTGAAATTGTTGGAGAAACCGAATGTATCCTTGACCGAGATAGGCGAGTTTGTGTCCAATGACCCGGTTATTGCCGCAAAGGTGCTGAAAATGGTGAATTCGGCCATCTATGGTTTTTCAGGTAGGATTTCTTCTGTGAAACAGGCGGTGATTCTTCTTGGTATGAATGTTGTAAAGGGCATGTTGCTTGGGATATCGATCTTTGAACTTATGCAGGAGACGATGGTTGGTTTGTGGGAACATTCTATTGGCTGTTCCGTAGCAGCAAGGATCATCGCACAAAAAAGAGGATTCAAAGAAACGGAGGAGATATCGGTTTCTGCCCTGCTTCATGACATTGGAAAGGTCGTCCTCATTCTGCAATATCCGGATCGGTATGAATATGCGATGAAAAAGACGCAGGATAGGGGGGTTGTAATCGGTATGGCGGAAGAGGAAGTATTTCCGGCAAATCACGCAGAGGCGGGTAGCTGGATAACAGAAAAATGGAGATTCCCAAAAGTGCTAACGGAAACCATCCGCTATCACCACAAACCACACCTGTCCAAGACATTTCTCTACGAGGCCTCTATCGTCTCTTTAGCCGATGTGCTCGTGAGGGCAAGGGGTTTTGGTTTTGCAGGCGATATGCTCGTCCCATCTGTAAAAAGTGATGTATGGGAGCGCCTTGAAATGACCGAAGCAGATTTGAGGGATATCTTTAGAGAGATGGAATATTCAATGGCGGATGCTGACATGCTGGCCTTTGAATGAGTAAAATGAAATGAAGAATGTCGTCGTTGTATCCGAAGACAACGTTTTGAATGCGTTTATCGATAAAATTCTCGATAAAAGATATAATGTAATTGTGTTCAAGAGTATGGAGTCGGCGCTTGACTGCATATATAATGCAGTTCCGGCATTGCTGATAGTAAAGGCAGGTCTTCATGATGATGCCGGCATGGTTATGTTAAATACAATGAAGGAAGACCCCATTTTTAGTCAAGTGCCTGTGCTGGCTATCTTTGAATCGGATGCTACCTTGCCGGAATGGGGTTCATTTTTTGTTGACGATTACATCAGGACAACAGAGATTGAAAAGGAAATGTCGATAAGGGCGGAACTTTGTATCATAAGGTCAGAGAAGATTGTCGAGATAAACCCTCTTACGAGGTTGCCGGGTAATATCTCGATAAACAAACAGATACAGACAAGACTTGATGCGGGCGAGGCCTTTGGACTTGCATACCTCGATATCGACCAGTTTAAACCGTTTAACGATAAATATGGCTTCAGTCGTGGGGATGAGGCTATAAGAATGGTTGGCAGGCTTTTGCTGAACATCGTTAAAAACAAACAGCCGAAAGAGAGCTTCGTAGGGCATATTGGGGGCGACGATTTTATTTATATAATGGATATGGGTTTGATCGAGAAAACATCGGAAGAGATTATCGATTCTTTTAACAGCATTATAGGCACATTTTATGACCCTGAAGATAAACACAGGGGTTTTATCGAGTCTATTGACAGGCACGGTGCTTCGAAGACATTCCCTATTATGACCCTTTCTATTGGTATTGCTAACAGCACGGCGGGACATTTTTCCCATTACGGTGAAATCACGGAGATCGCTTCTAAAATGAAGGCACACGCAAAACATTCAAAAGGCAACTGTTATAAGACAGACAAAAGAAAAATAATCAAATGATGTTGGAGAGGTTGCTGAACGCATCCCTTTTAACAGGATTTTGCCGCATAGACCATAACGACATATTTTACCAAATGAAGCCTTTCCTTGAGGCTGAGGGCAAAATAGAATCTGCTTTCCATCAATGTTTTTATCACTTCTTTGACTACACTTAGTTCCATCATCAATATTCTCTAACGTTATTATCGGCATTAATCAAAAAATTATTAATTTTTTTTAAAAGATTGTTTTTGAACGAATCGGCAGGGAATGCTATTGTTTTATTGCCTTTTGGACTATTTCGCTTAACTCTTTCAATTTGTAAGGCTTTGCCGCAACACCGACAAATCCGTATTCCTTGTAATTACCCATGATTGGGTCGTTTGAATATCCGCTGGACACGATTGCCTTTACATGCTTATCCAAAGCAAGTAATTTTTTTATGGCATCCTTTCCGCCCATACCGCCGGGGATAGTCAAATCCATGATTACGAGGTCAAAGGGGTTGCCTTGCTCAAACATCTTTTTGTATTTTTCTATAGCCTCGACACCGTTTTTTGCATGTTCCACTTCATATCCTAATGCAGTCAACATTTCTCCGGCTATATTCAAAACGGCTTCGTCATCGTCCATAAGGAGTATCTTCCCCTTACCATAGATAGGCTTTTCCATATTATCGTTAACGTCAATATGTTCGGGAGATGCAATCATATAAACGGTAAACGTTGTGCCGATGCCCAATTCCGAATTGACCGTGATGTGCCCACCATGTTTTTTTATTATCGAAAAGGCAGTGGTAAGACCGAGGCCTATGCCGTTTTCCTTTGTCGTAAAGTATGGATCAAAGATTTTGTCGATGTACTCCGGCTTAATGCCAATTCCGTGATCCGTTATTAAAATTTTTATATATCTTCCTTTTTCCAGTTGCAGCCCGTCAATGGTAGTGTTGTTTTCAAGGATGATGTTATCCGCATAGACGTCGATTGAACCACCATCCGGCATAGACTGCATAGCGTTTATGATAAGATTGTTTATGGCCTGACTTATCATTCCTTCGTCAATATCTACCGGATAAAGATCTTCACGAATATTGAAATTGGCTTGCACAGAAGAGCCCTTTAATGCAAAGAGGGTAGACTTCTTCAACAGCGGGGCTAATAAGGCTGTTTTTCTAACGGGCACACCGCCCCTCGAGAATGTCAAGAGTTGCTGCGTTAGATCCCTTGCCCTGAATACTGATTTTTCCGCTTCATCTATTTTGACTGCTGCCTTTTCGATATTGTTTTTTAGATACATCTTTGCAAGTGAAATGTTGCCGAGGATCGCCGCAAGGATATTGTTGAAGTCGTGGGCAATGCCCCCTGCGAGCGTGCCAACCGATTCGAGTTTGTTTATTTTAAGCCGTTCCTCTTCTATCATCCGCTTTTCCGCTTCGGCGAGCCTCTGTTTTGTCAGATCGCGGACAAAACATACAACAATGTGTTTATTTTGATATTTCATATATTTTGCCGAAACCTCTACAGGCAGTAGCTCACCGTTCTTTCTGCGGTAAGTCGATTCAAACTGGGCATGGCCATCCGATTTGGCCTTATTCCAGATTTCTACGCCTCTCTCAAAGGTTAGACCATGGTCTATATCGTATATGGATAGTGAACTGTAATCCTCATGCGCATAGCCGAGTAGCTTTATCGATGCCTCATTCATATACATAAACCTTCCATCTGATTGAATCCAAAGGATGCTCTCGGATGCATGGTCTACGGTAAACTGTGTCAATAGGAGCATGTCTCTCGTCTTTTTCTGCTCTGTGATATCCTTAACGATTGCCTGAACATATGTTTCTTTGTTGATAATTACCTTGTTGAGGCTCACTTCTGCATCGAAATTGGCGCCGTCTTTTCTGGTATGCGTCCATTCAAAGACTTGGGGTATTCCTTTTAATGCATCATTCAATATCTGCGTGCCTTTTACTCTGGAGTCAGAGCCATCAGGTTGGGTTAAGGGACTGAGCAGGTGAGGGCGTTTCCCGATGAACTCCTCTTTTGTGTATCCAAATATATCGAGGGATTTTTTGTTGCAATCCGTTATGACAAAATCTTTTAATAGAAAAATGGCATCATATGAATAGTCGAAGAGTGTGCGGAATTTTATCTCGCTTTCAGTAGCCTGCAGTTTTAATGTATGTTTATAGATTGCAATTTCGACCGCTGCTTGTAGTTCCTTTTCTTGAAAAGGCTTTAATATATATCCGTATGGGTCGGTAAGCTTGGCTCTTTTCAGCGTTTCATCATCCGCATATGCTGTAAGATAAATAATAGGCAAATCGAATTCCTCGTGGATACGCTCTGCCGTTTCAATACCGTTTAGACCGCCCATGAGATTTATATCCATTATAATCAGATCTGGTATAGTTTTCCCAAGCATTTTTATTGCCTCTTCCCCGGTGGAAAATACACCTGATACAGAATAACCCATACGTTCCAATCTTCTTTGTATATCCATACCAACGATGGCTTCGTCTTCGATGATGAATATATTCAATATAATTCCTCCATTTTCAAGGTTGATTTTCTATATTGTCTGTTTTTGGCGTTTTCCGCGAAAACACGATTCTGAATTCAGCTCCAGATGTGCCGTTAAACGTTATGTCTCCAGAAAGCTGTTTTACAAGTGCATATACCAAGTTGAGCCCCAGAGACTTTTTGCTTATATATTCTACATGTGGAGCCAGACCTACACCATTATCACCAACAATTAGATTGTATGTTTTTTTGATTTCATCTTCTTTTATATCTTGTATTTCGCTGAAATTTATATATATTTTACCTTTTCTGCCATCTGTGAATGCGTATTTAAGTGAATTTGAAACAAGTTCATTAATTATCAGACCGCAGGGGGTTGCAATATCGATTGGGAAAAATGCATGTTGAACGTTCACATCAAGCACAATTGAACTTGTATTGATATTATATGTAGAAAAAAGATGGGCTGTCAAATTTTTTACATAGTCTTCAAAATCGATATGTGATAAATCTTCAGACTGATAGAGTTTTTCGTGTATGAGGGCTATAGATTTTATTTTTGTCTCGATCTCATGAAAAATAGCAAGTATTTTTGTCTCGGTGATGTTTTCAGACTGAAGATAGAGAAGGCTTAAAATCACTTGAAGATTATTTTTTACCCTATGATGGATTTCTTTTATTAGTAACTCCTTTTCCTCAAGTGACCTCCTTATTTTTTTATCAGTCTCTTTTCTCTCTGTTATGTCTCTAAACAAACCAAGAACCATATTCTTATTGCTGAAAGATATAATGGATGCGCTGATTTCGATCGGTGTCGTTTTTCCGCTGATGTGTATAACATTCGTCTCTAAATTTGTAGGCGTGTCACCCCAGAATTGACCTAAATATACATTAAACTTCTCTATATAATCGGCTTGGTATTGGGGAGGAAACATAATCCAATATTTTAAACCCACAATCTCTTCTCTTTTTCTACCGAGTAGCGTTTCGCCTTTACTGTTTGTTTCGATTATTTCATCGGTCTGCAAGTCAATGAGAAAGGCTGCATCGTTAAGGTTATCGAACAGGCTTCTGTATTTTTTTTCAATCTCTTTTAGCGTCTTTTCGATTTTTTTACGTTCAACCAGTTCATCTACCAACTGTGCATTGATTATTGAAATGTCTTTGGTGCGGTTTTTTACTTGTTCTTCGAGATGTTTGCCATACCTTTCTAATTCGATATCCCTTTTTTGTATCTCGTTCAGCATATTGTTAAATTCGCCTGACAATATACCTATCTCGTCATTGGTGTGTATCTGTGCTCTAAGAGAATAGTTTTTGCTTTTTGATATACTCTGCATAATGTTTGTCAGGTTTGTCAGCGGTTTCATAACAACTTTCTGGAACGACAAGATAAATAAATAAACGATTGAAAGCGATATAAAGATAGCTGCTAAAACAGCTAAAACGATGCTTAAAAGTCTGTAATAGAAACTCTTCAAAGAGGCGATAATATAAATGGAACCAATTTTTTCATTGTCCAACAGAATCGGTTGATTTAAAGACAGATACATAATGTCAAACTTATACGTTTCTCCTGGATGTAAAAGGTTTTTAGTGCCTTCCGATAAATCTGTTTTTGCATGAGAGGCGAATATGTTTTTTGAATTGTCGTAAATTACAGCATAAATGACATCTGGATTTATTTTCAGCGATGAAAGGCTTTCTTCTGCAGCTTTATAATCCTCAAAGAGCAAGGCAGCAATGCTGTTTTTCCCTATGATATTGGCTTGAATCGTAAGGTCTTTCAGAAAAATCTTTCGCTGAGTATAAAACTCAACAACCACTATAAGTGTGCTGGCGAGAAATAGAGCAATAAAGGTGACAAGAAGACTCATAATAGTTAATTTTGTTTTAATAGGGGCTTTGCTGAAAAAAGAGGTATTCATCTTAAATCTCATCATGGTGTATGGTCTATAATCCGCGACAGGCTCAAAAGCCTTGAGCTGATCCTTAGCTTTGCCTTTGTTGCCGCATCAACATTAATTTCAAAACGTACCTTTCGCATTTCCATATAAAGGTTTATCATAATGCCATTTTTTGCATATCCCTCAGTATCACCGATTGTGAGAACGCTTCTGTTTTTAAGTACGTTAACGATATCCCTTATGTGGTTTTGTTCAGATTGACCGACAAAAACGACATCCGGTTCCGAAATTTCTATTATTTTCTTAATTTTCTTAACAATGATGGTTTTGCCTTTGACGTTTTTTCCATCGAGTGCTTCAAGCGCTTCACATAAAGGACCATAGCCTATTACATAAAAGTTAAATGTCTTTCGCTCTTTTTCGGTCGAATCGTGTGGCCATTCAATAAACTTTAAAAAATTGAGGATAAAAGCTATTTTAACCTCATATTCACTGTATGTTTTTTGAGGTTGTGCAACAAGATTTATCGGAATGGATAAAGTAAACGTTAGAATTAAAGCAACAAATATACGATGATTTTTACTGACAGACACATATCCTCACAATTTAAAACGTGTAAATCATCTTTAGCCTGAAGCTCCTGCCGTCCTGAATAATTCTATCCATGCCTTGTGAAACATGTTCTGGTCCTGCAGGATCAGAGTATGTTTTGTCGAACATGTTATAGATACTAGCCGATATCTCTAATCCTTTTATGACATTTTTACTTGCTATTGTAAGATTGCCGAGTATAAAACCGCCAACAGTTTTGTTTAGAAGGGTTAAACGATTGCCTGTATACTGGAGCTCAATACCTGCGGTGATATCATTGCTTAGAAGAGGTACTAAGACATTGAGTTTTCCGAGATTCTTCGGAGAGTTTGTCAATGGTCTCTTTGTTTCAAGGTTTTTTGTTTCCTGAAATGTGCAACTGATAGAACCCTTGAATCCGTTTTTCCATTTTCTTGAAAGTTCGAGCTCAATCCCTTTTGATTCTACCTTGTCGATATTCTGAAAAATAAGCAGACCAGTCGAGTTGTCGTTTTGCAATGAAATCAGGTCGTCTATCCTATAATAGAAACCTGATGCTGACAGGCGCATTGTGTTACCAAAATATTGTTCATAAACAATCTCATAGGTTTTTATGTTTTCAGGTTTGAGGTTACGATTTGCAAGCTGTGTTGCACCGCTATCATGATAGTACATCTCGTATGCGCTTGGTGCACGGTATGCTTCTCCGTACAACAACTTTATGACTGCATTATCAATGGGATTATATATAAGACCGATGCGTGGATTAAATGTGTCCCCAAAGGTTTGATAATAGTCGTATCTTGAGCCGACATTTAGGATTAGATTGTTTTGTATAGTAAATTCATCCTGTAAATATACACCCCAACTCATAGAACTTCTGTTGTCGTTCAAGTTCAGAGAGTATGGGTTTATGTTTTTGTTTTCCTGTTGTTGCTTGAAATTGTCCTGATACTCAGCACCAAAAGTTAATTTGTGTTTATTGAAAAGTGTTTTTGAGAATTTTATCTCGCCTCCTAACCATTCGCCGAGCGCTGAATCATCATTTAGCGGGGGATAGATATAATTGCCGTAATATTTATACCTTCCATAAAAAACCCGTGCCTCAGTGTCGAGACTGTTAAAAAATGTTTTTACAAATTTTAGATGCAGATATCCGCTTTCATCGGTTGTTGCATTGGTAGAGTCATTAAAAACAATCCCCCAGGCGCCAGTTGGAATGCCCTTGTTTCTTGTTGAGTATGCCCCCTCGAGCGAAAGACCGTTGAAAGAAAATTTGCTGAAGAAACTTTTATATTTATCATAGTCACAGCTATCCGCATAACCGTTGTTTTGGGCAGGGTTATCAAACTCTTTGAAGTAGAGGCTTTGCCCTTTACTACTATATGTGGTGCTGGATAGGAGCATCTCGAAGCCGTTCTGGAAGTGATTGCCATAAGTAATTCTTCCCTTGTATGTATCAAAGCTTGCTGTCTCGCCTGAAACCTGTATGCCTCTGAAATCTTTTCCGTTTTTTGTGACAACGTTTATAATCCCGAAAAAGGCGTTTGTACCGAAAAGAGAAGAGCCTGGACCTCTGATGACCTCTATCTTGTCAATAATGTCAACGTCAAGAACGAATTCTGTTCCGATAGAGGCGCTGTTATATATATTGTCGTTCATTCTATTTCCATTGACAAGAAGAAGAATGCGGCTGTTATAATCACCAGGTCTGTTGAATCCTCTTACACCAATATAATTGTAGTTTCTGTCGTAGGTAATATAGAAACCTCTTACATTTTTAAGAATATCAGCTAAAGTGCGGTAGCCGTATTCTCTTATATCGGAGGCATTGATTACGGTAATGGCTGAAGGTGCATCCAGAACCGTCTGTATTCTTTTTGATGCAGCGTAAACAGTTTCTACTTCTATTTTCATCAATTCCTCGATGCTTATTTCGGTGAGGTCATTTTGTGATTTGTCCATAGCATTCAATGGACTAACAAAACATTGGAAGGCAAGACATAAAAAAAGTGCGAAAATAAGCGGCAACGATAACGAAACAGAATATGTGGAATTGTTTGGATGTTTAAATATGGTATTTAAAATCATTGTATATGGATTATTATCGCTTTATTAAATATTTTGTTAAATGTGAAATCATCAAAACATCAAGACATGTTTCATTAGGTTTCTTTTACATTGTCTTTCGCATGTTTTTGCAGAGTTTCACGGATTATAACGGAAAGCTGAATTATATCGAACGGTTTCTGTAAAAAACCATTACAGCCCTTATCCATGATGCGCTGAGCTTGAACGTTTAAGCTGTAACCGCTACATAGTATAATTTTGGCAGATGGGTCGATCTCTTTGATGCGGTCGAATGTCTCATTTCCCGAAAGACCAGGCATGATCATATCGAGAATGACGAGATTTATTTCATCCCTTTTTTCTTTATAGATTGCAACCGCCTTTTCCCCGTTTTCTGCTGGATAAACTTTATACCCCAAGGATTCTAGGATTTCTTTTGTAACCTCAAGTACATTCGCTTCATCGTCAACTATGAGGATTGTTTCTGCGCCCTGCTTAATCTCCTGTTTGATGTCTTCTTCTTTCTCAATGAGTTTTTCAGATGCCGGCAGGTATATTTCAAAGGTAGTCCCGTGACCTGGTGAACTGATAACGTTGATAAAACCGTTATGATTCTTTATAATCCCGTAAACCATTGCAAGCCCCAATCCCGCTCCCCTGCCTATTTCTTTTGTTGTAAAAAAGGGCTCGAAGATCCTTTCTTTTGTCTTTTCGTCCATTCCAATACCGGTATCAACAATAGATATCTTCACATATCTCCCTGGTTTTAAAAAATATGCTTTTGGCTGATGTTCCTCTAAATGTACATTTATTGTCTCCAGATAGATATCTCCGCCGTCCGGCATTGCTTGCCAGGCGTTGAGATACAGGTTTAATAGCACCTGCTCGATCTGATTCGGGTCGGCTTCTACCGTCCATATATCGTTTTCAAGTGTATAATGTATTGATATCTCCTTTTTTGTTCTGCCGAATATCGAAGATGTTTTTTCTATCAATTTGTTTATATTGATCGGTTTGACATTATATTTTCCGCCCCTCGCAAAACCGAGCAACTGCCTGGTAAGTTCTGATGCGCTGTTTACCTGGTCTTCGATGCGTTTCAATTTTTCGTAATGCGGATGGCTTGGATTTGTATCGAGCAGCATAAGCGACGTATAACCCTGAATGCCCATAAGGATATTGTTGAAGTCGTGGGCAATCCCCCCTGCGAGCGTTCCGATAGCCTCCATCTTCTGCGCATTGGCAAGTTGTTCTTCCATCCTTTTGCGCTCGGTTATATCCTCGCATACCACTATATTGTCCTTATTTGAAAGGAGCACAGGAACGAAGTTAATAACTTTTATCGACCCATCTTTACATGTTACATCAAAAACCCGTGGATGCTGTTTACCAGGAGTGGCTACTTTTATGTCGTTTATCCATGTTGTTATAACTTCTTTTCTGTAAGTTTCATCCGGATATGCCTTTTTAAACCATGTCTTTCCGTCCGGTATTTCGCTCGATGAATAGCCGAATGTGTTCATGAACATGGGATTCATATAGATGAACCTGCCGCCTCTGTTTATTAAGACTATACCGAAGGGGGCGTTTTCCAATATTGTAAGAAGTTTTTCTTTTTCACTAAAAAGTTCATCTTCTGCAAGTCTCTGTTCGGTAATGTCTTGGATAGATTCGATGGCACCCACAATATTTCCCTGCGAATCGTATAGGGGGCTTGCCTTTCCCCGTAGGATTCTGTTCTGCCCGCGTACGTATGGCATGCTTGTTTCAGTAAAAAGGGTGTTGCCCTCTTTCTTTATAAACGAATACTGTTTTTCAAGCTCCTGATCCCATTTTGTTACAAAGTCGATAAGAATAGGCCGTCTTTTTCCATAAAAGGGGATAGCATATGCGTAGTCGCCTTCTCCGAGCATCGATTCTGCGCTGTAACCGGTCATTTCTTCGATTGCCTTGTTCCATACTATGACTTTACCTTCTTTATCTATTGCAAGGATGGCGTCAGGGAGAAAATTGATGATGTCGGAAAGGCGCCTTTCAGATTCACGGAGTTTGTTTTCTGTGATGGCGCGCCTCTTTTCTTCTTGAATGATGCCCCAAGCCTTCATGCCTTGATATGAGAAAAGGATGCCGCCTAACAGAAGAAAACACATGATAGCGAGCAGCTTGTTTCTGAAGTTTTCCAAATCTTTCATTATTTCGTCTTCGCTCGAGGCGACGACGATCGACCAAAAGGTATTTGCCAATCTGATCGGCATATAAACGGCATGCTTTTTGACTGTTTGAACGGTTTTATCCTTTATTTTGTCAAACTTATATGTGGTGATGCCCTGTTTTCCTTCGAGCATTTCTTTTGCCATTGCAATAATAGTAGGGAAATCCTTACAGTTTTCAAAGACCGATTTTCCGGTATGACCGGGGACAGGGCAATAGAGTTCGGTGCCGTCTCTGCTTGTCATCCATGCATATCCAGTTTCTCCTATCTTTATGCCTTCAAGTGACCTTTTTGCGATTAACTGGAAATTTATGAGTACCCCGATTGTGCCGTCGTAGATTTTTCCTCTGAATACCGGCACATGGACAGCGATTGCTTCAAACCCCTGTACCGCTTTGAATACATCGCTTATAACAGGTTTGTGTGTTTGCATAATCTCTTTGATATGCTGCTGTTGTGATATGTCTATTCCTATGAGGTCTTTTTTATATGGCACTGAGTAGGCAATCTTCCCCTTTGCATCGAGACGTGTGATACCTTTTATTTCGTTACTATGTGTATCAAAGAAAAATTGCATCTCCTTTTTGCCAAGTTCGTTGATAGATATGATCGACTCATCTTTAGAGATAAAGACAAGTCTTTCAATCCATTGCTCGAAAAAGGTCTCTATCTCTTTAGCGGCTTGTTTTGCGTGAAGCAGCTGGTTGTCATTAAGCGCTTCTATGGCGTTCTTTTTTGCCTCTCCGTAGAATGCAAAGAATAGATACCCGCATAATATCATTAAGATAAACAGGAAAAGAAAAGGATACTTATACGTTAAATATTTTAGTTTCATGGCAAGAATTAATATAGATATATTATCGCATACATCTTCTGTAAAGTTAATAACAGTTTTTCTTGATATTAAATCGAATAAATTTTTATGATATGCTGAACTACATAGAGATTGTTGAAAAAAGAGGATAAACGGTAGTAGTCTAATGAAGCAAGACCTGCATATCGATTGCCGTAAATGTGAGCATTTCTATATAACATGGGACAAAAGATACCCGAAGGGCTGCCGTGCCCTTGGATTCAAATGCAGACAGATGCCATCTTTTACCGTATTTGAATCTTCCGGCTCTCAATGTTTGTATTATGAAGAAAAGAAAAAAAAGCAGTCAAATTAGTCGGTTTTATTGAATTCCTTTATACCTATGACAAGCAGAATGCAAACGCTTACTACAAACCCGAAAAAATAGAATAATCTCTGGTATAATGAAACGTTTTGGAATGGCATCGAACCCATTAAAACCGAATTATTGAGGTAATATAAGAGGTGCGGCAAGATAAAGAAACCTGTTAAAAATACTATGGACAAAAATATCAGTCCTAAGCTCGAAAGTTTTAAGAACAGACGGATGGATTGTTCCAACTGGTATGTGTTTTGTAATCTTTCTTCGAGCTTGTCAATTTCTTCAGACATGTTATTGCAAAGCTGTCTATATTCATCGAGGTTTTCATATGTGATTGCGTCTTTGTTCTGATATATCTTGTCGACCATTCCGGAGACATTTTGAAGTTGATTTCTATAAGATAATGTCAACCCACGAAATCTGTATGTATTTAAATAATCGATGTCGTTCGAGATGCGTTCTTTAAGTATACGGATTGACGTCAGAATCGCCTTTTTCATTTCCATTAAATAATCTGCGCATCTTGATACGATAAGGTTGCAATAGAATAAGGCATCGAGATATCCATAATAGCTTCCAGTTTCGTAGGCGTTTTTCGCCTTTAAAAGTATCGATTGCATTTCTGCAACGATCTGTTTATCCATTGTTTTTGTGCATACGGACAATTCTGTTTCAGCTTTGGCCAAGGCATCTTCGGCATCTATCTTTGCTTTTTTGAATATTTTGGAAAGCTCTGGCATTATATGCTTTTTATACGGTTTCAGCTCAGGGTCTATATAGGCGCATATGAAGTATTTTCTGTTGCTTTCAATGAGTTTGACAAGCTGTCTTACCGCAAGGTTTAACTTATCTTGCCGAAACTTTATAATGATGTCAAGATATGCGGCATCCAAACAGGAAGGTGTTTTGGAGATTATACTTCCGATGATTTTCGACGCCTCGTCATATCTGTTGTTCATTTTGTAGATACGCGCAAGGAGAAGCTGTACGAATGTTTTATGGACATGGGATGTTGCATATAAAAGCGCTATGTTAAAATGGTTGACAGCCTGAACATAGTCATTCTTTTCTATATCCAAGAAACCCAGCACACAATATGAACTGAAATCGTCGGGGTGATGTTCAAACGACTTTTTGATAAGAGTTTCTGCTGTTGCATAGTCTGATATGCGTAAAGAGTCTTGCGCAATCCATGCAAATCCACCTTCTGTTTCACACAACCTATCTGTAGCAGTAGTCCAGTCATCGCTTGTAATCTCCCATATCGACCTTAAAAAACGTAACTGATATACCCTTGTCAGTTCATAAAAACTGTAAAAGGGGAGTGTATCGGATTTTTCTGCATTGCTGTTTGGTATATCCGAGATGAGGGATTTTAAAAAGAGTTCATTTACAGCGTCGAATGAAAAATAACCCAGTCTGTCGAGGGCATGGGTAATCTCGGGCAGATTTTTCGAAGGACAATCCATGCATGCATGTTTTTTGCTGCCACAATAAAAACATGACATATGTGGACCTTGTATAAGTGTATCAGCATACAGGAATATCTCCATCTCATCGCTTTCATCAGCATTTTTGGACAAAAGCCTGTAAAATTGTTTATTGTTGATTGTTTTGTTTATGCTTGAAAAAGCTATATCCTCAAGATTACAGATAGTGTTATGCACCTCTTCGGATATATTAATGGTGCCTGGTTTGAAAGATGCGCGGTCGAAGCGATATCCTTCAGATATGATGTCATCTTCTGAAAGATGCAATAAGTTGTCGATAATGATTTGAACAGGAAGGATGGCCTGTCTCGCCTTATCGCTTAATTTTTCAGCCAAAAACCTCATGATATATGACGATGCATTAACCGCAATGCCTGCTTCTGTAAAAAATATCATTAGAGATGTGTCAGATAAACGTATTTTCCTTTTGGCATTATCATGTATTATCGCATGCTCCGCACAATCGAAAGCAGTCCAGATTGTCTTGAAATCTTCATCTGCCAGTTCATCGATAGGGCATATATAAACCATGATGTCATTTGCAGGGTTAAGTTCAACCTTTTCATCCCAAAAAACACTGTATGCCTCGATATTGTATGGAATGTTCTTCATTAACCAGTTTGGAATCAATTCAAAATGAACATAAGGTGTGTTTTTAACGAAATTATGTATATCGCCGGATATAAAAATCTGACCTCCGTAAGCGAGATTTGTCAACTTCGATGCAACATTCACTACGTCGCCATAGATGTCGTTATTTTCAACGATTACCCTGCCATAATGAATGCCGATTCTTACGGACATATTGTCGGCGGTATTCTTGTCGTTGCCTTTTTCCTTGAACCTTTGCTGCATGCTGATTGCAGCCTTGAAGGCATCAGAAGGAGTAACAAAACTTGCCATGATGGAGTCGCCTATGAGTTTTAAAACCTTGCCTCCAAAAGCTGAAACGATCGATGAAGCAGTATTGTGATGGGTGCGAAGCATCTCTCTTCCAAGTTTATCCCCGTGAACCTTGAAGTATTCCGTTGAACCGACTATATCTGTAAAAAGAACGGCGACCTCTTCTGTTGATGGATTGTCCTGATAAGTCTGTGTTATTGAAATAGGGGAAGTCATGATAATGTTGTCAGATGTTTTTGCGTAGTTATCCATATATTGTTATATATGTTATCGACTGTTTTTGTTTTTTTCATAAATTTTTTTAAACCGTGTATTGCAGAAACAATATTTTTTCATATAGGACTGCGATTGTGATATTCTATCTTTGCTATATCTGTAATGAAAAACGCTTGAGGTATAACAATGAATGATGGTTTTGTAGAAAAGCCTTACGATGAACTCGAAAGGATTAATAAAAAGCCTCTACAAGAAAAAGAGAACTATCGACAGATGGAAATACAGCTTAAAGAAAGTGAAGAAAAATTTCGACTCCTATTCGAAAAATCAACGGAACCTATACTCCTTTTGGATGGTGACACATACATAGATTGTAATGAGGCAGCCCTTAAATTTATGGGTTGTTCGAGGAAGGAACAACTGATTGGACTGCGGCCTTCAGACACCCTTCCAGAAATACAACCCAACGGATGCCGCTCTTCGGAAAAGGCACAAGAGTTAATCGATATTGCACTTAAAGAGGGTAGTGTTCGCTTTGAATGGTTACGCCGTAATTTCGAAGGGAAGGACATTTGGATTGATGTCTCTCTTACAGTTATACCGATACGAGGCAGAAAGATTTTGTACACAGTATGGAGGGATATCACCGAACGTAAAAGGGCAGAGGATGCCTTAAAAAACGCTGAGAAAAAATACCGTGAAATATTCGAAAATGCAGTTGAAGGCATATTTCAGATTGCACCTGGGGGAAGATTGGTTAGCGCAAATCCTGCACTTGCCAAAATGGCAGGATATGATTCACCTGAAGAGCTTATTAATGGCACAACGGACATCATGAGACAGTTATATGTAAATAACGAAGATTATGAAAAATTGCAGGAACAGATGCGTAAAAAAGGTATGGTCGATGCTTTTGAAACTAAAATTTACAAAAAAGACCGTTCGACTCTGTGGGTTAGCATCGATGCCCATGCGGTTAGAGATGAGAATGGGGAGGTTTTGTTTTACGAAGGTGCTGTCACAGATATCAGCAAGAGAAAACAGACCGAAAAGAAGCTCGAAATGAGGGAAAAGGAACTGGAACAAAAAACCAAAAACTTGGAAGAGGTAAACGCCGCCCTTAAGATTTTGTTAAGAGAGAGGGAAAACGATAAAAAGGAACTCGAAGATAAGATCGTGAATAACGTAAAGACATTGATAACACCATATATACAAAAATTAAAAAAATGTAGATTAGATGTCGAAGCTACGACCTATCTTGAGATTATCGATGCGAACCTGAACGATATCGTTTCGCCTTTTCTCCAAAAGGCTGGTCTAAAATATGCGCGACTTACATCTAAAGAGCTTGAAATCGCCAATCTTATAAAAAAAGGTAAAGGCACAAAAGAGATAGGCGATTTGCTTCATATATCAGAAGGAACGATCAAATTTCACAGAAACAATATTAGAAAAAAACTCGGGTTGTTGAAAGAGAAGGTCAACCTGAGGGCATACCTCATGTCGTTGAAATAGGGTATGATTTTACCATATATTTTACATATATAATTCAGATATTATTTATCTTAAGTTACCGTCCCCAGATGCGATAATCGTTCTGTATTAAGACCCAAAAGGTCTCAAAAATTATCATTGGTTGTAACTATCAGCCTATCAAGGAGGTATTACCATGTTTTTCGGAAAAATGAAAATAGGTGCAAGGCTTGGCGCAGGATTTGGTGTTGTCATTGCAATGCTTGTAGCGCTTGCAGTTATTGGACTTTATAACTTTTCGAATATCAATTCACAGTTTGAACTCGTGGTGAATGTCAATAACAATAAAATAGCGCTCGCCAACGAGGTAAGAGGCGCCATCGATAACATAACGTTTTTAATATCGGAGATTGCCGTATCACGCGACCCTGCAGCAAGAGCCAATGCAATGAAAAAGATAAATGAAACACGTGTTGCCTATAAAAAGGCTATGGATGAGCTTGAAAAGATAGAAAAATACGAGGAAGGCAAAGTGAATATCAAAAAGTTTAAAGAGGCGCTTGCAGAGGGTGCAGTAAATAATAATAAGGTGATAGAGCTTGGTATGGCAGGAAAGAGTGCTGATGCAATAGCCCTT
>ENA-UOYA01001442-UOYA01001442.1-activated-sludge-metagenome-genome-assembly--contig:-NODE-1442-length-25308-cov-5.666218_pt1 | contig 25308 bp, 20 predicted proteins | sample MGYA00238163_ERZ764804 | MGnify/ENA primary metagenome ERZ764804 (study PRJEB28919, sample SAMN05720223) | activated sludge metagenome | isolation source: Anaerobic digester | place: Hong Kong... | reverse complement strand
CCTGGCAGTATTAATCAACACCCTGGCGGCGGGATGATTCACATCCATTAATTCGAGGATAGTAACCCCGTCATTGGTTATTACGACCTCACCGGTCTGGTCGACCAGCATCGTATCAAGCCCTTTCGGACCGATTGTGCCTTCTACGGCCTGAGCAATCACTCTTACGGCATTGGCATTGGTCATTAAAGCCGACAAAGTCTCTTCCTCTCCGGAATTGTGACCTTTCTGCTGTTTTGCATTCATCATGGTAACCTCCAATTATCCAACTATCCAATTAGCTTGAACTGACAAAGCCTATTTCGTTTTCTTGAGAGCATCAGCCAATACCGCAGTAAAAAACTCCACAATGCTGACCGATTTAGAGTATTCCATGCGGGTCGGTCCGAGAACCCCTAACGTACCGATTGTTTTGCCGTCCACCTCATAAGTCGCCGTAATCAGGCTGCAATTCTTCATGCTTTCATAGGGATTCTCCGTCCCTATTTTCACGGAAATGCCCAAATCCTGTTCAATACTAAGCACCTCTTTAAGGATTCTTTCTTCCTCCAGCAACTCCAGGATCTGCTTCACCTTTTCCACATCCCTGAATTCCGGCTGATTTAAAATATTCAGCGTGCCGCCGAGGTACACTTTGCTTTCATATTCAACGGACATGATACTTTCAATTGATTCGACCACTTCATTAAGAAACCGTTTTTGATAGTCAAGCTCATTGCAAATATCCTGAATAATCCCCGCTTTCCATTGTTCCAATGATAAGCCCCGCATATGAGCATTTAAAAGGTAGGATAATTTCTGATAATCCTTTTCCGCAAGGGGATAAGGGAAATCCAGGGTGCGATGTTCAACATGGCCATTGTCCAGCACAATCACCATGACAACCTTGTTGCCCTCCAGCGGCAGTATTTGAATATGCCGCAAAAAATTCTTGCCGTAGTTTGGGGCCAGCACAATCGCTGTATAGTTTGTCAACTGAGAAAGCAGTCTGCTGGTTAATTGAATGAGTTCTTCCGTCTCTTTGATTCGGTCCGCAAGGGTATCTTGGATGAACTTTTTTAACGTGTCTGCCAATGGTTGTAATTCCATCAGACAGTCCACATAGTAACGATAGCCTGATTGCGAAGGAACCCTGCCGGCAGAAGTGTGCGGCTGCTCAATCAGCCCAAGTTCCTCTAAGTCGGCCATTTCATTGCGAATTGTGGCAGAACTCACTCCTAAGTTGTATTTTCGGGCAATAGTACGGGAGCCAACGGGATCGCCGGTAGCAATGTAATCTAGGATGAGTGCCTCTAGTATCCTTTGCTTCCTTTCATCCATTTTCATGCTATTTCAGCTCCTTGTTAGCACTCACCCTTCTTGAGTGCTAAATACTTCACTTTTAAAATACCATTATGTGTTTTTTTTGTCAACATCCCTTTGTTTATTATCTACTGATTCCTTTCACTGTATAACTTCCTCTCACTATGGAAGGAATTCCTGCATCACCAGATTAGCCACATACAAACCCTTCCGGCTCAGGGCGATGTGGGTCGGTGTTTCTTCCAATAATCCCCGGTCAAGCAATTTTACCAGCACCTGGCCATACTTTTCCTCCAGACCGACCCCATATTTTTCCCTGAAATGCTCCTTGTTTACCCCCTCACGCAAACGCAGACCTAAAAACATTGTTTCGGCCATACTAAGTTCTTCATTAATTACTTCCTCTTCAACAAGCGGTAATTCGCCCCGCGCGAGCCGTTCGATGTAGGCAGTAATAGCGGGAGTATTTCTATAACGTACCCCGGCCAGGAAACCGGCCGCACCCGCTCCTAAGCCCAGATATTCTTCATTACGCCAGTAGATCTGATTGTGGTAAGATTCTCTGCCCGGTAAGGCAAAATTACTGATTTCATAATGGTGATAGCCGTTCCCCTGTAGATAATCAATCGCTTCGCGGTACATTGTAAAAGCCGTATCCTGATCAAATTCCTCCAGTAATCCCTTGTCCACGAGACGGGCAAAGGGCGTCTCCCGCTCGATGTTCAACTGATACAGGGAAAGGTGTTCCGGCCGGAGCGCCACCGCCTGGCGCAGATTTTTTCGCCAATCGGCAAGACTTTGCCCCGGCAAACCGTACATCAGATCTAAATTGATGTTCTTAAAACCGGCTTTTCGGGCGGCTTCGAAACCAGCAAAAATTTCCCTGTCCCGATGAATACGCCCTAAAACCTGCAGCTCACGGGGAGAAAAGCTTTGCACGCCAAGGGAAAGCCTGTTGCACCCGACTTCATGCAAACACTGCAGCCTCTCCCGCCCGATGGTGCCCGGATTAGCTTCCACCGTAATTTCAAGCCCTTGCGGCAAGTGAAAAAGCTCCCGCAAAAGGCCAAAAAGTACAGAAAGCTGCCCACTTGTCAAACAAGTGGGCGTACCACCGCCAATATATAAGCTTTGCGCAAAAATCGCACCGTTTCCGTCATCTTCGCCCTTTTGCGTGTAACGCTGCCGATAAAGCCGCCCTTCCTGCCTAAGGGCGGAAAGATAGGCGTTTATTTCTTCTTCGCGCCGCCCGGCATAAGAAACAAAATCACAATAATAACACTTCGCCCGGCAAAAAGGCACATGTACATATATACCGACCTTTTTCATCTTTCACTCATCTCTCATTTATCTTCATTTCAATTTTACGAACAGATGATCTCTCTCAGCTCAGGCACAGGTCGTTACTTGTCTTCCTCCAGACTTAATACCGCCATAAAAGCCTCCTGGGGGATTTCGACGGTCCCAACCTGCTTCATCCGTTTTTTCCCTTCTTTTTGCTTTTCGAGGAGTTTGCGCTTTCTGGTGATATCGCCGCCATAACACTTGTCCAGGACATTTTTCCGTAAGGCCGCGATATTCTCCCGGGCAATAACTTTATTCCCAATCGCCGCCTGAATAGGCACCTCGAACAACTGGCGCGGGATTAAGCCGCGCAGCTTCTGTACCAAAGCTCTCCCCCGCGGAAAAGCCCGGTCACGGTGCACAATAAAAGAGAGGGCATCCACAATTTCATTATTAATGAGGATATCGAGTTTAACCAGGTCCGAAACATGATAATCGGCCAGCTCATAGTCAAGGGACGCGTAGCCCCTCGTCCGTGACTTCAGTTGATCAAAAAAATCAAAAATAATCTCGCTTAAAGGCAAGTCATATTTTAACATGACACGGCTAGTGGAAAGATAATCCATCGTCAGGAAAGAACCCCTTTTCTCCTGGGCTAATTCCATCACCGGACCCACATAATCAGTAGGAACCATGATGGTTGCCCGTACGAAAGGCTCGGCAATTTCCTCAATCTCCTGAATCGGCGGCAGCTTCGTGGGATTATCGACCGTGACAGTTTCTCCGTTCGTCTTTAAAACATGGTAAACAACGCTGGGTGCCGTCGTTAACAGCGCAAGATGATATTCCCTTTCCAGCCGTTCCTGAATGATTTCCATATGCAGTAAACCCAAAAAGCCGCACCGAAAACCGAACCCCAAAGCAACGGATGTTTCCGGTTCATACTCCAAAGAAGCATCATTAAGCTGCAGCTTTTCCAGGGCATCCCTCAGATTTTCGTAGTCACTGGTTTCAACGGGATAAAGCCCGCAATAGACCATCGGCGTAGCCTTCCGGTAACCGGGCAGCGGGGCTTTGGCCGGATTGCCCGCAACGGTAATGGTATCGCCGACACGGGTATCTTCCACATTTTTGATGCTCGCTGCCAAGTACCCGACCATCCCGGTCGGTATTTCTTCCGCGCTCTTCATCTCGGGCATAAAAACGCCCACTTCCGTGGCCTCAAAAGTTTTTCCGCTGGCCATCATTTGAATGATGTCCCCTTTTTTCAGGGAACCGTTGACCACCCGGAAATAGGAAATGGCCCCTTTATAGGAATCAAAATGGGAATCAAAAATCAAGGCTTGCAGAGGCGCAGCAGGATCCCCTTTAGGTGCGGGAATTTTATGGACAATCGCTTCGAGTATTTCCTTGATCCCGATCCCTTCCTTGGCGGAAGCTAAAATAGCCTCACTGCAGTCCAAGCCAATCACATCTTCAATCTCCTGCATCACCCGCTCAGGCTCTGCCCCGGGCAAATCAATTTTATTGATGACCGGAATGATCTCCAAATCATGCTCTAAGGCCATGTACACGTTTGCTAATGTTTGCGCCTCGATCCCCTGGGCAGCGTCAACTACCAGAATCGCGCCCTCACAGGCGGCCAGACTGCGGGAAACCTCATAGGTAAAATCGACATGGCCTGGAGTATCAATGAGATTAAGCACATACTCTACGCCGTCATCCGCCGTATAATTCATGCGCACCGCTTTTAATTTAATGGTAATCCCCCGCTCCCGCTCCAGCTCCATTTTATCCAGGACCTGATCGGTCATCTCACGGGCAGTAAGCGCACCCGTAGCCTCCAACAACCGGTCCGCCAGGGTTGATTTACCGTGGTCGATATGAGCAATAATGCAAAAATTACGGATATATTTTTGCTCCAAAGCTGTCTTTCCTCCTCAAAGTTCACTTGTGAACACTATTCTTCAATTCTATAAGTATATCGGAAAAAAGGCACATCAGCAAGATTTTGGTTTTTATCCTTGAGCAGATGCGCCATGGCGAATCCTTTAACTAAATTCCACAAACCCCACTAAAATATCTATTACTTCTTCTAATATCTCCTTTGGTACCTTTTCATAATAAGATGCCTTCCGCGCATAAATATCTAAAGCTTTAACCTGCTCACACATTATAACGCCTGTTGTTTTAGTAGTTTTATCCAATTCCACGTGTAACGGAAATTTTCTATTCGTGTTAGTAATCGGACATACCATCGCCATATTCGTGAATTGATTATATGTGTTATTACTAACAACCAGGGCAGGCCTTTTCCCGCTTTGTTCATGGCCTGCCTGAGGGTTAAACTCTAAAAAGATAATATCTCCTTGTTGCGGTATATACTTCATTAGAACACCTCATTACCTTCCGGGGCTCCTGTATCCCATTCACTACACTGATAATCTCCTTTGTATTCAGCAATCCTTTCTTGCAAAGTCTTATGTTTTTTCACAGGAACAATAATTAAATTACCATCTTGAACTTTTATCTCTACCGGATCATTTTCATTTAGCTCAACCATTTCAAGAATAGGCTTCGGAATCCTTATTGCCCGGCTATTCCCCCACTTTTGGACTGTGGCGTACATCGACATCACCTCTGTTTAGAGTATATACAAAGTATCTACATTTGTCAATTTTTATTTTTCCCTTGCCTGGAAACCCATCTTCTTTAAGTGGAGGAAGTTCACCATAAATCCAGGTATGTTTTAATTGCTGTATTAACCTGTACCTTGATTTCCTCTGAGTCAATAATACCGCATCTTTCCCTTAGCCGTTCCTTGGCAATAGCCCTGATCTGATGGGCCATGACGATTGGATCTTGGGGATTTACATATACCTTAACAGATGAAAAAATTCATACTGCACCATAAAAATAACCTTTGCAGACCACTGTTTCCAAGACCTACAAAGGTTTCTTTTTCATTCATCCATTATTCTCCGCTTACTACGCCAAGTTCCATGCATTATGGACTACTTCTGCCAGCGAGATAGTTCCGCAAGACTTCGGCAGCAGTGAGGGCTTTGTTGTAGATTCGGACATCGCTAATTTCCCCGACAAATGGTAGTTGAGAAGTTTCATCAGTTATCATTCGTTGTTGTCCAATAATTAACGGTTCAGTTGATTCATTTATTATCCCATCGGTATTATCTTTTACTACCGTTAATTCACCATTCACATAAATTTTGACAGTATTATCAGCATAGGTACCAACTAAATGTATCCAGCCTGATTCAGGCAAAACATAGTGGGAATCAATATAATTCCATTTTAGGGACCCGCCTTCTTCCCCGTTGTTTACCCATAAATCAAAGTGGGCATATCTATTTTGGGGACGTACATTAAGCCTATATGCATAGGTTTTACACATAACAGTGGACGAATCCAAAAAATAATCCCCTATTTTTAACCATGCTTCTAAGGTAAGATTATCAGTTATATCAAGGCTTTCATCATTTCCACAATCCACATAATCATCCTTAGTGCCTTCCACTCCATTAAACTGCAACCCTTCGTCCGTCCAGCCACTGCCTTCCGCATGAGCAAAATTATTCAGTGTACCATGATTCCCCTTGCCGCTAAGGTCATACCAGGTATCACTGGCAGTATAATTGCCAATCTCGCCATCTAAATAAAGAACACAGGAATCATCAAGAACGGGAATGGCGGCATCAGACTCTACAACCTTAACCCAGCAAATTGCTTCCTTGCCCCCATCCATTGTGGTGGCGGTGATTTTCGCCGTCCCTAACTCCACGGCCGTAACATAACCGTTTTCATCTATCGTAGCAACAGCCGGGTTATCGCTTGCCCACGTCACACCTTTATTCGTTGCGTCATCAGGCTTTATAGTCGCTCTTAACGGCGCCTCTGCCGTCGTTCCTTCTATTAAAAACAGTACGGCCTTGTCCAGGCTTACATCCGTTACGGCAATTCCCCATTGCGCATATACGGTAATGTCACTCGTTACTACCGTATCTGCATCAAACTCAGCACCGTTCCCATTAGCATCAGTATTCCAGCCGATAAAGACATATCCCTCTCTCGTAGGTTCTATTGGCAAAGTGCCTACAGTACTACCATGTTCTACAGTCATGGTAAGTGGATCAGCTTCTGTATCCCCACCGTTCTTATCAAAAGTGACAGTATAAAGAATTACTTCCAATTCTACAGCCACCGTTACAGCTTCCGCAGGCATCGTAAAGGTATATGTTTTTCCTGCTTCCGTTTCTTCTGTTGTAATTATTTCTCCGCTTGCCTTGGTTACGGTAATCGCCTTAAATTTCTTCCCGATCTCAAGATTAGTAATGTTTATGGTAACCAGATCCCCTGCTTTTGCTTTGGGCTTATCTGCCGTAACCTCCGCTGTTCCCCCACTTACGGTAGCTTCCACGGGATAAGTGGGAATTATGGTTATCTCCTGCTCCACACTTTTTCCGCTGGCGGTATGGGTTATGGTCACTTTGATATTTTCTGGCGATAATACTGCACCATCCTCTGGGTTCGTGCTTATCCCTTTTGTCGAAAAATCGGCAAAAGCAATGTCCTCAGTGCTTTCATCTGTTCTGGTCAAGGTAATGACCATACCCGATAGATCTAAATGCTCGTCTTCAATATATTCGGTTTTCGTTGGGGCTGTTTTTATTGTTATCCCGGAGACAGTGGCTTTCACAAAGCTAATTAGATAAGTCTGGGTACTGCCGTTTTCCGCCGTTACCAGCACGGTGGCGGTATTATTCGCCGAATCTAATCCTGTGGCCTGGGTTACCGTTACCCGGGCTTGGGCATGGCGAGCCGTTGCCTGTACCACCGGCACGGTTGTTGTCTCCTCCGGTAAGATAATCTCATAGAACAAGCGCTCGGGTGCAAAGTCTGGCACTGGTTTCCCATCGTAAGTTAAAGCACTTAAAGCCGCATCCCGGCTTTTTTTCTTTTTTGTTTCCCCATTGATAATGCCTGCCTCAACTACTACTCCGTCCACAGTGGCTTCAAGCATATTAATAGACCCTTGCCCCTGTACGGTAGCAGGAGTATCAGCAGTCACAGTATTAATACTGGTCTGCGTAGCCAGCTTAATTTGAGTCCCCTGGGCTGTGGAAGCCAAGTTTAGATTGGCAATACTGCCTTTTTGCAAATCAAGGTGAGCCGCGGCAGCCTGTACTTCTACATTATCAAAATTACCCAAAAGTTCCACGGTGATACCCGGTTCTGTTTCTTGTGAACCAGTGTTTTCTTGTGTTCCTGTCCCTTCCTGGGAAGTATCTACTTGTGCTTGCGTTCCTTGTGAAAGAACTTGCTGGTTATTCACAACCACCTTGGTGAAGCCGGAACCGGTTATCTCTTCCTCTTCCAGTCTGGCTGGTGTCCTGGCTTCTAAGATGCCAACCGCCGTATCCCCTTGCGCCAGCACACGGACCAGCTTGCGACTGGGCACATTAACCAAAACTACGCCTAAGGTGGTATTCCGCAACTGAATACTATCCCTGCCGCCACCCGCTATTTTCGTGGTCCCCTGTACGGTGACATTTATTAAGGTAACATCTCCCTCCCCGATTCCTTCGGTGAGATAGAGGGTGCCGGTGATGGTGATGTTCTGCAGGGTAACCCCGGGTGTGCTGATAGTCGCGTTGCCCTCAATTACTACCGTTCCCTGAAAAGGTCCATATGTACCGGCTCGGTTATATAACATGCCAACGGCACGATCTAAGACGGCAAGCGCTTCCGCCCGGGTAATTGGTCGATTGGGCTGAAAGCTACCGTCAGGATAACCGCTCATATAGCCGCCCTTCACGGCCGCGGCAATGGCGGCTTCGCTCCATGCCGGGATCTGGTCTTGGTCGACAAATTTTGCAATAGTCCCCGCACTTTGAACATCGTTATGGGGCGGCAATATCCGGGCTAAAACAGTCGCCACTTCCTGCCTCGTGATCGGATTCTGCGGCTTTGCTGTTCCATCCGGGTATCCTCCAAGGTATCCCACGGCCGCCGCCTGGGCGAATTCGACCGCATACCAGTCTGTTGCCGCTACGTCATGAAAAGTGACTGGATTAACTGAAGAAGCAGAACTATTCAGCTTTTCGCCTACCATCTCTGCATAGCCAAAAGCACGGTTAACCAAGGCCAGAAACTCTGCCCGGGTAATGGGGCTGTCCGGTCGAAAGGTCCCGTCGGGGTAGCCCCCCGCCAGCTCACGGGCTGTCCAGGATCTTATCTCCTTTTCCGCCCAATGCCCCGTTATATCAGTAAAGGAAACCCGCCCTGTCTCTGTATAAGCTACAGGTGTAGATGCTAGTTCCGCCTGAACAGAAAGGCAGGGAAAGCAGTAATTTATAACAAAGGTGAAAAATAGGAATAAGCATATGTACTGCCATCTTTTCTTTTTCATTAAGGCACTAACCTCCTTAATGCTAAAATGCTAATGTCTTTCCATTATATTATTTCTTTTCATATAATTTTGGACATAATTAAACTGTTTATATTATTCTTACCTAACTCTATTTTTTCCTGCCAAAACGACGCAATAAAATACGCTTCACTTGTTCTACTTCTTCCATTCTTAATAAGAGAGCAAGTACGCCAAAAATTATCACACCCGCCGTAACGCCGCTACCTACCTGGATTATCTGTCCCGTTTTAGTAGCCGTATCGACAACTGAGGCCACCATACCGGCCGTTCCATAGGCGGCAAGTCCCATCAAAAATGAAATACCCAGGGTCAGCATAAATGAATGCAGGATTCTCCAACCATCGAACTGCCCAGCTTTGATCCGGAAAATGTAAAGAAGAATTAACATATTAAAAATACCCGCCAGGGAATAGGCCAAGGCTAGCCCCCCATGCCCCAACGGCTTAATCAATAAGAAGTTCAAGGCAATATTTACGAGGATCGTCACTATACCGACAGTAACCGGAGTCCGCGTATCCTGCAAGGCATAAAAGACCCGGTTCAACAACTGCAAAGCCGCATAGGCAAAAAGACCGAAACAATAAAAAAGCAAAGCGTACGCGGTCGCGCCGGTATCCTCCGGTGTAAATTGTCCCTGCTGAAAAAGTAAGCGTACAATTGGCGTCTTCAAGACAATCAAACCAATTGCCGAAGGCACCGTGATAAAAATAATGGTCCTGATACCCAACGACATGGTCTTTTTAAACTGTTCTCTTTCCTGACGGGCCGCTTGTGCCGTGAGGGTGGGAAAAACCGCCACGGCGATGGCGATAGCAAAAACACCAATCGGCAACTGCATGATTCTCTGGGCCGCCCGCAAAGCGGAGATCATCCCCTCCGGCAAACTCGAACCTAAATATTGATTGACAAAAAGATTAAAATGAGTTACCGATAACCCGATTAAAACAGGAATAATCAATGCCCCGATCTTTCTGACCCCGGGATGTTTTAAATCAATGACCGGATGGTAATGCAAGCCAACCTTCCGTAAAGCAGGGACCTGGACCGCAAAATTAAAAATGGCTCCAGCAACTACGCCAATGGCAAAACTGATGATGCCCAATTCCGGACCATAATAATGCAAGAGGAGCACCCCGACCAGAATAATCCCGAGATTATAGCACACCGACCCTAAGGCGGGGGCTAAGAACTTTTGATAGGAATTCAGAATCCCCATGGAGATCCCGTTTAAGGCCATGAATAAAGTCTGCAGAAACATAATCCGCGTCATCGTTACGGTAAGTGCCTGATTCTCCGGGCTAAAACCGGGAACGAGCAAACGTACCAACGCCGGGGTAAAGATCACGCCTAAAATAATGCCCCCCAGCATGAGGATGAGCACCAGATTAAAAACCGTGCTGGCCACCCGCCAACCTTCCTCTTCCTGATTTTTCGCAATATAACCGGAGAAAACAGGAATAAAGGCCGAGCTTAAAGCCCCACCTACCAATAAATAATATAAGAAGTCCGGAATAGAAAAAGCGGCATTATACGCATCAGTGAGATGGTTCTGCCCGAAATAGGCATAGATGACCATATCCCGCACATAACCCAGGATGCGCGAAAGAACCATGGCCACCATAATAATAGCCGCTGCTTTGGCTACTTTTGCACCGGTTGACGACATCAGTACACCTTCTCTGTTTTGCCAGATGCCACATCAGATTATTGGAATATTGCCTGATGATTGTCTGATTATTGCTTTCCTTATGTTACATAATTTTATCTAATGTGGTGTGCTTTGTCTATTACATAATCAAATAACGTTTGCCCCTTTGATAAGCCTTGGGCCACCTCCGCCTTTAGTGTCTCCAGCAAGGTCGGCCCCTCGTACATGGTATTCTGCGCCATCTTGTCAGCCACAATGAAAAGACCTGCGCCGGTTAAACAAATGAGGAAAACAACAAGCAGAATAAATTTGACCCAATATGAACATGAACGCATTTGCGCTTCACCCTTTTATATAATAACACTGTCTATATCGTTATTATCATCGTTTCGTTCAGTCCTGCTTCAAGACACTGGCCACCACGTCGGCCATTAATTTAGCCGATTCCACTGCCTCCGCCTCCCTATTGAGGTCACTGCCGAATTCCAGGAGCAAAGCCCGCGTATGTAGATTCTGATTGTAGCGGCGATCCTTAAAAAGGCGTACATCCTTGATCAGCCCGGGATAAAGCTCCTCCGCCTTCCTGGCCAGCTTCTCGGCAAAAGCAAGATTTTGTTTATAGTGCGGATGCTCGGTCCCGACCACAATCATTACCTTCGCACATTCCTTGCCATTAATCTTTACCAGGGTCTCTCCTCTGGTTTTCAACCCGGCGTCACGATGTATATCCAGGACAACCTGGATTTGGGGATATTCCTGCAAAAACCGCTTGACCGTCTGCATGGAATTAAAATAGGATTTGGTGAAATCAGGATAATCATGGATGACATCACTACAGATTGTTTTAATATAGTGTTTGCTTTCCAGGACTTTGGCGAACATGCTGCTCACAGCGGCTATCCCGCCATTTTTCCCCTCTACCTTGGAAACTCCCTGCGTCGGTTTATAGGATTCGGCATTGTGGGTGGTATAAATAAGTACCATCGGCGCCCCATTAATCTGCACCGGAGGATACTCATCCTCCGGGATGGTGATCCATTCTTCCAGTTCCTCTTCAAGCTCAGGTAAATAAAAATCCTCTTCTCCTCCTTCTTCTTCCTGAATGGAAAACACAGCAGCCGCTAAAAAGCTCCCGTCATAATAACCGCCATTATTAGTGCGCTCATCACTTGACATATTGGGCATGATATTCAATTCATGGCAAAGCAGGGTATAAGAATCACCTGTATCCACCCCGGTCAGTCTGCGGATTCCCTGGGTAAACAACAGGCCCCAGTCGTTTCTTAACACATGGGCGATCAGGCTTTCGTCAAAGTCTTCCGTTTCAATCCCCACAATCCCTTCACACAAAATATGAGCGGGACTGCCGCTTAAACCGCTCGCATAAGCAAAGGCCAGACGTAAAAAACCGTAACGTAATGGAAAAACAATCAGGAGGAATAAAATGATCATTAAGCCGGAAAAAAGCAAAAACTTATTGACATTAAAATAGTATAGCTTGACTCTTCTTAATCGATACTCAAAAAACATACTCCCCATCCTTTCCCATAATTGTTTTATATGTGATGGGGAGTATGTTTAGAACTGCTAAGTTTTAGTTTTATTTCCTCCTTGCCTACCTGATTTCCGTGGGGACAAAGGCATCAATGACCCCAATTACTAAGGAAGCCAATAAAGCGCCGAAAATATTTACATCAATTGAGCCGGGCACAATATACTGGGCCAGATAAATCACTATTGCCGCACTGATAAAGCCAATTAAACCTCTCGAACGGGGAGTAACGTTTTTCCCCAGTAGTTTTTCCACTACCCAGCCCAAAAATGCAATGACAACCGCAGCAATAATCGCACCAGTAAAGCCATTAACAGATAACCCGGGTACTAACCAGCTTACTACTAATAAAACAAGGGCAGAAACAAGAAAACGTACAATCACACCTAACAACAAACTCACCTTCCTTTTCTTTATATCCTATATCCTATGCCATTTAGAAAATTTTTATACAAAATTTTTGCGGAAACATCCTCACTACCCGCAATCTTTTCTTGCCTTTTCCAAATAACAATGATACAATTGAATTTGTGAATTCTCTGCCCAAGAAGGGAAGCACTTGAAGGAGGTGAGCTTACATTGGCAAACATTAAATCAGCGTTAAAAAGAGCAACGATAGCCCGCATTCGCACAGCCAAGAATGCTGCCTATAAATCAATGATAAAGACTGCTATTCGTAATTTTGAGGCCGCGCTTCAGGCCGGTCAACTGGAACTGGCAAAAGAAAAATTGCTCAAGGTTACACGTCTTGTGGATAAGCTTGCCGGCAAAGGTGTTCTTCCTAAGAATACGGCCGCTCGTAAAAAGTCCCGTTTAACACGCAAACTGAATAAAGCAGCCAGTTAATTGCATACTAAACCCTTGTCCTTTCGGGCAAGGGTTTTTTATTTCTGCTATTTTTATTTCTGCTTTCTTTTATTTCTGCCTGGCCGCAGTCAAAGCCACAATGAGCCTTTCTAAGGTAAGCACCGGTTTTAAACCGGATTTGATCCCCACATCAGCTTCCAAAATCAAGTCCAGACTTTTTTCTAATTGAGCGTAAGAAAAATTGCGCGCCTGTCTTAAGATTTTGCCGGTCACATAAGGATGCAGTTTTAAATCCGTCGCAATTTTCTTTTCGGTCAATCCTTTGCCGGCCGCTTCTTTTACCAGCAAGAGCAGCCGAAACTGACGGGCCATCATAAACAGAAGCTTGGGATACGGCTCCCCAAGAATCAGCAGGTTGCGCAACTCCATCAGCGCCACATCACCTTTTCCCAAACCAAGGCCGTCTACCAGATTAAACACATTGCCTTCAACGGTTTTCGTGACCACCTCTTTTACTGCCTCTATGGTGATCGTCGTCTCGTTGCCACAATAATAAGCCAGTTTTTCCAGCTCGTTATGCAACTGGCGTAACTGGTTCCCACAATTAATGAGCATATACTCAAGAGCGGGCCGCTCCAGCTTCTTGCCCATTTTTTTGGCCTCCAGCACCAGCCAATCCCCCAACTCCGTCCCTTTTAAGGAACCGATCTCCAAAACCTCTCCGGCTTTCGCGATCGCTTTATATAGTTTCGTGGTTTTTTTAACCTTCCCTTTTTGCCAAAAAATCAGGCAGGTGGAGGGGGAAACATTAGCAAGATACTTTAATAAAACCGCGTTTTCATCATGCTGCTCACCTTTTGGGGCAGCTTTAGTCGTATCTAAGTTTTCCTCTTTTTGGGGCTCAGGAGTGTCCGCAGCATTATCCTGCTCTTTTTGATCTTTATCTTTATCCTTCTCTTCATCGCCGTCACTGTCTTCCTCCTTTTTCTCATGACGGGACGAAAGAGGCGGAAAATCTTTGACAATGACCAGCCTTTTTTCCGCAAAAACCGGCAACGTATTGGCCAAATCAGCCAGCAGCGCGGGTGGGCATTTTTCGCCATCAACCTCATCAAGATTAAAAGCAGCCATCCCGGGAGTAAGCAGCGTCTCCTTGAAAGCATTCACGATTTTTTCCTGCAGATAATCCTCTTCCCCATAAAGCAGATATACGGGCGCAATCACTCCACGCTTCAAGCTGTTTAAAACACTTTCATACTGCAGCATGAACACCCCTCACTCTTTCCCGCTTCTAGCGGTAGTAGTAGCGCGATGAACGCCGCGAAGCGAACAGATTGTATCTTCTCCCCATGCGGTACCGCTGATAGATTCGCCACATAATCTGGCAAAGATAAATACCGGCAATCACAAAAAGAACATACTCAAAATAAGGACGAGAAGATAAAACCAACGAATTCCGGGCAATTAAATCGACCGAGCCGACCTGCTCTCCATCCACATAATACTCCATTTTCCCGCTGACCTGCCCCTTTTCCACTTTCTTCCCGAGCGGGTTCAGGACCACATGGGACTCTACTTTTTGATTGGCCCCCAGCGGCACGGTAACGGTGAGCTCCTGTCCGGTGGCCAGGAGCAATTCCTTCTTCTCTTCCGGATCAAACTGGACCCTGGCCGCAACTTCATCCGGCTTGGCCAACTGCAACTTGCGAAAATTGGCGAAACCATAATCCAGCACCTTTTCCGCATCGGTCCAGGTATTATTTCCCACACTGCCTAAGACGACCGCGATAAACTCCTGGCCATCGCGAGCCGCCGAAGCGACGATGGTACATTTGGCTTCCTTGGTATAGCCGGTTTTAATCCCGTTTGCCCCTTTATAAGACCAGAGCATCTCGTTTTTATTGATTAGCCTTGTCTGCCAGGCCTGACCCTCCCAGTCATAGACCTTCATCTTGACGATTTCCCGAAATGTTTCATTCTGCATGGCATAACAAGCGATGACGCCCATATCATACGCCGTCGTATAATGGTTTTCGGCCGAAAGACCATGGGCGTTGACAAAATTGCTATTACGCGCGCCTAACTCCCGGGCCCGTTCATTCATCGCCTGCGCAAATTTCTCCTCGGTTCCGCCCAAATACTCGGCAATGGCCAAGGCGGCATCATTGGCCGAATTGACCAGGGACGCAATCACCAGTTCGCGTAGCTTTATTTTTTCTCCTTCTTCCAGATACACTCTTGTCCCTTCCAAAAGGGGCGGATTAGGACCGATTGTCACCGTCTCGTCGAGTTTTCCGCTTTCAATGGCCATAATCGTCGTTAGAATCTTGGTGATACTAGCCGGAGGCAGCTTCTCATCCTTATTATTTTCATATAGTACCTGTTTGCTTTGCGCATCAAGCAAAACTGCAGCCTGTCCATTTATACTTAACGATGGCTGAGCCCCAACCGGCTGAACCACCCCAAACAACAGCAAAACAACCGCCAGAATTAAGACAACCTTTTTCCCCATATGTACCTCACCTTGTCATGTCGTTAGCAATGCTTTTTTTATTATACCATAAAAAGACGGACTGTCTGCCCGTTAATTTTGTGTATTTTATGAACATTAATTGTAATTTCTGCGTATTATTTCACTTGTAAAAAAGTCCGGATTAACGTCTTCTGCCCATCGCTTTTGGTAAAGATGGCTCCCCCTTCCTTTGTCAGGTAGACAGGTACGCCACGGCTCTGAAAATAAGAACAGACATCGGGGTGAGGTTGACCGAAGTTGTTTTTTTCTCCCACGGAAATCACCACTGCCCCCGGCTGTACTTTTTCATAAAAAACGGGGTCAATAGACGTGATACTGCCATGATGCGGTATTTTCAAAACATCTGCACGCAACGAAGCATTTTTGCTGAGTAATTGTGCTAAGGCTTCTTTTTCGATATCACCGGTAAAAAGCCAACTGTTCTCCCGGTAACTAAGCTTGATTACCAGCGAGCGGTTATTCCCGTCCAGGCAGTTTTCACTGTCCGGATGAAAGACTTCCATGACCACATCCTGCTCCAGGACAATTCTTTGCCCGGCCGTTAATTCCCGGCGCGGGATGCTGTTTTTAAGGCAGATTTCCGCAATAGCCTGTTCCATTTCGTTGTTTTCCTCCCCCGGAGGCTGCCAAAACGCGCCCACGCGAAAGTCCGGCAAGATTTCCAGTAAACCTTCGCTGTGATCCACATGGTTATGGGACATGATCATCAGATCAAGCTTATTGACACCATAATGAGCGAGCAAAGGTGTCAGCACATTCTTTCCAATGGAGTAAGTAGAACCCGGTGTACCCCCGCCATCAATAAGGATCGTTTTCCCGGCGGGAGTCCTTACCAGGATACTGTCCCCCTGCCCCACATCCACGAAAACGACCTCCATCCCCCTAGGAACAGGCCAGCAGGCTAAGAGAAAGAAGCCCGCCAGGAAACAGAGCAACGCGATCCTTATTTTCCCGGGTATTTCCCGGAAGATATAGCGGTAAAGGGGATAGACCGGAAGAAGAAAAAGACCGAGATAAATAAAAGAGATTAATAGGGGCGACGGACTGGCTACCCAAATACTCGCCCACTGGAAGCCCGCACACCAGATGAGTAATTCACTTAAAAGAAAAAACAGCACCCCTGTCACCACATAAAACGGGGTGGCTAATAGCGGCAAAAACCAGGTAAAGAAGGCGGCGGCAAAGGAAAGCACTGCGGCAAAGCTGCTTACGGCCACGGCCAGAAGATTCGCCAAAGGTCCAATTAAGGAAACCTGATTAAAATGAAAGACCATAATCGGACTGCTCACGAAATGAGCAGCCAACACCGGAGAAAGGACTTTTCCGCAGCCTTTATTGTTTAACCAGGGGGTCAGATAAACGATGCCGGCGGTGGTAAGAAAAGAAAACTGAAAACCCGGCTGAAACAGTTCGCCCGGGGAAAGTAACAAAACAATCCAGGCGGCAGCGCCCAGGGAATTATAAAAATCGTATTTCCGGCCCACCGTCAAGGCTAGCATCCCCAAAGCACCCATGAGGGCCGCCCGTAAGATGGGGGAGCTTACCCCCACCATCAGCACATAGCCCAGGAGCACCAGGGAGCCGCAAATGAGTCGAACCAGGGGCCTGGGTTGCCAAAAAGAGAGCATAAACCAGACTACCCCCAGCACAATACCCACATGAAGGCCGGAGACCGAAAAAAGATGGACCACCCCGGCCCGCTCATAGGCCTCCCACTCTTCGTCCTCAATCAACGTGGTATCGCCAAAAAGCGTGCCTAAAATCATGCTCTGCTCCCGCTGGGGCAAGATTGTGCTGATCTGTTCGACCACCTTTTTTCTTCCCGCTGCGACGAAAGCTCTGATTCCTCTCCCTTTTTCCAAAAGCCACAGTTCTCCGCTCTTTCGGCAGTCAACCAGATAAAAAATGCCCTGATTCGCTAAATATTCCCGATAATTAAACTCCCCGGGGTTTCTGGCTTCCCGGGGTAAGGAAAGTACCCCGCGAAAAGAGACCCGGTCCCCGGGGGCCAGCGATAATCCCAAGCCCGGCGCCCCTTTGATGATCACCTGCCCGAAATTCTTAATGGCTAACTGAAAAGTGATCCCATACTCATTTTCGCGCGGATAGGAAACAATGAGGCCCTCCCCCTGCACCGGTTGACCCTCGAGATTATCGGTCGCAAACTGCTGCCGGTAACAGCTTAGGCTATACCAAAGCCCTCCGAGCCAGACGATACAGAGCAACAGTAAAAAGGGGACAAGATGTCCCCGGCTTTCTTCCGCCTGTTTCCTTTGCCGAAAGAAAACCACCAGCACAGCAAAAAAAGACGCCCCGGCCAGCACCAGCCAAAGCGTCACCCCTGTTGTAAAAAAACGGGCCAGGATAATTCCCAGGATAAAAAAGAGACTTCCTATTAATAGTGGTCTATCCATATCTCATTTTCCTTTATTTTACCGTGATTTGCTCTTTAAATTTCGCAAGGGTCGCGGGTCCTATCCCCGAGACTTTAATCAGATCCTCCGGGGTGGTAAATGGCCCGTTTGCTTCCCGATAAGCAATAATTCTCTCGGCCAAAGCAGGACCAATGCCGGGCAGACTCTCCAACTCGCTTTTGTTGGCAGTGTTAATATTTATTTTCGTACTGCCATTTACAGAAATATCACCGCTATTACTGTCAATCCGCCCGATCTGATCGTCCGGCGTAATGCGGGCAAAACTGCTTTCGGAGCCTTGGGCCCCGGCGTCTGACGGATTAGCTGGCGCCACGGCTTGCGGCGCGCTTCCTTGCGGGGTTTTTCCCTGCTGAGGCGTGCTCTGAGATGTGCTCTTCGTCGTGCTCTTCGGCGTTCCTGTCGACTGGGAATTCTCTGTTTTCCCCTCTTCCTTTTCGCGTAGCGATACATTGATCTGTTTCCCGTCAACCAGCGGCAAGGCCAGATTGAGCTGACTCAGATCAGCCTCAGGCAGCGGAACAGCCTGCTCGATTGCCGCATTAACCCGTTCTCCTTCCTTAAAGCGGTAAATCCCCGGCTTCTCCACTGCTCCTACCACATGCACAACCAGTTCTTTGGTCTCCCCCTGCCCTGTATTTTCCTGCGCCGGGTTCCCTGGTTCTGTCTTTCCGTTCTCAATTTGCCCTTTGGCCCCTTGTCCCTGATTGCCGCCAAGCTGCGGCAAAAAATCCGTCCCCACTGAAGCCCCGATTAGTGCCGCCTGATTGTTGACATCCTGCAGACGCATTTCCTGGTATTTGACTCCGCCCCAGAAAAGAAGAATGGCCACAAATACGGAAATAATAATCTGCACCTTGAAAGGTACGCGTTCCATCTTTCCTTCAACCCCGCATCCCACAAAAATATTTCAGAATAATACTAACCTTTTTCCATAATTCGCCTTAAAATTGCCTTTTCCTGCCTCTTCATCCTTTTTTATATTAATTTTATTTTTTCCTTGACGCCGCCATAAGTTCACATTAAGATATGAGTGAACACTCATTCAAGGAGGTTGCCGGATAAACTATGTCGAAAAAAGAACAGATCAGAACGGCAGCGGTCAAAATCATTGCCCGCGACGGCTATTTTAATGCCACCACCGATAAAATTGCCGCCGAAGCAAAAGTAGCGGTGGGAACCCTCTATAATTATTTCCGTTCCAAAGAGGAGATCCTTGATTATATCTTTGCGGTTGAATTTCAGAAAAGATATGATTTTTATCAAAACATGAAAAACTGGCGGATGGACTGGTTTTTGAAAATTAATGGCATCCTTAACTACCATCTGCAGGAATTTCAAAAAGAACCGGACATCGCCACGATCGTGTTAGCAGAAAGAATGAATGCCTACCGTTACGGCATTCGTTCCTTAAGCGATTTCTCACAACTCTCCGGTATCATTGCGGATATTTTACAGCAGGCGATTAATGAAAACAAAATCCGCCCCTGTGAGGTGCAATGCCTCACGATCCTGATCGCGGGCTTTATCAATGAGATGATTTATACAGTGGCCACGACAGAAAACTACCCGGAACCCGAGAAAGCTCTGGATGAATTCTGTCTGCTTCTTAAGACAGGTTTAGCGTCGCCTTTGCCCGAATCCTGCTGAAGTGTTTCGCTTCATCCGGTTTATTACAGCGTCACCCAAGGAAAAAAACAAGCCGTACCCCCTTTCTGCACGGCTTGTTTTTTATGCATCTATTATTTTCCAGTTGCCTATTTCTCCAAAATCTTCAGCAGCTCTAACGGATGCTCAATTAATACTTTCGCCCCGGCCGCTAGAATTTCTTCCGCAGTCCGAAAACCCCACAGGACACCTACCGCGTACATCCCTGCGCTTACGGCTGTCCGCATATCGGTATTGGTATCCCCCAGATACAAAAATTCTTCAGGCGCAAGCTGCAGCGCTTGCGCAATATCCAGCGCCCCTTGCGGATCCGGCTTACGCGGAACCCCCTGCCGCTCACCGTATACCAGATCGAAGATGCCAGGAAAATACTTCTCAATGACCACCTGCGTAAATTCATGGGGCTTGTTGGAGAGCACCGCCAGTTTATACCCTTTCTGCCGTAACGTAGCCAACAGTTCCGGTATCCCCGGATAAGGTTTTGTCTTATCACCCCAGTGTTGACCGTACTCTTCTTTCATTTCCGCGACACATTGCTTAATCATATCCTCATCTTGCCGGTCGGCAGGCAAGGCGCGGCGCAACAGATTATACATCCCGTCCCCCACAAAATAATTATATTTAGCTAACTCGTGACACGGGAAACCCTTTTTTCGAAGCACAACATTAGTACAATCAGCCAGGTCTTCCAGCGAATTCAGTAAAGTACCATCCACATCAAATAGTACCGCTTTAAAGCTCATTCTTCATCACCTTTCTGTCATTTCTGCCTAAGAGCCGTGTTTTTCTCCCTGCATTTCTTTAATTGTAACAAAGAATCAGGTGATTTGTAATACTCATTAATGTTTTTTATCGTTGGCAAGCAAAAAAGCTTGTCTTGCGCTTAAAAGATTAGCGCAGGACAAGCTTTTTTTACACTGAGGCATAACTGAAACTATCCACAGACCTTCTCGCATAGTCTCTTTTGCAGTAAGACTCTCCCGTCCTCTTTAACCCGCATATTGTCACCGGAGATTTCATCGATTAAGGCGATTTTCCCATCCACGCGCCCAAACTCCAGCTTAATATCAATAAATTCCAGACCTAATTCATCATACTTCTCTTTGATAATGCGCGTAACTTGCTTGGTAAGGGCCTTAACCTCCTGAATTTCCTCTGCCGTCATTAATTTCAACTGCACAAGGGTTTCGTCATTAACCAGGGGGTCCCCCCGCAAATCATCCTTTAACGTAATCTCCACAAGATAATCGAGAAGCTGCCCTTCCTGCGCATACTTTCCGTATCTGCGCACAAAACTGCCCGTTGCCTTTAAGCGGCAAACAAATTCCAAACCGGCACCAAAGCATTCCGCTTTTCTTACCACCATCGTATTATTCTCTAAATCAGCCCCCACATAATGAGAAGGAATACCGGCCTCCTGCAGGAGCTCAAAAAAGTACTTGGACATTCTTAAAGAAGCATTCCCTTTCCCCTCGACCTTACCAATGACCGTGTTGGCACCGGGATCAATCACATCCCCTTCACCGGTTACATCATCTTTGAATTGCAAAAGATAATTCCCATCTTCAAGCTCATACACTGTTTTTGTTTTCCCGTCGTATACTTTCTTCACTTTACATCGCCTCGCCTTAATGAAATTTTTATCTGATTACTATATTCACCAGTTTATCAGGCACAATAATAACTTTGACAATCTGTTTCCCGGCGACTGCCGCCTGCACTTTTTCCGCCGCCAGCGCCGTCTTTTCCAATTCTTCCCGACTTATCCCGGCCGGGACCATTAAATGCTCCCTCACTTTCCCGTTGATCTGCAGCACTATTTCCTGCTCCTCTGCCTCTAAAGCGCTTGGGTCATAACAAGGCCAGGCCTGCCGATGCACGCTATCAGCCTTATTAGTATGCCCAATGCTCTCCCAAAGCTCTTCGCTTAAATGCGGAGCAAAAGGCGCCAACAAGACAACCAAAGTTTCAATACTCTTCAGCAGTAGTTTACGGTTTTGCTCAGCACTTTCCCGATAATGATAAAGCCCATTCACCAGTTCCATAATAGCGCTGATGGCCGTATTAAAGTTAAAGCGCAGTTCAATATCCTCGGTAACTTTTTTAATCGTCCCGTGCAATAGTCGGCGCAAAGCTTTATCCTCCGACGATAACGCACCCGGATTAACGGACAACCCCGGCTGCTGGTGGAGATCCTCGAGCACACTATAGACCAGACGCCAGACCCGGTTGAGAAAACGGAAGCAACCCTCCACCCCCTGGTCACTCCACTCCAGATCCCTTTCCGGGGGAGCGGCAAACAGAATAAAGAGCCTTGCCGTATCGGCGCCATACTTCTCGATAATCTCTTCCGGACTAACCACATTACCTTTGGATTTGGACATCTTGCTTCCTTCTTTGAGCACCATGCCTTGCGTTAACAGGTTCTGGAAAGGTTCACGGACGGTCACCAGCCCAATATCGGCTAAAACCTTTGTAAAGAAGCGCGCATACATCAAATGAAGAATTGCGTGTTCCACGCCGCCAATATACTGGTCCACATTCATCCAGTAATCCGCTTTCTCCTTCGCAAATGCCTCCGCTGTATTCTTCGGGTCGGTATACCGCAGAAAATACCATGAGGAGCAAACGAAGGTATCCATCGTATCTGTTTCCCGTCTGGCCGGTCCTCCGCATTGGGGACACGTGGTATGCAAAAACTCAGGGATAGAGTTGAGCGGCGATTCTCCGGTAGGCTGGAACTGCACGTCCACCGGCAGTAAAACCGGCAACTGCTCTTCCGGTACCGGCAACGCCCCGCATTTGTCACAATAGACAATCGGAATAGGGGCGCCCCAATACCGTTGACGGGAAATCAGCCAATCCCGTAAACGGAAATTCACTTTGATCCGGCCGGCACAAATATCCTGCAGATCCTGCGCGATTTTGCGCCCGCCTTCCCGGTTGGGCAGCCCGTTATAGCGTCCCGAATTGATCATGATCCCGTCTCCGACATAAGCTTCGGTCAACTCAATGGCGATATTGTTCTCAGCCTCAGGATCAGCATCAGGATCCGGAGCGGGTTCGGTTTCAACATCGGCCGGTTGAATCACCACCCGAATGGGTAAATTGTATTTCTGAGCAAACATGAAGTCTCTTTCATCATGAGCCGGAACGCCCATTACGGCGCCGGTCCCATATTCATAAAGCACATAATTAGCCACCCAAACAGGAACTTTTTCCTGATTGGCCGGATTCAAAACATAGGCTCCAATGAACATGCCCTCTTTTTCGGTTTCCGCTGAAGTACGGGCGATTTCCCCCATCTTTTGCACTTTGTGCACAAACTCCCGGACTGGCTTTTCGTATTCCGTACCCTTGGTGAAGGCCTCTACCATCGGATGCTCCGGCGCCAAGACAACATAGCTCACCCCAAAAACCGTATCCGGGCGCGTTGTATAGACGGAAATCCGTTCTCCGGTGGTTTCTTCCACAAAGTATATTTCCGCCCCTTCACTGCGGCCGATCCAATTCTCCTGCATCGTTTTGACCTTGTCAGGCCAGCCCGGCAACTCCGCCAGGCTATCCAGCAATTCCTGGGCATAACGGGTAATCCGGAAATACCACTGTTCCAGCGCTTTCTTTTCCACGGGTGTATCACAACGTTCGCACGCTCCGTCGACCACCTGTTCATTCGCTAAAACAGTAGCACAACTGGGGCACCAATTGACATAGCCCTGCTTTTTATAGGCCAAATCCCGCTTGTATAGCTGCAGGAAGAGCCATTGAGTCCATTTATAGTATTCGGGGAAGGAAGTAGTCGCCTCTCTTTCCCAGTCATAACTGAGCCCCATTGACTTTAGCTGTCTTTTCATGTTTTGAATATTGTCAATGGTCCATTTGAGCGGAGGAATCCCATGCTTAATAGCGGCATTTTCGGCCGGTAACCCAAAAGCATCCCAGCCCATCGGATGCAACACATTATATCCTTTCATCGCTTTATAACGCGCTACCACATCCCCGATGGAATAGTTGCGGACATGGCCCATATGTAAATTACCCGATGGATAAGGAAACATTTCCAGACAATAATATTTCTCTTTCTGTGCATCTTCCGTGACTTTGTATAATGAACTTTCTTCCCAGGCATCCTGCCACTTTTTTTCAATGTCCTTGAAGTTATATCTTTCCTGCACTTTTCTTTCCTCCTTACCCCAAAATTGAAAGCTCTTATTAACCAAAAAAAGCCTCTATCCCTTAACAAAGGGACGAGAGGTTATTCTCGCGGTGCCACCCTTATTGATAATCACCGGCCCTGGCAACTTGCCAAATGCCCTGATTATCCACTTGCTGGCCGCTAACGGGGTACCTGCCGATAAGGGTTTCCCTTATAACTCTAGGACGAATTCAACCAGGATCATATACTGCCTTGCACCTGCCGGCAGCTCTCTGTAATACTGCCCTAGTCTACTGAATCCTCTCATTGTTTTTCTTTGATAAACTTTTCCCTAAATCTGCCATGACAAAAAATTTAAACCCATAAATTACATACAAGATTATATATAAAACCACGTGAGAAGTCAAATGTTCAAATATGTTGATCCGCATAACGAAACACCAAAATACAACCGGTCAGCCAAACTCCTCCGGCGGCAAAACCGGCAACAACATCGCTCGGGTAGTGAACGCCTAAATAAATACGGCTCATGCCGATCGCCAAAACAAGAGCAGACAAGAAAACAGCCCAGAAATACTTCAATTTCCCCGCGCCTGAATTGAACCACAAGAGGTAGATTAGTAAACCATAAAAAGCAAAAGAGACCATGGCATGACCACTCGGAAAGCTGTATCCGGAGATATCAATCAGACGCATTAATTCGGGCGGTCTACTCCGTTGGAAAACCGCTTTTAAAAACTCATTGGACAGCCAACTGCCTGCTAAAGCTGTAATAACCATGTTGATGGCAAAGCGATGATTGAGAAATTTGCCAAAATAACAAATAATCAGGAGTGCAAGAAAAATTAAGGTAACCGCTGAACCCATGACCGTGATTCCTTGCATCGCTTGCGTCATGCGCGGACCATTCAGCTGACTAATGTAGTCCGAAACTACCCGATCAAACGCCAGAAAGTCATTACTCAACACTTCTCCGGCCAGTTTTCCAAAAGCAAGCAGAAAACAGATCATCAGAAAAAGGCTAATCAGCCGGTATCCTTTGCCAGCAACACCGGATCGCGTCCAGATGCTGCTAAGTGTTTTATCTTGATAGATTATTGCCCTCACTAAATAAGCTCACTCCCACTATGCTGACTTTCTCATCTTTCATCTTACTTTATTTACCCCCTGAAAACAAGGGGAATGAGTTGGAACACGGTTTTTCTGCTATAATATCCTTAGATTGCTATAAGATCCATCAATACAGATACATCCGAAGTGAAGTGACGGTGATTTAATGCAGGAGTGCTACTATGTTTATCATACGGTAATCGGGGAAATCACCATTGCCGGTAACGGGACAGGTATTACTGCCCTACATTTCGGAACAAAAGAAAATGGCGGAAAGCACTGCCGCACAGAGCTTCTCGACTCTGCGGCTTTACAAGTCTAGATCGGAAGAGCACACGTCTGAACTCCAGTCACATGCCTGTATCTCG
>ENA-UOYA01001441-UOYA01001441.1-activated-sludge-metagenome-genome-assembly--contig:-NODE-1441-length-25353-cov-26.893865_pt1 | contig 25353 bp, 30 predicted proteins | sample MGYA00238163_ERZ764804 | MGnify/ENA primary metagenome ERZ764804 (study PRJEB28919, sample SAMN05720223) | activated sludge metagenome | isolation source: Anaerobic digester | place: Hong Kong... | reverse complement strand
GCGCCCTGTTCTAAGCCCGAAAAACCAACGAAACTGGGTGGGGTTACGTAGGTAGGGGTGGGGTGGGGCTATGAAAGGTGGGCTATCACCACCCCATGGCAACAGCCCACCTTTCAAAAAAATGTTTCACGTGAAACATCAGTTAAGAATGTTTCACGTGAAACATAAATTTCAACACTCTCCGATGGCTGCCACCATCTTTGTTCTAAACTCTTTGAGGTCACCGCTTTCGGTGCGAGGCTCACCGAGGCTCACCCGTGCCCCTTTGAGGGTAATAGGGTAGTATGCCCCACCTTTGAGGTGTGCCTCTCCATAAGAGGCTCTTGCCTCTTTGAAAGAGGCTACTGCCTTGGCGAGTAGGTCGGCGAGGGTTTTTGCCCTAACTACCTTTTCTGTTTTTTGGCCGTCCTTGTTGGCGGTCATAACGTTGGCGACTAAGAGGCTGGCAAATTCACTTTTTGATACTAACATGGCATCAGGCGGTTTAAACTTACAACCGCAAAGTTTTAATATGCCTCAATCGGTGGGGCTGCCGTTGTTCCTTTGAACGATACAAAGATACGGCAAAGTGTTGAGACTACCAAATAATTTCTCAATTATTTTCAAATTATTTTACAAATAGCTGAAATACAATAATTTACAAAGATAGATTTTTTTCCGTTATTGTAGGTAGGTAGATAGGATAACGGGTAAAACGTAGGATAACGGGTAACAATGTAAGAAAGGGCAAAATAACGTGAAATAAGGCGTTTTGGGGCACTTTTGTAGGTAGGTAGATAAACTATATCCAAATTTAAATAAAACGCTTTAAAACGCTTTAAAATACGCTTGTCGGCTGTTTATTGTTTTTCAGATACCAACACACAAAAAAAGTATTGTAGATGTATTGTTGTAGGATATTGGCAAACGTCCCTACAAACGTGAAATAAGGCGTTTTGAGGGACTTTTGATGTTTGGGTGTATAACTTATACCTATTGCGGACAAAAACGCTTTAAAACGCTTTAAAATGAATATCCGACAATTCCAAATATTTCAGCAAGATTTAACAAACTTTAACATTTTGGAATACAGCAAAAAAATAGGGACGTTCCCTTGTGTGGGTCATCCCTATTTTCTTGTTTTGTTCGTTTGGGTTAATCTGCCCTACGAACAAAACAGAATACGCTCTGCACTTGCCCTTTGTGTGGGCCGTCCGAAAAGCGGACACTCTTCGGGTGGGACGTAGCGGGTGCTACGAGGTCATTTCGGTCCTTGCAAGCGGACAGCACCATGCCCGAAACTATGTAAAGTGTATTCTCTTGTGGTTCGGGCAGTCCCTCTACCTCGCCAAAGGTAGGGGTGGCGATGCCGTTTTCATCAGGTTCGGTGTAACCCGAAGAAATCCGAGGGCAAACGCCCGAAGGTGGGAACTTTGTCCCGTCATTGAGGCATACCTCATGAGGGGTGCAGTTGATGAAATTAACTTTTTCCATGTTTGTGTTGTTAGTTGTTGTTGTCATAATCAACATGGGCTTAGCCTTTACAGCCCTTAGGTTTAATACGCCTCAATCGGTGGGGCTGCCGTTGTTGATACGTTTTGTTCGTTTCAACACAGCAAAGATAGGGGTTATCATTGAGACTACCAAACATTTTCCCAATTATTTTTGAAAAATCTGCAAAATAATTTATAAGTATCTGAAAATAAGATAAATAAAGAATGATATTTTTTTCGTTTGGTAGAATGATATATATATATTGTTTGCTGATATACATACATTGTGTTCGCTTTTCGTTGTGTTCCCTACAAACATAAAATAATGCGTTTTGGGGCACTTTCTTTGTTAGGGTGAATAACTTATTCCTATTTTGAGCAAAACCGCTTTAAAACGCTTTAAAATGGAAAGTTGAGAAATCCAAATGTTTTTGAAATATTTAACATTTTTTAACATTTTCAAATAAGGCAAAAAAATAGGGCTGCCCCGTTGTCAAGAGCAGCCCTATTTTTTATAGATTGTTTAGTCTCTGTCCATGTACCATGGTATCCAAAAGAATACCACAGTACCAAAAATATCCACCCCGCACATTATTGCGGCGTCCCACTCGCCCGTTACAAGGGCAGCGGGCAGAAAGATTATGCCCATGGCAGTCATGATTATTACCATGCCCAGTATAATAGCCATGGCAAAATCCTCAACCGTGATTGCCTTCAAAAAACTAACTACTTTTTTCATTTTACTAAAAAATTTAAACAGCCCTAATCGGCGGGCTTGCCGTTGTTGAAATACGTTTCGTTTGTTTCAACACAGCAAAGATATATCGAAATGTTGAGACTACCAAACAAAAAGTAAATTATTTTTGAATTATTTTATAAGTTGCTGATATATAGCAAAATAGAATTTTATTTTTGTGTTAGCTGCCCGTCCGCCAGGTGCGCTATTGACAATTCCAAATTTTTTAACATTCTTTAACAAACTTTAACATTTTGGAACAAGGCAAAAAAATAGGGCTGCCCTCTTTCAAGAACAGCCCTATTTTTTATCTTGATACATGAACCCATGTAGGCTCGGACGGGTTTTTGTCTGGCTCTGTTTCCCAACGGGCATAGTCGTATTCGTCCGTAGGATAATAAACATCTTTTGTGCCCGTATAATTGTCGTAATTTAATTTTCCCGCCACACCTTTTGCGACTTTTTTGAGGTGGGCAACTGCCTCTTCAAACGTTTTTGCCGAAGGCACGGCAACCACACACTCAAAGGTCTGCCCTCTTCGATACCAAGCGAAAGAGTCTGAAAGATAGAACATTCCACCTTTCTTGTTCATGCCCTTAGTTTCTACGCCATCAAACTTTGAAAATACCTCGCTTAAATTTCTCATGTTTTAAAGAGGCTTAACCTTTACAGCCGTAGGTTTTAACGCCCCAATCGGTGAGGCTGCCGTTTGTCTTTCAACACAGCAAAGATAAGGCAAATTATTCAGACCACCAAATTTTTTCTCAATTATTTTCAAAAAAATTTTTAAGTGGCTGATACGCACGCATATACGCATACTGAATTTAGTATGCCGATATATGTAGCTATATCCTATCTTTGCCGAAACGTATTTTTTTTAATACGTTTCATAATAATATTTGGGGTAACTTTTTCCCGTTTCAGTTAGGTAGCCCCAATAACCTAAGTCAATAGCAAGGCATTGCATAAACACAACGCCCGACAACCCACAGAATAGGGCTGCCGTTTTTGGGGTGGTGAAATAGTCACCCAATACAATACCTAAAATCAAAAAAGATACCATAAAGAGGACGACGGCAAGAAGGTAAAATTTGTTAAATTTCATAACTTTATAATTTTTAGTCTCCCACTAACATCGGGTGGGCATCCGTTTGTTGGTTAGTTCCAACACAGCAAAGGTATATATAATTTTTAAAACCGCAAAATATTTTATCAATTATTTTCAATATTTTTTTTAAACCCTTTTCGCTTGTCCCCTCTTTGCCGTTTGTTTGTGCCGATATGATACACTACATCGAACGACAACAAGAATGAAAAGATTTTATCTGCATACTCAATATATTTGAAATATTGCATCATACGCATTTTAAAGCGTTTTGAGGGACTTTTGTCGATATGAATGTATGTTTGTAGGGACGGGCAAACAAAACCCGTCACAACGAAAAATTCATATTTCCAAACATTATGCAATAAAAATTTTAATCCGCATATATATACGGATACTGAAAATAGTATGTAGGTATAAACACACAAAAAAACCATACATATTCTGCCTGGTTTTTTATATAGTGTTTGTTCTTGTTTGTTTAGTCTTCGTCTTCTGCGTACATACAATTCAGAGCGTCCCGTCTGCTAAACATACAATAAACGTGAGTCGGCATATCATGCCTTGAATACATATCGGCGCATACATCGCTTGCCTTGAATAGCTGCAAAAATCTGCATCTGCCAATTTGTTTCCATGGTGTCCCAACGTATTTTGAGCAATTCACCATTTTATATCCCGTATTGACAATAGCCCATGATTTTTGGCGCAATTCTTCGGTTGTTTTGCCGAAAAAACTGGCTGGGTAAAATTTAGTTTTTTCAACAATAACCTTTGTGATATGATATTTTTCAGGCTCTCCTACTAATTTATCAGTCCGTCCGAACATACCTTGTTCGTCCCTGATTTCAGGAAAACCCAAACAAAAATCGGACTGTCTTGATACCTCGCCGTTCTTTTCGATTTCGTCATAGTTCTGTTTATAAATTTCGTCCCCTAATTGAGGGGCAAAGAGTCTGCCCGAAAAGCAATTTCTTTCCCACAATTGGGGATAATCATATTTGTTATAAGGAGAATATTCTCTTGTCATGATAGTCTCCTTTTCACCCGTCTTGTCGTTGGTAACCTCAAAGACGTAGGCAATTTTCTTTCCAAACTCAAAAATCTTATCATTTAGTTCAGACATAACTTTATAATTTTTAGTAGTCGTTGGGACTATTCCCAAACGCACTACAAAGATAGATAAAATATCTGATATAACCAAATATTTTATATGTTTTTTTTATAAAGAAATATTTTTATATTTTGCCCGTTGTTTTGCCGTAAGGTTGATTATGTACTTTTTTACATATACATTCTTCATTCCCTTGCGTTTGTGAACTAACACTACTATATAGTGTTTATAATACAGCAGCCTCAAAAGCGACTGAAAATTAAATCTTTTGTAGCTAATATCAAGAATATTAACTAACACTACAAGCCCGAAACAAACATATAATATATTCATATATTGATAATTTTTTAATGTTGGGACAAATATAATGTTATTTGCTGATATATCCAAACATTTTAACACAAAAAAATACCTACCACTTTCACAAGCAGTAGGTATCTGGCTAAAAATATAAAGTATTATTTCATTCTTTTTCTATGTATTTAACGCACTGAATATATGAACTTTCAATGCGTATTTTATACACACCTTTTGGCAACCAATCCCAAATAGGTATGCAAATTTCGCCGTTTATAACCTCTCTTTGTTCAACTGATAAACAGCCGAAACAAGTTTCTATGTATAGGGTGGCAAGCCCGTCACAATTGTCACCCTCCGCCACTTTGGCGCATACCTCTTCGGGTTGCGCACTCAAAGAACAAAGGGACAAAATCAACATACTAACTAATGCTACTAACTTTTTCATAACTTATAATTTTTAATTGTTGCAACAAAGATAGTAGTAATATTTGAAAAAAGCAAGAGCAAAAGTGTTAAAAAAAAAACATTGATCTTTTAACACTTTTTGTTTGGAAAAGTCCCGAAAATTTCGTAACTTTGTATGGTGCATTAAACCTAAAGTGTTAAAATTGTGTTAAAATCTGCAAAGAAAAAACATTGAAAATTTAACACTTTTTTCTTGCTTTTATCAACGCAATTGCGTAACTTTGTATGACACCCTATTTTGGAATGTTAATGAAAGTTAAAATACGTTGCAAAAATAGCCTGAAAATTTAACACTTTTTATTTGCTTTTGTACCAAAAATTTCGTAACTTTGTATGGTGCCCCAAACTTAAAATGTTAAAATAATGTTAAAATCTGCAAAGAAAAAACATTGAAAATTTAACACTTTTTATTTGGAAAAGTCGCAAATTTTGCGTAACTTTGTATGACACCCTAAACTGAACTGTTTTTATACAAAAAAAACAGAATGATATTTTTATACCACTCTGCTTTTTTATATCTTTATATCCTACTTTTAAAAAAGTCGACATAATCTGCCCACTCTTTAAAAGTTCGGGTTCTTTCGTATTCTTGTTTTGTCATACGTCTTTTTACTTTGGTGAAATAGTCACCGCCAATCCTATAATCGGCGACAACATAAAAACCCCTTTTGTCCTTGTTAAAAACCATACAGAGGCACTCAAATTCTTGTTTCATACTACAAAACCGCTTTTTGTTGCCGCCAGCAGTAGGCTCTAAATTTATTTTCAATACACAAAGATAACATAAAAATTTGATACTACCAAATTTTTACCTATCTTTTTTGTCCTTTTTTATAGTTCGTTGCCGTACATAATCGCGTGCGACTTAATAAGCAGCAGCCAAACCCAAAAATTAGGTATCACCGCCAACGCCATCCACCACTCAAAAACACAATTTTCATTTGCCCACAAAAGCAGTGGACAAAAGAACAAAGAAAAACCCCAAGCAAATACGAAGAAATACAATAAAAATTCTTTCATGATACTTTATAATTTTTAGTAGTCGTAGGGACTATTCCCAAACGCACTACAAAGATAAGCCGTTTTTTAGATATATCCAAATATTTTGCCGATTATTTTCAATCTTTTTTTATTGTCCTTTTTGTGTGTGTTTGAATATCCTACAATAACACACAATAACGAAAGAAACGGCAAATAAGGCACTTTAATTGCGTTTTGAGGGACTTTCGTATGAAATACGGGCAAACTAACTACAACGGGTCAATAATACGCTTAAAACGCTTTAAAATGAATATCCGACAATTCCAAATATTTCAGCAGGATTTAACAAACTTTAACATTTTTGAATACGGGTAAAAAAATAGGACTACTTTTTGTGTAGTCCTATTTTTTTGTTTTATTGAATATTAGTATAGTTGGGCATCACCACCCTGCACATAATAATCAAACGCATCATTTTCGTTTTCGTATCTATAAATAGGTACGTTGTTGGCAATTCTATCTCCTAAATTATAAAAGTCGCTTAAATAAGCCTCTTTTGCGTTCTTTAAAACGCTTATTTCATAGTCGGATAAAGTCGCATTTTTGCGAAATTCTCCGTTATTTTTGAGGTTTTTTCTTAGTAACCATTCACGACCTTTTGCCGTTTGTTCGGCTGTCAATTTTATCGGCATGATGTTTGCCGTTAGGTCGCTTATTTCTTGTTCATTCTCTTTGTTGCGGTTCATTCTTGATTTTAGCAACAAAAGCTGCTTTTCAGTTACATAACCCTGTGCCTTAATAGTGTTCACCAATTCTGTGTTGTTCATAACTTTTGCCATAATTCTAAAAATTTAATGTTTAAATGTTTTGTTTGTTCCCTTGAACGATGCAAAGATACAAAGAATGTTTGGAAAAACAATAGCAAAAGTGTTAAAAAAATAATTTTATTTTTAACACTTTTTGTTTGGTATTGTCGGCAAAAAACGTTACCTTTGTAGTGTAATTAAGAAAGCAACAATATGTAAAACTAAAAGCCACACTCAACAAGGCAAAACAAAAAACGGGAAACGGCATCACACCCGATTGACAAAAAGGCGGTCGAACAATACGTCATGAGTGTTATAAAGTTATCATGCTGGGAAGGAGAAGACAAAACACACACTTTTTTAAAAAAGTTAAAAAGTGTTAATTTTTTCCTGCGAACGAAAGTTTAGAGCACCATACAAAGTTACGAAAAAAATCTGAATTTTCCAAATAAAAAGTGTTAAAATTCTGTTAAAAAATCGCCTGAAATTTTAACATTTTTTAACGAAAAAAAACGGGTTCTCCGCTTGGAAAACCCGTTTTTTGTTTATGTTAATTTCTGTTAAATACCAATACGTTTTTCTATTGCTTTTTGTAGGTCTGTATTATACCAATCCCGTGCCTTTCCTACAAAAAACGCTTTCATGGTATCAAAGTTTTTAAAATTAGCTTTTATGCCGTCCGTTATGATCTTATTAAAATCGGATTCGTCTTGTGAATGTTTCCCACCCCAATCACGGATATCCCGTAGTTTTTGGTATGTTTCATACAACTTATAATAAAATGTTTCACGTGAAACATTTAAACGTAGTTGAGGCACTCCGTTTTGTCCGTTTTTAAAGTCTTCGGGTAAAAAATAATGAAACATCAAAATTGAAAATCTTTCATTAATCGAGAATTTTTCAGTCTGCATAACTTTAAATTTTTAGTAGTACGTTAGGACTATTCCCAAACGCACAACAAAGATACAAAATGATTTTTGAATAAACAAGAAAAAAAGTGAATATTTTATTAGGATATTCACTTTTTTTGTTTATAGGTTTTTTATATTATTATATAGCTGCTGTTTGGGCACTTTCTGTTTCCTCAACATCTACCAAAGTATTTTTTTTGAGGTCTTTAAAAAGGTCGTCACAAAATTTAACCGACCTCAAAATATTATAGCCAACATAATGATATAAGGAACTTTTCCTTTTTTCTAATTTGGTCGCAAATTCATTTCTATATCTATCAGCCTTTTCCAAATCGGCAAAGGTCAATGTTTTTTCTTTGTTATATAGCTGTGATGCCCAACATACCATCTCCGTGAATGTTTCACGTGAAACATTTTCATCAAATATTAGATAGGGTGGTATTTCCTCTGTTGGTACGTTGTCGCAAAAAGAGGACAACATATTGATGCTGAATTGCATATACTTTGCATACTCAGCGTACTCAGCCATGTTCATTACACCCTTGTTTGCCCACTTCTCAAATCTGCTTAGTTTCATAACTTTTGTTTTTAGTAGTTCGGCATTATTGCCGTTTGATTATGCCACAAAGATAGACCAAATAAATCATATATCCAAATATTTTATCAATTATTTTCAATTTATTTTCTGTTTCTTTCTGCTTGCACCCGTGCGTGCGGATACTGAATTTGGTATCGGCTAAATTTAGCTGTTTTTAGCCCCACTACGACACTTTCGGGTAAAAGTGGATAAAACTATTCACTTTCCACACAAAACGCTTTAAAATCGCTTAAAATAGCTTGTGTTGCGTTTCTTGATATAGTTGATACACACAAAAAACGGCAAGAACATTCTGTTTGTCCTTGCCGTTTCTGTTATGATGTTGTATTCTTTTTGCCGATTTTTTTTGCGGTTTTTTTTATAAATTTTCGTTTTGTATCAGTATATCAGTCATATACCTCTTTATCTGATTGAGGGTCATATTATCAAAATCAACATATTTTAACAATATTCTATGTTCGCTTTTTCCATGTTTTAACCCGTAGCACTTTTTTAGAGGCAAATATTTCATTACAAAAGAGTCTCCTTTCTCCATATCGAAAATAAAACCTCTTTTTTCATCGTAGCGCAAATTATTGATATAGTTTATCATAGTATGTCGCTCCTTTCCTCAATTTCTTCCAGACAGTTGGAAAGCGTTTTTTGCCCTAAATTAGGCATATCAAAAGCCTCGTAGGGAACACCCGTTGTCGTCCCGTTTATATCAATTACACAAACATTGTGGTCAATATATTTTTTCATTAGCCCTATTTCCACTATAATATAGTGGCTCTTGCTGATAGTCGCAATCAGCGTAATTATTGGGGCTTGTGGTATCGTTTCTATATGATACCTTTTTGCGACCTTGTATGTATGTTTCATAACTTTATACGCTTTTTTGTAACCATCAGCGTTAGGCTCTTGTTCGTTATTGTTGATGCAAAGATATAGCTAAAAATTGATATATCCAAACATTTTTGCAATTATTTTTAAAATATTTTTTGTTTGCGTATGTACGCGCGGATACTGAATTTGGTATCGGCTAAATTTAGCCGTTTTTAGCCCCAATACGGCACTTTCAGACAAAAGTGGATAAAGCTATTCACTTTTTACACAAAACGCTTTAAAATCGCTTAAAATAGCTTGTATTGCGTTTGTTGTTATAGTTGATGCACACAAAAAAAACGACAAGAACATTTTGTTTGTGTCCTTGCCGTTTCTGTTATTGTATTCTGTTATTTATTGCAATACGTTGAACATTTTTGAGTCCCTTATATCTCTGATATTTTTGGCGTATTTAAGTACTTTAAACGCTTTTGTAATTGTCTCAATATCCTTTTTATCGATATTTCCGCAATATTGATATATCACTTCGCTATCATTAAATTTCATACGCAAAGTTTCATACGACAAATTTATTTTTATCATATTATATCCATATCCATCATAAATCACCTCAAATTCTCCTCTGCTTTTTGAGGTTGTAAGGGATATATCAGTGCAATATTTTATTTCTTGTAACTGAGTCGGGACTGCATAAGTCTCTTTTGAAATGTTCTTTAATAAACCTTTCAAAATTCTTACATCGTCTTTTTTTGTGGTAGTCTTGATAAACTTTTTGTTCAAAAGACCATCATTCAGTTTCAAATAAGAAAAATTTAGCTGTTTCATAACTTTAATAATTTAATTAGTATTTCTGTTTGTTGATGCAAAGATATATCTTTTTTCTTAATCTGCAAAATGTTTTGGGACTTTTTTTGAAAATGTTTTATGTTCGTATCTTTATGGACTGATACACAAAAAATAGCCGACTTTCACAAGCCGACTATTTCGCATTAAACATTAAATTAGAAATACAAAAATCATTATATCATTCTGTTTTATTCCGTTTGTTCGCAAAGTTCTGTTTGTTCCATTGGTATGCCTACATAATCCTTGTAGCAAGCTATATTTTTGTAATAGTCATATTCGTCTACTACATTGTCAATCAGTGGCAACCATTGCCCGTAATATTGATTTTCGGGCATCTCTGTATCAATTTCCTCTTCCCGATATGAAATATATCCATCAAACAATTCCATAACACAGGTAGGGTCTATCTCAAAACTATTCAGATAGTCCCTTGCAAAAAGAGAATTAAGGGTTATTTCGTTTCTCAGTTTGCCGAATTCCTCTAATGTTAAAAATCTGTTTGCCATAACTTTGTTGTTTTTAGTTAGTATAATATGTTCTTGTTGTCTTTCAACGCTACAAAGGTAGTTCTTATTTTTGATATATGCAAATTTTCAACCAATTATTTTCAATATTTTTTTTATTTTGCTTTTCACGCATACATAAGTCGGTTACTGATTTTAGTACCAAGCCGTTTGTACTTAACACAAAAAAAATAGGGCTGCCCTTGTTGAGTAGTCCTATTCTGTTTTGTTTTGTTTTGCGTTTTTAACCTATTATTTTAATATTATTAGCACCAATAATGTATTGAAAACCCATAGAATGCGAAAATAAGTCATAAACACAATCATGGTAGGAATTACCATACGCATAAAACGACTTCAAATACAAATATTTTGGATGAGTGACAACATATTCATCTTTAATCCCCAAAATACAAATTTTACGACAATCGCCATTTTTTTTGAAATTCTTATCATAAATCCACTTAGCAGCCTTGTTCTTTTGCTCTTCTGTTAATCGAATAGGCATAACACTATCAAGCAAATTAAACATTTCAGAGGCACTTTCATCGCTTTTGTTTATTCTCCGTTTAATAAGATTTATTTGCTGTTCAGTCGCAAAGCCTTGTTTCTTGATAGTTTTTACTAATTCAGAATTGCTAATCATTTTTGCCATAACTTTTATGTTTTGTTGTTTTTGTTAATGCAAAGATACAAAGAAAGTTCGGGGAAACAATAGCAAAAGTGTTAAAATTTCAAAGATCTTTTTAACACTTTTCGCTTAAAATAAATGCCCAAAAGTTTTGCATATTACAGATTTTTGCGTATCTTTGTAGTGTAATTAAGAAAGCAACAAATATGAATACAACGTAAACTAAAAAGCCACACAAAACAAGGCAAAGATAAAACGGGAAAAGGCATCGCACCCGATTGACAAAAAGCGGACGAACAATACGTCATGAGTGTTATAAAGTTATCATGCTGGGAAGGAGAAGACAACACACGCACTTTTTTTTAAAAGTTAAAAAGTGTTAAAACGTTCATACGAATGGACAGTTTAGGGTGTCATACAAAGTTACGAAATTTTCGGGACTTTTCCAAATAAAAAGTGTTAAAGTTTTACTTTAAATTATTCACACTAATTAACACTGTTTTAACACTTTAGATTTAAAGTGTCATACAAAGTTACAGAATTTTTTTGAAAAAAACAAACAAAAAGTGTTAAATTTCTCCTGAACTTTTTAACATTTCTTAACGAAGAAAAACGGGTTCTCCATTTGGAAAACCCGTTTTTCGTTTATGTTAATTTATGTTACTTATTATACAACAATATCTTGATATATGTTTGTGCGCTGTTTGTGCAATCCCAAAATGATACTACCACCCCACTGTCAAATAAATCAAACGGGTGTCGCAAATTTTCGTTCATCTCATCCGCACTGCTATCTTGATTTGCTGGACACACCTCAAAATCGTAGTATGTTTTGTCCTTTGCCTTTTGAGTCAGAGTTTGAATAAGGTCATCCGACAAAATAGACTCATTTATTTGCGTTTGCGACTGCGTCATATAGTAAAACGCTGCTTCATAATTGTTGTTTCTTGCTAATAAATTAATAAACTGTCTTGCACTGATTTTTGTTTTATTCATAACTTGTATAATTTAATTAATATTGTTTTGTTGTCTTTCAACACTTGCAAAGATACTACTTTTTTTTAATATACCAAACTTTTTTGCAAAAAAAATAAAAAATATTTTGTAGATCTTATATATCTGTCTGAAAATCAGAAATTAGGGTCTCTATAATTTTCGCAATAGTTGAACATAAAAATAGGGTTAAAAGATGTTCCACCCGTCTTTTCTGTTGGTCGCCATCTTAAGAAAATTTAAAAGTTATTTCCCTTGCTGATAGAATAGGGACTCCGTCATCGTCACAGTCTGTTATCGTGATAGTCTTTTTCTTTTCATTAAAAGCCAAAATCCTAAATGCGTACCTATCACTTCCGACAACTTCCGTGACGCATCCACCCAATTTTGGCGTCCTACCTTTTTCCCACTCTTTAAAACGCTTTTTCACCTCATCTATTTCTTTTTGAGAATAAAACCATTTTTTGTAAGTGTATTTCCCAAAAGGGCAAGAAAATGACACTTTTGCCTCACGCTTTTTCATTCCATGCTCAATTTTCTTCCAATCTGAAAGAAACTCAATAACCGCTCCGTTTTTTGTGTTTGTCATAACTTTATTGTTTTTAGTTATTAATATTATTTTTTGTATTCCAACACCGCAAAGATACAAAAGTTTTTGATAACCGCAAAACTTTTATCAATTATTTTCAAAGTTTTTTCTGTTTGCGTATGTGCATGCGAGTACTGAATTTGGTATCGGCTGTTTGAGGCTGTTTTTAGCCACACTACGGCAATTTCGGGTAAAAGTGGATAAAGTTATTCACTTTCCACACAAAACGCTTTAAAAACGCTTGTATTGCGTTTATTGGTATAGTTGATGAATATGCACACACAAAAACGGCAAGAACATTGTGTTTGCCCTTGCCGTTTCCGTTATTGTGTTTGTTCCGTTCTGTTATTCTTCTTCCAATTCATTCACCTTTTCCCAATATTCATCCAACAATTTTTGGGCTTTTGGCATCATCGAGGCAATATAGTTTTCTTCTTGCTGCATCTTTCCCCAAAATGCCAAATCGTTAATCTCAATACAATTTTTGGAGTCGTGATCATAACTATATTCGTTGTAAGCATCAATACAAAATTTTAAATTATTCTTGACAAAATCAAATGCCAAATCGGGGTCACTTGATGAAATCATACAATCAGCATCGTCCGCTGCAATTTGATTAAAATCACAAAGTTCATCAGCGGTGACCTCACCCTCTCCCATGCTATCTGCAATATCGCCTGCATATACATCAATATCCTCAAATAAAGAGGAAATACTCATTGCATACTTGTCTGTCAATTCTTGTTTGTTCATAACCTTAAATTTTAGTTTTGTTATTTATTTACACTGCAAAGATACGAAAGATTTTTGATATACCAAACTTTTTTTGCAAAAAATAAAAAATATTTTAGTGCTGATTATGTATCTAATTTTAAATCAGCGTTATATCCTCTAATTGACTAAGATAAAAACATTCTTCTTTTGTATTGTGCGTCAATATTAATTCATAATTTTGTCCATAACTATCTTGTTTCAACGGGACAACTCGCAAAGATAATGTTTCAATGTTCCCTATAATCTTGATACCATCCGCATTGTTTTTCATTTTCAACACAATACGGGAAGGAAAAGCATAATTGTTTGTTTGCAGATAATCCATTATCTTTGTTTGCATCCTTTCGATATTTTCCCTAAGTGTCAAATTGGCATTGTGTTCTATTGCTTTTTTTTCAATATACTGCTCCAAAGGCATATCGGCTTCGTTTCTGATAAAACTACTCATAACCTTGTTATTTAATTTTTGATACGCAAAGATACGAAAGATTTTTGAACTACCAAACTTTTTTGCAGATTATTTTTATTTTGTTCTGTTCTCGCACATATAAGGCGGATACTGATTTTGGTATTCACCCGTTTTTACCCGTTTATTTGCGTTCTAACGAACTTTTGTATCAAAGTGGGACAAACTATCAACTACTATCAACAAAAGTCCTATAAATAGCTTCTATGCTATCATTTCGGCAAATAAGTAGGCACACAAAAATAGCCGACTTTCACAAGCCGACTATTCTACTACTAATCTACTAAAAAGTTATGAATTGAAAAATATCTTTAATATATAAAATGCACTTGTTCATCATTGTTAAATTCGCACAAACAATTCTCGATGAAAAGTTTTTTGTCTTTTATTTCCAACTTCTTTATTTCAGAATATGCCCTCACTGCATTTTCAGAACAAATGATAACTTGTTTGGGCATCCCCTTTGCCTTGATACAACTCAATAAAGATACCAACTTGTCGCTTTCTGTGTCTGTTTCTTTTTCTTCTTCTAACATATCACCATATTCATCCAAATAGTCTTCCAAACAATCGAAAGAAACTTTTTGATTATTATGATTATCTATTATCGTTCAAAAAAATCTAATCAAAATTAGATGTTCTACAAACCCTAAAGTTCGCTTGAACGATACGATAACAGAGCATTCTTTACCTTGTCTGCTCCGTTATCAGATTGTTTTAAGAGTTTGTTCCGTAGCACAGCTACGGATACTCTATTTCGCTATAACACCTCATACAAGGTATTGGTAAGCTGTTTCTTGATGTTCTTTGAAAAATCTGTTGCTGTATTCATTTTACTTTTGTTTTTATTTTTGTTATTTATTTACACTACAAAGATACAAAAAGTTTTTGATATACCAAACTATTTGCTGATTATTTTTACAAAAAAAATAGCCTACAATTTTTTTACAAATTGCAGACTATTCTAACCAAAAACTATTTTAAAACATTAGTAAATAAATCGTACACTTACAATATCAATATCATTTATTTTGCAAATATTCGTTTCTGCGTTGTTTCCGTACTCACAAGACAACGCTCCCGAAACCGCTGATATTCCCGTCCAATGGATATCTTTATACGCACTAATATAATTCTGTTTTGTCTTGACAATAATCTGAATAGGACACCCTTTTGTTGAAAGCAAATCATTCAGTTCGTCAAATAGAAAATTGTTGTCGTTATCGTTTGCCCTCACTATACATTCTTCTTTATCCTTGTTCATAAGGGTAATAATATCATATAGTTCATCAGTCCTATAATCTTTTGCGTTTATCGTCACCTTGTCTTGCAACTCAATATGATTAGGCTGATATTCACATGGGAAGCAGCCACCTTTCTCCTTGTTGTTTTTATCTACCAAATAGATAGTTTCCGAGTCTACAATAAGGATGCTAAAATCATTTTCGTTCTCTATGTTCTCAAAACGCAAATAATCAACACTTTCACTCAATAACCATTTGTCTGTATCTACATTCCAAATGTTATAATAAACTTCGTTGTCACATGTCTCCATTCTGATAGCATACAAATTTTTCCAATGATACATAATTGTACGCTCTGCATGGTCACCTACCCAAATAGGAATTGCCTGTGTATTTCCGTTGATATCTATAATATCTCTTCTTCCGTTAAAACTTTCAATCTGATAGTATTTCTGTGAATTTGTGACCAACTGAAAGAAAGCTTCGCCATTATAAGTGTCAGTGACCACCTCACTGCCTTTTAAAATCATATATCCATAAAGACCATCCAACTCTCTATTAATGATAGCCGCTTCGCCACTATTATACACAAATTGGATTTCCTCATCAGAGGCTTGGTCGTCATTAAAAACCAACTCTCCGTTTTGGGAATTTGTGTCCCTCATGAAAAATACATTGTACTTGTTGTCTTTTTCTACCACTGCAAAGTGGTTAGATACAACCTTTGCGTTATCGAACGCTGCCAATGACTCAATGTTTTTTGTTTGCATAACTCTATTTTTTTTAATTTAGTAATATTGTTTATTTCCTTTAACGCTACAAAGATACATCTTTTATTTTGAACTACCAAACTTTTTGCAGATTATTTTTGAATTATTTTATCCGACTTGATGGTATGTTCCTATCTTTGTTGATGCAAAGGTACAAACAAAATACGACAAAAGCAATAGCAAAAGTGTTAAAAAAAAACATTGATCTTTTAACACTTTTTTCTTGTTTTTATCCAAAATTTTCCGTAACTTTGTATGGTGCGCCATTTTTAAATGTTAATGAAAGTTAAAATCTGCAAAGAAAAATAGCCTGAAAATTTAACACTTTTTATTTGGAAAAGTCCCGAAAATTTCGTAACTTTGTATGACACCCTAAACCGAACAAATTAACACTTTTTAACTTTTTAAAAAAAGTGCGTGCGTTGTCTCCTCCTTCCCAGAATAGTAACTTTGTAACACCTATTCCGTATCGTTCGTCCGACTTTTTTATTTGTTCGGGTGTGATGCCTTCTCCCGAAATATCTTTGCCTTGTTTTGTGTGGCTTTTAGTTTATGTTGTGTTCATCTTATTTACGTTTTTAGTTTAACTTGTTTCCTTTAACACTACAAAGATACAATTTATTCTTGACAATACCAAACATAAGGGCAAAAAAATAAGAACTATTTTCGTAGTTCTTATTTTCTTTATTGTTATATGTTTTGCTTGTTATTGCTCATCCTCAGTTTTGATAGTAGCTTTCAGACAATACATATCATTAAGGTCATCTATAATTGTCATAAACATACATTTTGACGAACGTACCTCACAGACAATATCCACATATTTAGAGTTGATAAGTTCCAAAGTTTTTTGCACCCCTACATTCATTATACATTCATTTGTGTTGTCGTTTGTCCCACCGCACTCAATATTTGCGTTGAAAGATATTACGTCTTTGTCCTCGCACTCTCCGAAAAGTCTCAAAGTATGATTTTCAAAACGAAATATTTGTTTATCATATTCATAAATCATTTTGTTTTGTACCTTGATTTTGTTAATCAAATCCGACTTGTCAATATGAGTGTATGTATTTGTATCGTCAATTTTTTTAGGGAAGAACGACAATACGTCTTGAATACCTCTCGCAATTAATTGTTTGTGTTCCAAATTTACAGAAACATTGTTTTTGTATAAAAAGGTGATAGAAAAATCGCTTTGATATTGCGCTTCTTTTGCCGACACAGCACTGATATTTAAACCAATACATTCTTTATTGTCTGCATACTCAATGATATTTTCAGTAACCTCTAATGGCAAGGCAAAATCGTTTTTCAGAATTGCGGTTTTGTTGTCAATAGTTGAAACATTCACATTCACAATTGTGTTGTCGTTTGTAGCCAATAATTGCAAAAGGTCATTATCATTCAGTACCACCATATCGGGATGGTTTATAAAGCGGTTGCTTTGTTGTAACGCTTTCGCTTTCTTGATACAGCCGACAAACGTATCTACAATCCACTTTCCATCCAAACTTAGCTGATTATCTGCAAATAGATATTTATTGACATCAAATTCGCCACACTGCATATCTGCATCAACATCTTTTTGATACAAACTCAAAACCCATGTTTGTTCTCCGTTTGAAACATACAGCTTGTCGTCACCCTTTGTTTCCAACATCAATTCATTATTGCTTGTCGTTTTGATTTTGTTCAGTTCCCGTGCGGATATTTGAACCTTGCCCTTGTCGTCCTCAATATCTGCGGATATGGCTGAAAAACCATACCACAAATTCTCAATAACACATTTATTGTCGGTCTTGTTGCAACTCAATGCAATAATGTTATTTGCTTTGTTGTCGGCTGAAAAAAGATTAATAACCTTTTTGAAATTTTCTACACTTACTTTTGCTTTCATAACTTTAACTTTTAATTTGGTTTTGTTTTACACTACAAAGGTACAAATAATATTGATAACTGCAAACTTTTCACACAATTATTTTCAATTTATTTGTAAAAAAAAAGCTATCAGCAACATATAATAGTCACTGATAGCCTCAATTTTAAAAGGATATAAAAATATGATTAATTTGCGTACTTGTTATTCAGATAGCAAGGCATCAACATTGCAAAATCTATCTTTTCTCCCTCGATACATACGGCTCTGTTTGAATAGGACATATTCAATTTGATGTTTGATTTTTTAGGATATGAACTTACAATTTGATTTAATGCTTTCAAAGTGAAACGTATCTGATATTCTCCTATTTCATTGTTTAGAATAGGAATATTTGTGGACTTTTGATTTTCATCCGCAATATTGCTGATTTTCAAATTGTTGTCTGCAATATCGAAAGTAAGTTGATGGTCATCCAAATTTTTGTCGGTATATCCTTTTAATGCTTTCAAAAGCGCATCAACACTCAAAGTGATACTCTTTGTAGCATCATTTGGTATTACCAATTCCACGTTTGGAAAATGTTCGTTTGCATCAACAAGAATACTATATGATAACAATTCTGTTTCTCCGTCATAAATCGTGAACACAAAATTTTCTGTATCTCTTTTGTCCACTGCAATACGGCTAATTTCCATTCGGTCGTATTTGTCAAATTTGGTGATAAGTTTGCATACTTGATTAGGTATTGTTATTTCTTTGTAGTCCTCATCCAAAGAAACGCTCTCAATATCATTTATCGCCAACACATGGGCATCAGTGGCGGTCATCTTTATCTTTTCGTCCTTTGCTCTGAAAATATCAACACAACACATTATAGGTCGGCTCATATCGTCCGAAACATACGAAGAAAACATGGTTTTGATTTTGTCGCTCAATTCGGCATCTTTGATGGTACAAACACTTTGGCTGATTTTGTCCTCTGCCAATATTTTAAAATGATTGATGTTACCAATTTTTATCTGCATATTCTCTGATTCCATATCCAATATTTCATCATACATACGCATATTAACTTCGGACTTGTTTGATAGAACCGACACAAAATCATACAATGTATCAAAACCTATCACGGCATCCAAAATGTTTGAATTGGCATCCAACTCGCATTTTGCCGTATTCAAGATATATCTTACATTGTCTTTGCGGTCTTGCAAACGGCAAACCCCGTTATTGTCTATAATAAGTTCACATTCTTTTGCCTCTTTGTTCTTGTTGTCTTTCAACACAATGTTCAAAGATTTAACTGCATTTTTCAACTCCTTTGAAGAAATTTTTACACTTGTTGTCATAACTTTTTTATTTAGTTTATAATGTTTATTTGTTGTCTTTCAACACAGCAAAGATACATATAATTTTTGATATACCAAACTATTTGCTGATTTTTTTTGAATTAAAATGAAAAATAAAGTTTTCAACAATTAATAAAATTTAACTTAAAAAACTTGCATTGTTCATAACAATTTTTTAAAAAAGTGCGTGTGTTTTCTTCTCCCTCCCAGCATGATAACTTTATAACACTCATGACGTATCGTTCTACCACCTTTTTGTTTGTTCGGGTGTGATGCCGTTTCCCGAAATATCTTTGCCTTTTTGTGTGGCTGTTAGTTTATGTTGTGTTGCTATTCATATTTGTTGCTTTCTTAATTACACTACAAAGATACGCATAAATCTATACACTTCCAAATATTTTGCAGATTATTTTCAAGAATATTTTAAACACAAAAAAGCGCACGACTTTCACAAGCCATGCGCTCCCGTAATTAAAACAACAAACTAAACTAAAAATCAAAAGCTATGTATTTTTCGGCAATTTCTGATTCCCGTATTGTTTCTTTGTCGCAATTAAGGAACATATCATTGTCGGAAGGTGCATATTTACATTGTAACAATCGTTCAAAAAAATCTAATCAAAATTAGATGTTCTACAAACCCTAAAGTTCGCTTGAACGATACGATAACAGAGCATTCTTTACCTTGTCTGCTCCGTTATCAGATTGTTTTAAGAGTTTGTTCCGTAGCACAGCTACGGATACTCTATTTCGCTATAACACCTCATACAAGGTATTGGTCAGCTGTTTCTTGATGCTATTTGAAAAATCTGTTGTAGTATTCTAAATTTGTCGTTTGTGTATTGTTGTCGCACCCGTATATGTACGGGTACTGAAATTAGTATGTTATAATATATCTGAGGGTTGCATTTCGTTCATCACAATAATCTTTGCAAATAGCTGTTTTGTCTTAACAAGCGTGATATCCTTTTGATAAAATACATACCTATCTTTGATAGTGTAAACCTTGTCTCCGATATGTACCGCAAAACGGGTGAGGAAATCTTTGCCTTTTGAGGTTTCTATATTGTCTATTTTGCCACAAATAGCCATCCAGTCCTTGTCGGCTAATGAGGTGATTTTGATATAGTTTCCACACTCGCCACCCCTTGGCGCATCATTTCCCGTTTCGTACTTGATATTCATTTCTTGCAATAAGGACAAATACTTGTTGGTATTGTTGATATTGCGTGAGTGTCTGCCGTTGTGTCGGCATGATACGGGACGGAATATCCCGTTTGACAAACCAAGCACCCAATTATGGATATCTTGATATACGTTGTCGTTTTTGGTGATGTGCAACTTCTTTGCTGCATCAATCATTTTCTGCTCTAATTTCTGCATGATGTTTTAGTTTTAAAAGTTCTTGTTTTTTATTTACACTACAAAGATACAACTTATTTTTGATATACCAAACTTTTTGCTGTTTTTTTTAAAAAATAATTAATATGTTACTTTGATAGAGTACGAACCATCATCCTCGATGTTCAAAGCTATTTGTTTTGGTGTTCCATTCTCCTTTGTCAATCTGAATACTTGCTCCGTAGGTTTTGTGTCCTTTGTGGTATTCTGTGTGGCGACCTTTAATGTATTGTCAAAATAGTCTTCCAAAGTGGAGAAAGGTATTAGCTCCTCATCCGCATTGACTAAGAATAGTTTTTGATTATCTACTGATTTACATTTGAATTTTGCCAATACTTTTTGAGATTCTGCCTCAATCATACAGCACTCATTGTTGAGTATCTGAATAAATCTGAACTCTTCATTTTCTGTCTTGTAGAAATAACAAGGTGTAACATAATCTACGTTTTCGTCAATCACATATTCAACGTTTGCCAAGTCAAAGATGTTATATTCATTTTTCCCGTTATTTCTGTTTGCGTAAATTACAACAACGTATCGGTTTTGATAGATATCACTGATATATATCAGTCTACATTCATCGTTATCTGCAAACATAGTTTCTCCGAAAGCGTTCATTAGATTAAGTTCTCCGTTTACTTTCCTACAATAGAATAAACCGCTATTTTCTGTGTCTGAAATTTCCTTAAAGAAAGCCGTGCGATCGTCATCACTATAAACTACCAGCCCGTTTCTCAAAAGTACCAAGCGCGAGTCGGAAATAGGTGCATCGTTATTTTTCCATTCCAAAATAACCATATCGTTATTTCCTATTGTTTCATTGTATTTCACACATACGGAATCTTTCTCCATATCGATAAAATCAAATACAAGGCGACATACCTTTGTGTCTGGATTCATATACAATACGTTTGTAGACCCGTTTAAACTAACCTCATACAAGGTATTGGTTAGCTGTTTCTTGATGTTCTGTGAAAAATCTGTTGCTGTTTTCATATTTGCTTTTGTTTTTAGTTTTGTTATTTATTTACACTACAAAGATACGCATAATTTTTTAATCTGCAAATAATATCATTGATTTTTTTGTCTATTGTACGTTTTTTAACATTTGTTCACACAATACACACAAAAAAAGGATGACCACATTTCTGTGACCATCCCTTCAAACAACTTTTAAACTATTAAAACATTAAATGGCAATTATATTTTGTCTCTGTATTCCTCATCCGATACGGCTGATAGTGCCGAATCAAGTGCCTCACAATCCTCATTAGACAAATTTTCGCATTTGTCCTTGGAAATAATAACATGATTTTCATCGCTGTTATCCATATAATACTTGTCGGTCAGTCCATCTCTTACTTTTCCACTTTCGATAAGTCGTAGTTTGTCATCATATAGGGTGAACATATCACTTTGCTCCACAATAACATATTTTTTATTGGGACTGCAAACAATTTTCCATGCACTCATACATTTGACGCACTCCAATTCTTCCTTGGCATCTTTTCGATAATAGAAAAGCGCATCACAAACGCCGTCATGGGCAATAACCCACTTGTCGCTGTAAGCAACAAGTCCTCTAACCCAATTTGGCATCATTATTTTGTTGGCATCATACAACATATTGTATACTCTGCCCTCAAACTCGCTAATTTTGGAAATTACTTCCACTTTTGTTAAATCGATTGTCTCCATGTTACTGTTTTTAGTTATTTTTTTATTCTTGTTTCCTTTAACGCTACAAAGATACAACTTAATTTTTAATTCTCCAAATTTTTATTCAATTTTTTTATTCTTTGCTGATATTCTTCCCACCCTTTTACATTGGCGACCTTTAAGGTCACCTCTCTTTTGAACATATCTCCCTCTCTTGAAACTACAGATAGGTAGATGGTTATTTCAAATTTCTCTATGTCTTGTTTGAAAGGATTTTCAGATACAAACGCATCAATGAACTCAGATACATTATACATGGGAATTATTGTCTCCAATGTATTCAGAGGACTTGCCAAATTTAATGCTGCATTTGTTTTTGTTGGGGTACTCTCCGTATAAATGATTGAGCCTTTACATTCAGCAATAATGTTTTTTAGCTCGCTTTCGGTAATTCTCATTTGTTGTGTCATAATTTATAATGTTTTGTTGTTTTACACTTGCAAAGATACATATAATTTTTGAACTGCCAAACTTTTTGCCGTTTTTTTTACAAAAAAATAGCCGACTTTCACAAGCCAGCTATTTTCCTACTAAATCAAAAGTTATGAAAAAAAATCTTTTCTATATCAATAATTTGCGCCATACACCTCATCCACAAGATGCAACAGCGTATCATTCTTTTTGATGCTTGTTATAAGCAGATACATTATTACAATGTAGTCGTAATCGGGTCGGTTCTTTTGCCATAATGACTCTATCAATATGTCGTCATTCTTAAATCCGAACGCTGCCCCCAAATGCTTCTCTATCAGCTCCTCCTTTTCTTTGTCTCCAATTCGGTTGAGAATATAGTCTGCGGTAGAATATACGATATCATAATCGAACTTGATATCATTGTTGTCGGCATCTATCTCCACCGAACATATATGCTCCTTGTTGATGCTCTCCACCCAAATGCGGTCGGATGCCATTTTCATGCTTGTCGCATCTTCCAAGAATATCTCAAGCTCATTGAAATCGGATATTCCCGTTTCTATTGCCAAGTCCTCAATAAGGTTCTTGCACTTTGTCTCATCAAAATTTGTCTTGTTCATAATATTGCTGTTTTGTTTTGTTGGTACAAAGATACATCAAAGATTTCAATTATCCAAATAAATTTTCAACTTTTTTTGCACCCGTGCATACGGATACTGATTTTGGTATTGGAGACCATACACACAAATGCGCCGAAACTTCACAGCCTCGGCGCATTCAACCAATTAAAAATTATCAAAAAAATATATACAATAAAATTTACAAGACTCAAATCTGAATTGAATATTTTTCAAGTTTAACGGAGACAGTGACATCAACCACTTTCTTGTCAAGCATACCGAGTCTGTACGCTCCCTCTTCCTCTGCTGATATCTTCTTTCCGTTCTCGTCTGAAAGATATTCGGCAATATAGCATCTTTCCGCCTTGTCATACTTCCACCAAAAAGAGAATTTGTTTCCCGTCTGTTCTGAAAGTTTGCGTTCACACTCTTCAAGGCACTCGCTCACTTTCTTTGGCTTGTTGTCAAATACCATGTTCTGACGTTTCATGTAACTGCCAGACTTCTGCAAGCCAGCATAAGCCAGTTTCACTCCTCCCATCGCCATCACTGCGGGAACGTACAATTGCTTGTTTATCATATTGCCTAAATATTACTCCTAAGGTGATTTGTATAAGGGATTCACCTTTTGTCCCTACCTCATCAGCGATACAAAGATACGGCAAATATTTGAACTATCCAAATATTATTGCAGTTTTTTCATATTTATTTTTTCCTTTATTCTGAAACTAAGGTTTTTGTAGCCGTAATTCCATAAGGGAAACCTCATATATATATAGTGGGCATCAAGTATCTCTCTTGCCACCTTGTCGTATCTGTTCAACGGCGTTTTGTATATATAGAAATAGAAACCTCCAAGATGGCTATATACGTCTGCGTTGAATTCTATCGGCTGTCCGCAGTCTGTCCGCATATACACTGGAACATACTCCCGTTCCGTTCCGTAGTCCATTTCGGAGCACACAATCATTGAACCAGTATATACCGATACCTTGATGCTGCTGTCATGTCTCATCATGACGGTCATTGTATATCCGTCTTTGTCCAGTTCGGCTATTCTGACCGCTCTCGCACTTTCGGCGTCACGCTCCATATAATATCCCCATTCCTGTATTCCCGAATTGGCGGATATATATCCTCCGACAAGCAGGAACAGAAAGGTGACAACGATCGTGATAAATGTTTTGTTCTTCATATATGATTCTTATTTTTGTTGGCAAATATAAATGTTCTTTCTTTCAAATCCAAACAATTCTGCTGATAATTTCGTTTTTGCACTCGTATTAACGGGTACTGATATCAGTATATATATAATGTATGGTCACAATAAAGCCTCACCACTTGAGCAAAAGTGTGATGAGGCCTCAACTACTATTATATTACATAAAACATCAAAAGCCAATTAGTTTTTACGGCTGTGACCATATTAGTTTTTATCACGCACCATACTTCTTGTACTTGTATTTATTGTTGTAGGCGTCATGGAACAGACGTACCAGCAGCTGCAGATCGTAGTTGGAATAGTCCGTTTCCATATTCATTGTACATATCATCTTGTCTCCGCTGTCCATCAGGATAACCGACTGGTCCCCGTCATAGACAATCTTGGATATCTGTTCTCCGTGATACTTTTCCTCCCTGTCCAGTTTCATTTCCGTGCATATATTCAGCTGTCTGGCCAGCTCGATCACGATAAGGAATCCAGCCATCTGGCGTTCCTCTGGAAAATTGTCATCGGCTTTTGAAGTCTCGTCTATACGTTCTATCAGATCCTCGTCATAACTGTTCAGATTGGAATGGGTAAACAGTGTCTTCGGTGTCATCCTGGTAAAGAAATTGAAA
>ENA-UOYA01001439-UOYA01001439.1-activated-sludge-metagenome-genome-assembly--contig:-NODE-1439-length-25367-cov-7.709663_pt1 | contig 25367 bp, 25 predicted proteins | sample MGYA00238163_ERZ764804 | MGnify/ENA primary metagenome ERZ764804 (study PRJEB28919, sample SAMN05720223) | activated sludge metagenome | isolation source: Anaerobic digester | place: Hong Kong... | reverse complement strand
GAGCCCACATTCGAAATTCTTAAGGACCGCACGCTGGTGTGCGTCATGCGCAGCGAAGGGCCCATGTACCAAAGCCTCTCGCACGATGATGGCAAGACCTGGAGCAAGCCCGTCATCATCGCGCCGAACGGTGTCTATCCGCGGCTGCTCCGTTTGCCGAACGGGGTCCTGGCGCTGAGCTCGGGGCGTCCCGGCGCCGAAGTACGCTTCTCATTCGACAAGCACGCGCGCACCTGGAGCGCACCGTATCGCCTGGTGCCGCTCACCGCGCCCAGCGTGCAGGCGGATTCGTGCGGCTACACGGACATGGCGGCCGTTGCCAGAAACCGTCTCCTGATCGTCTACTCCTGGTTCAAGTACCCCGGAAGCGATGGCCAGGCACGCAAGGCCATCATGGTACGCCAGATCACTGTGCAGCCGTAGCCTCGGGCTCGCTCGCGTTGTAAACGAGCGCCATGGAGGCCAGGAACAGGAAAAGATACTCGCTGTCGCCCAGGTTGACTTCGAAAAGCCCGCTGACCAGCGTGGCCAGAATCACCGCGACGCCTCCGTGGAGCATAAAGCGCGCGTCGCTCGCACCGGGCGGCAACTTGCGCAAGCGGCGCAGGAAATCCAGCAGCATCTTGCCCAACATCCACATGAGGGCCAGCATGGCAGGCACGCCGCGCTCGGCCGCGTAATGGATGTAAATGTTGTGCAGGTGGCCGTACCAGCCTCTCGGCAGCGGAGGATGTATGTCGGCCGGCAGGTAGCGCTCCAGTTCGAGTCCCACGTGCTCGGGTCCGACGCCGAACCACGGGTGGGCCTTGATCATCTCCCATCCTGTGCGCCAGCACACGATGCGGTGCTGGTTGGAATCGATGTTCTTGTTCGGATGCAGCATGGAGGTTGCGCGCGTCCGCACTGAGGCCGGCGAAACCAGCAATCCGCACGCCAGTACAACCGGCACGGCCAGCACCAGCCACCGCTTCCAGAACCAGATCAGGTACAGAGCCGACACCGCCGTGGCGATCCACATGCTCCTGGTGAACGCGAGCACCAGCGCTGCCGCAATCAGCGCCCCGCACGCAGTCCAGGCCCACCAGTAACGCCGCGCCCTCGGAGAGAAGAACAGGAACGCCGCCAGGAGCAGCAGCGCCACCATCACCTGCCCGCTGAAGGTCATCCAATGACTCATGAAGCCGGTGATGCGAGCCGATACGTAGTAGTCGTAAAAATTCATTCCCGCCTGCCGCGCCTGGCCCACTTTCCCCCAGAACTGCACGAGAGACCACGCGGCGGAGAGCGCTGCCCCGCCAAACCATGCCATCACGACGCTGCGCACCGCGTTCAGCTTGACGAAGGTGCTGGAGACGGTGAGCAGCACCAGGAACACGAAGAATTTGCGGATCTGCGGGCGCCCGGCGGCCGGGTCCGTCGATAACAGCAGCGAGACCACGGTGAGTACGAAATAGATCGCCAGCGGAAGCTTCACCGGCGGCATGCGCAGCCGCGCGCCGGACACCAGCAGCACCACCACCGAGAGAGCCAACAGGATGTGGCACGCCGCGATGGAGAAGAAAACCGCTACCGCGGATCCGAACGTCAGATAGAGGGCGATGCGCTCCCAGCGCTGCTGCCAAGCTGCTTTATCGGTCATGAGTCTCGAAAACCCCTTTGAGTATGCCAGAATGACGAACGGGGCGGCCACCAGCCATGGAGATCTACCTGCAACGTCACGGCATCGCGGAGTGGGGGCACACCGGGTTGCGCGATGCCGACCGGGCGCTTACCGATGAGGGCATCGCGCGGCTGAAGAGCATCCTCAAGGTGGCTCGCGCGGCCGGCGTGAAACCGTCGCTAGTCCTCACCAGTCCGTACCGGCGCGCGGTGGAAACTGCGCAGCTCGCGGCGGACATACTGGGCTGCAAGGGTGAAATGGTCCGGGCGGACGCGCTCAAACCGATGGCCGATCCGCGCGAGGTCTGGGAGGAAATCCGTCTGCACAAGGGCGAGGAAAGCATCTACCTCGCCGGCCACGAACCGCTGTTCGGCCGCCTCACGGCATTCCTCGCAGGTGCGCCTTCGCTGCAAGTGGACTTCAAAAAAGGCGCGATTGTGCGCATCGACGTCGACCGCTTCGGCGCGGAACCGGCGGGCATATTGAAGTGGATGCTGGTGCCGAAGCTGGCTACGGCAGCTCTTTGATTTCGATCTTGCGGAACTCGACGTTCGTGTCGTGCCCCAGGAAGCCCACGTACCCCTTGGTGCGCGCGATACCGGGATGCGCCGCGAGCACCTTGGGATCCGTCACCGTATCCAGGTCGCCGTCCACCGCCATGCGGCCGTTCACCAGCACCCGGATGCGGCGCCCCTCGGCCCGGATCTCCATCTTGTTCCACTTCCAAGGCATCTTAGGCTGGCCGCCGCGCGCTGCGATCACGCCGTAGACCGAGCCGTTGTACTGGGAGTCCCGCAGCTTGCCCTTGTAGCGGGGAGAATCGTCATCCAGGATCTGAATCTCTATTGCGACCTGCGAGATGCGTCCTTCGAGCGGCGCGCGGATCCCCACGCCGTTGTTGCCGCCCGGCTCCATGCGATACTCCAAGCGAAGCACGAAGTCGGCGAACTCGCGGCGTGTATAGAACATGTTGCCGCCGCCTCCCTTCGGGCACACGATCTTTCCATCGGCGACGATGTAGCCGGGACCCTTCTGCCCTACGATGGTCCAGCCGTCCAGCGTCTTGCCGTCGAAAAGTTTCTGGAAACCGCCAGCCGCGAGCGGCATCCAGGCGGCGAACAAAAGCGCGAGCGTGCGTAGCCCCTGCACACGACCACTATAATGGATCGCACTCCGGCGCGGTATGCTATTTTCTAACTATGTTTCGCACTGATCGCCGTGGTTTTCTCTCCGCGCTGGCCGCCGCTTCCGCCGCGCCTTCTACCAGTTTCGCCGCATCTCCGGGTGAAACAGACCTCAAGCTCGGTGTGGCTACCTACTCGCTGCGTGAGTTCTCCCGCCGCCTCGCCATCAAGATGATGCGCGAGATGAAGATCGACTACGTAAGCATCAAAGAGTTCCATCTGCTGTACACGAGCACGCCCGAAGAGATTGCGAAGGCGGTAGCCGAATTCAAAGCCGCGGGGCTGACGATTCTCTCCGGCGGCGTCATTGGCATGCAGAAGAACGACGAAGGCGAACTGCGCCGCATGTTCGAATATGCGCGCATGGCCGGCATGCCCATGATGGTCATCGCACCCACCCGCGAAACCATGCCGCGCATCGAAAAGCTGGTGCGCGAATACAACATCAAGGTGGCCATCCACAACCATGGCCCCGAAGACAAGCATTTCCCCGGCGCCAAGGACGTCCTGGCTGTGGTAAAGGATATGGATCCGCGCGTGGGACTGTGCATCGATGTGGGGCACGAGGCCCGCACAGGGACGGACGTCCCCGCCTCCATCGCAATGGCCGGCAGCCGTTTGCTCGACGTACACATCAAGGATATCGTCGAAGCCGCCGGCAAGAACCGCGGCGCCGTTGTCGGCCAGGGCGTGCTGCCCATCGCGGCCATTTTCAAGCAGTTGCTCAAGATGAACTACCAGGGCGGCGTCATGCTCGAGTACGAAATCGACGGTGACAACCCGGGACCCGGCATGCAGCGCTCGTTCGCTTACATGCGCGGTGTGCTGGCGGGCATGGCAGCGGCGAAGGCGTGAGCGGCTTATGCCGGCATCCACTGAGTTCCAGGGAATGACCGCGCTGGTCACCGGCGCATCGAGCGGCATCGGCGCCGAAACCGCCGTGGCCTTCGGTTCGCGAGGGGCCTACGTGCTGGTCCATTACAATGCGAGCCGCGAGGGTGCCGAAGACGCGCTCCGCCGCCTGCGGGAATCCGGCGGGGACGGCGAGTTGCTCGCGGCGGATTTGTCCACCGAGACGGGCATCGACGGCTTTGTTCAACAACTTCGCGCCCTCGCGCGCCCTGTCGACATCCTCATCAATAACGCCGGGAGCCTTGTCGAGCGCTGTAAGTTTCTGGAACTCACTCCGGAACTGTGGAATCGCGTCATCACTCTGAACTGGACTAGCGCCATGCGCATCGCGCAGGCAGTGCTGCCCGGTATGATCGAGCGCAAACGCGGATTCATCGTGAACCTGTCCTCGATCGCCGCCCGCAACGGCGGCGGCATCGGCGCCGTCGCGTACGCCAGTTCGAAAGCCGCCGTTTCCTGCATGACCAAGGGCATGGCCAAGGAATTCGCGCCGTTCGGCATCCGTGTCAACGCGATTTCTCCTGGCACCATCGACAACAACTTCCACCGTAAGTTCTCAACCAAACAGATGCTCGACGCCGTCGTGGCTGCCACGCCGCTCGGCCGCTTAGGCGAGTCCGCGGAGTGTGCCGAGGTCATCACCTTCCTCTGTTCGGAGCGCGCCAGCTTCATTCAGGGCCAAACCATCGAAATCAACGGCGGCATGTTGATGGTGTAGCGCTCGCGCCGGGTCTAAAATAGCGTGACATGAGGACATGGGCTTTTGTCTGTGCGTTTCTGCTCGCGCTGGCGACCGCAGCCGGCGCGACACCCGAAGAATTTCCAACCGCCGACGGAGTTGTGAAGATCACGCCCGTTCGTCACGCCAGCCTGACCATCGAAGGTGGCGGCATGCTGATTCAAGTGGACCCGTGGGGCGCGTCCAATTACGCCGCTGCCCGCCCCGCTGATCTGATCCTCATCACGCACGATCACGGAGATCACCTGGATGAGGAGGCCATCGCGAAACTCCGCAAGCCCACCACGATCATAGCGGGACCCGCCACGGTACACGCCAAACTCCCTGAGACGGTGCTGCTCGCCAACGGCGGCGCCAGGAGCTTCGGTAAGTGGAACGTGGAGGCCATTCCGGCTTACAACCTGAAGCGCGTGCGCCCCGACGGCAAGCCGTTTCACCCGCGCGGTGAAGGCAACGGCTACGTGCTTACTTTCGGCGGCAAGCGGTTCTACATCTCCGGCGACACGGAAGGCATTCCCGAAATGCGCGCGCTCAAGAACATCGAAGCGGCTTTCGTTTGCATGAATCTGCCTTACACGATGACTCCGGAAGAGGCCGCCGCCGCGGTGCGCGCCTTCAAACCCAAGGTTGTTTACCCTTATCATTCGCGCAACACCGATCTCGCCACCTTTCAGAAAGCGCTGGCCGGTTCGGGCGTCGAGGTGCGCATCCGGAATTGGTACTAATGCGCGTTCCAGTCAAGCGTCAGTAAGCGCCGCTGTCCCGCGCCGCCTGTACCATGGCCTCAATGTTCTCCGGCGGCGTGTCGCGCGGCACCTCGCAACCCGAACTGAGAATGAATCCTCCGGGCCCGGCGCTCTGAATCAGTTCGCGGCTCTTGCGATAGACCAGTTCGGGCGTCCCTTGCAGAAGGACGCCTGAGGGTTCGAGGTTGCCTTCGAGGCACACCTCGTCGCCAACCATTCGCTTCATCTCGCCGAAATCGTTCTGGAAGTCGAGTTCGAGCGCGTCCGCGCCCGTCGCCGCCATGCAGTCCACAATGTGCGTGGTCTTGCCGCAGATGTGGAGAAAGACCGGCGCGTCGACGGCGGCGTGCAGCCTGCGGACCACTTCCTTGAGCGCCGGGAACGCGAACTTGACGAAGTCCTCACGGCTGACCAGACCTGCGACCGCATCGCCGAACGTCACCGCGTGCGCGCCAGCCCGGCCCACCTCGATGCCCAGGTGCGATACCATCTCGACGGAGATTTCCAGCAGGTCGAAGACAAACTGCGGCTGATCGGCCATGTCCATCATGAGAGCTTCGATGCCGCGCACGGCACTCGCAAGCGAGAAAGGCCCCTGGTCGAAATTGGTCTTGATGAAACAGGTGTCGCCTAGCAGGCGTCGCGCGCACCGCGTGGCCTCGGGCAGTAATCCCATGCGGGCTGCCGTCTTGGCCTCCGTGAGCGGCGGTAACAGGGCAAGGTCCCGCCGGGCAGCCAGCGGGCGGTCCAGACCCACCGGCGGCAGATCGTCATGATATCGGACGGGTACGCCGAGCGCTTGCGGCAGAATCCAGTTGTCGGTCGTGATGTGGATGCCGTCGTAGCCATAACGCCGCCACGCGCACGCTTGAACTGATGCGATCAGTTCGGGGTTCCGGTTGTATTCGCTGAACGCCACGCCGGCCTGTTTGACTGCGTGACTGATGATCAGCGGGACCACCGGCACGCGGTCCGGGACTTCACGCCGGACCGCGCGCAGGCACCGTTCAAGACAGTCCATTTCACTTATCCGGGAACATCGCTGGCAGCAGTTTATCCAGGTGCCGGCCGATCTTGCTGTGCGCGGAAACATCCCAAAGGGAAGTCTTCTGCTGCCGCATACCAAGCACACCCGCGATCCAGGATTGCGTCCAACCGCTCTCGGTCGACCACGCACCCCATCCTGCGTCCGCATTGCTCGCCCAATATTCCCAACGCTTGAACTCGAACGCGCGGTACCACCAGCCGTCCAGTTCCGGACGCGCCTCCGACCGGATCTGTATGCGGCAGAAGAAGTCCGCCATCTTATTCGATGCGTCGATGTACATCTTCTCCCCGGTCGCCGCCGCGGCTTCGTGAAGGCCGAGGAACGCGAAGTTCGAGGTGTAAAGCATATCCGCCAGCGGATCGCCGTTCTGCTGCATCAGCGTGGCTTCCTTCTTGCCGTATTCCTCGTTCGAGCGCGGCGGACCGTAGGACCCTTTCCCCGGTGCGCCCAACTCCTCCCGGATGGCCCCGCAGGCATCCTGGAAGCGCAGCATCTCGCCCGCGATCTTCCGCAGCCATTCGCGGTGCTCGGGCGTATCTTCCACCCGCACCAGCCAGGCCAGGGGAAGCAGCATGCGCGCGCGCTCCTGCTGAATGCCGTTGGTCCAGCGCCACTGGTCCGGGTATGCCGCCACGGTCATGCGGATGGCGTTCTTGGTCAGATCCAGGAACGGTTTGTACCCCGTCTTGTGGTACGCCCAAAGATTGCACGCCCACAAATAGGCCTCGTAGTGCGGCGCGTAATTCACGCGTTCGCCATTCCAGTAGTGCCGCCACCCATTCTTTTCGAGCGGCTTCTGATCGATCCGGTTGCCACGGAAGCCCAGCTTGCCGGTGGTACGAAGGTTCGCCAGTAGACAGCGCATGACGCCCTCGTCCCAACGGTCGGTCTTCAGCGCGCCGGCGGTGCCGATGGTGCCCAACATGCTGCGCGCGTTGTCGTCGCCATAATAAACGCCTTCCGAACCCGGATAGCTCCAACCGACCAGGCCGTAGGCCGGATTGTTCGGATCGGCGCGCGGCCCCTTCGCCAGCGGCGAATGAATGTAAATGTAGTCGTTCAGATTCGATGCAGTCCGCGCGTACTGCTCACCCCCCTCCGCCACGCTCGCGAGTGCGAGAGGGAAGCTGACCTCGCCGATGCAATCGTTGCGCAGCGTCCAGCGCACCGGCTGCGAGCCGTCGGGGAAGATGCTGCTCGAGAAGCCCTCCAGCACGCCTTCGGAACCGTCGCCCTGCGGCCAGTCAGCCTGGGGAGCAGCCGCTACACTATCGTTCACTTTTCCAGCGCGCGCCACCACATCCTTCCACGATGGATGCACGAACAGCCGCGCGTTGCTGTAGGCGGCGACACCGCGCCGGAACGCCGCCGCTTCCGCATCCTTGGGAAGCGCGACGGTCGCGGCGTAGGTTGGGTGCACGGAGGGCGTCCACTTCAGTGCCGGAGCAGGCCGCGGCGCCGCAAGCCGTCCCACAATCGTTTTCCAAATCGGCGACCAGGCTTCGTTCGGGGCATAGCGGGCGGTGACGAATTGGCTGAGCTTGGTCGTGGCCACCAACACTCCGTTATGCTCGAACAGGATCGGATAGACGTCTTTCTCAGGCAATCCGTACACGGCTGTATCGAAGCCGGCGACCCGCGCTACGACGATATCGCCCTTGGCCGCCTCCACGGGCACGAACTTCACGTTATGCAGTCCAAGGATACGGAGTCTGCCGAGAGCCGGGGCGAAAGCGTCTGACGCCACCACCGCCCGTTCCCAATGCACTTCGCGCGGAGCGCCCACTACCAAGCCGGGCAGCGCCGCCGGATACTCAATGTACAACCGCAGCTTTTTTTTCGCGGCTTTGTCGAACAGGTCCGTCGTTACCGGAGTGGCCTGGCCCGGATATTCGTCGGCAAGGATTAAAACACCGGCGCCTCGCGGAGCTTTCGCGACGGCCTCCTCCGGCGAATCGTACCGCGCGTAACGATCGCCGCCCGCCGTGACAGCACGATAAAGATCATTGTCCGGGGCACAGCGGAAAACCAAAGGAAGAGGCCTGGCTGCCGCGATAAGCGGCAGCCATGCTAACAGCGCTAAAAGAATGAATCTGACCATGCGGCTGGTTCCTCTAGAAAGCCAACCGCATGCCGAACTGGATCGTTCGCGCGTCGCCCGCTGAACTGATGCGGCCGACAGTTGAAGGGACGCTGATATTCGAAGCTGGATTGCCGAAATTCGCATGATTGAACAGGTTGAACGACTCCGCGCGGAATTCGAGGTTCAACTTCTCCGTGATCGCAGTATTCTTGAAGACTGCGGCGTCCCAGGAATAGAAACCAGGTCCGAACAGCATGTTACGCGGCGAATTTCCGTACTTGAACGGCTGCGGAACCGCGAATGCGGCCGGGTTGAACCACTGCGTTATGGATGGATTCGCCACCGATGGATCGCCGACGACGTCGGCACGGTTGCTGGTCCAGCCGAGCGTCGTGCTCGTGAAGGTGACCGAATATGGCTGCCCGCCACCCATGGTCATGACGCCGGCGAGTTGCCATCCACCCACCAGTTTCTCCGCGGCTGCCGGCAGCGAATTCGCCCAGTGTTTCCCCTTGCCGAACGGCAGGTCGTAGATGTAGTTCGCCGCCGCGTAATGACGGCGGATATAGTCGAGGTTGCCACGGTCCAGCCGCGTGTTCGTGTTATCCATCGGCGGATTACCGTACACCTGCTCGCCCAAGGCCCTTGTGAACTGGTATTCGAATTGGAATGCCATGCCCGAGGCAAAGCGCCGTACCGCGCCCAACTGCATCTGGTGCGTGATGGAGTCGCGCCCCGATTCGTAGTAGTTGATGGTGCCGAAGGGCTGATAGGGACGACGTGGTTGTACGGCACCAGCCGCCATCGTCGGGTCATTGATGTTGAAATTGCGCTCCAGGTGCGTGCCCTTGTTACCAACATAGGATGCACGGACCGAAGTGTTCGGCAGCAACTCGTACTCAAGGGTGAAGTTCCACTGCTGGTGGTAAGGATTGCGCCGGTCGCGGCTGATCGCGTAGAGCGTCGAGCCGGTTGGAATCGTCCCCGTACCTGGGAATGGATTCGACCACGTGAGCGACGGTACCGTACCTGCCGCTGGCTCGAACGACTCGGCGACGCGGAACGGCGGATTCAGCGCCAGGTGGAAGTATCCTCCGTACGCCGAAATCACGTTGTAGTAAATGCCGTAGCTGGACCGCACTACGAAACGTGTAGATCCCAATGGCCGATAGGCGAAACCCAGCCGGGGCCCGAAGTTGTTGCGATCCTTGTTCACGTAATTGTCTCTGCCCAACCCGACATCAGAACCTTTGATTATGGGCAGCGTGGACATCAACCTGGAATCCGCCACGCCGCTCAATAACACAACTTTGCCCAAGTCGGGGTAGAAGTTCGCCATATCATCCCGGGCGTTGGTGAACGGCGGCGCGTACTCGTAACGCAGTCCCAGATTCAGCGTCAATTTCGGCAGGGCATTCCAGTCGTCCTGGATATAAGCGCCATAGCGGCTGTTGAGCGGCTCCGATTCGACGTTCTTGCTGACGCGTCCCGTGCCAGACAACCCTCCAAGCAGGAAGTCGGCAAAAGCGTTACCAGAATAGCGGCCGTCAAAACTGAACTGGCCGCGATAAGGAGGCGGGTTCTGCCAGTTGAATGCGTTGGCGCGCTGGAACTCGAAGCCGGCCTTGATCGTGTGCTTATTCCGGGTCCAGGTGAAGTTGTCAAAGACCTCATAGCTGTGCTTGACGTCGCCGGAACCCGGCTGGTCGCTGAAGCCCTTGAACCCCGTGATGCTGACCGTCGGCAACCCGCCTAAACCCTCCAGGGGCGAGATGAGGCCGGGGATGATCTTACTCGGATCGTAGTCCGAATTCTGCGGCGTGCGGAAGTTTCGCTCGGAATTGAATCCGAATCGCACTTCATTGATCATCGCGGCTGAAATGACGCGCGTGTATGACCCCAGGACGTTCCGCGTCGCAATCCCAAAACCGCCCCAATTGCCGAACTTGTCGGTGCCGCCGGACGGGGCCATGAAGGGGCCGTTGTTCACATGATAGTAGCGCGCCGTGAAGCGGTCGTTATCTGTTGCTTGGTAGTCGCCACGGACCGAGTAGCGATCCATGTTCTCATGCCGGGGGATATTCACCACCAGGTTGTTCCCCAGCCCCGCCGCGCCTGTGCCCGGCGTGTTGGGATCCGTCGTGAACTTCATCAATTCCGTCGCCACCGAACTGATACGCGAAGAGGGAATGATATTGTTGCCAAACGGCGTCCCCGCCCACGGATCCTTGATAGCGCTCAAACCCGCGAAGTTCCCCTGTTTCAACGCAACCGTCGGCATCGCGCTCGTGGTAGTGCTGGATTGCGACAGTCGCAGCCCTTCAAAACTGCCGAAGTAGAACAGCTTGTTGCGCACGATTGGACCACCCACTGACCCGCCGAACTCGTTGCGGTTGAAGGCGGGCTTGGGCAGACCGGTTGCGAAGAAGTTTTTGGCTGCTGTCGCCCGGTTACGGTTGAAGGCGAACAGGCTGCCGTGTATTTCATTGGTGCCGGTCTTTGTCGCCACCACTACTTGCGCACCCCCGCGCCCAAACTCCGCCGAAGCCCCGTTGGCAATCAATTTGAACTCCGCGATAGCATCCAGCGATGGGATGGGCGCTAGTAGACGCTCATTGCCGACGTCGTTATTGGTCACGCCGTCTACGGTCATGTTCGTCGACCCAACCCAAGTACCACCCGAAATCAGGGGATTCGATCCTGAGTTTTGCACTCCGGGAGCCAGCGTCATCAGGCTATAGATGCTGCCCCGCCCGTTCAGCGGCATCGCAGTCATCTGGTTGCCGTCCACTACGTTGCCTACCGACGAGGTCTCCGATTGCACCACCGGCGCGGTCGCGGCCACTTCCACCTTGGTGGAGAGATCACCGACGTCAAGTTTCACGTCGGCGCGCACGGTCTCTGATACGAAAAGCGTCACCCCCTGCACCACTGAAGTCTTGAAGCCTTCTCGCTCCACGGTAACGCGGTATGTCCCTGGCTCCAGGTTCGTAAAAACGTAGTCGCCCGCGGGACCTGCGGTGTTCTTCGTCGAAATGCCCGTCTTGTCGTTTGTGAGCGTAACCTGCGCCCCCGGCACAGCGGCTCCTGTCTGGTCTGTCACGCGCCCCAGAACGACGCCGCGCGTCTGCTGCGCAAACGCGGTGATCGCTAAGAAGAGGATCATTGCGGCCACCCAGAGGACGGCTGCGGTTTGTGTCCGTTGTCTCATGGCTTTCTCCTAACTCTGCGCCCGCACGGAGCGCACGATGGCGGAATAGGCGTCCGCCCGGTAAACAGTGGCGCCGAATTCCACCGGCACCTCCGTGGCATACGTCTTTCGCTTGATGACGAGCACGGCCGCTGGCGTCGGCGCGCCCAGCAACTTCTTATGCATCCGCTCCGGCCTTGCGGCCGAAATCTCCTCGACGCAATGTGTAAGCGTCAGGCCGTAGTTCTCTTCCAGGATCTTGTAAAGCGAATGGTTGGCCAGATCGAACCGGTCCAGGTTCGGGCACAACCGGCAGGGGATCTGCACGGTCTCGACAGCCAGCGGTTCCCCGTCGCTGAACCGTAGCCTCCGGATTTCAAAGACCCGGTCGTCCACGGGATCTCCCAAGAAATGCCGCGCCTCGGCGGTCGCCTTCCGCACCAGCAGCGAAACCAGTTGGGAACTGGGCACCCCGCCCCGCGCCCGTATCTCTTCCGTGAAACTGCGCATCTCCTGCTGTTGCTTCGCCAAGCGCTTGGGCGAGACGAAGGTACCCCGGCCCCGGTGAGTCTCAATCAACCCATCCCGGTCCAGAACATCGAACGCCTGCCGCAGGGTCATCCGGCTCACGCCGTACTGCTGGCAGAGCACGCGCTCCGGCGGCAGAGGCATTCCGGCGCTCATCAAACCCCGCTTGAGGATTTCCCGGATTCCCTCCGCGATTTGCAGATACACGGGAGTGCCGCTGGACTTGTCCGGCCGGATGGCCAATACCGCTCCGCCTGGAATCGTGGAAATCATGAATGAAATATAAGCTTCAAATGCCTTTCTATCTGGTCTAGACATCTATACCACCCTTACGATATCCTGTCAAGAGTTTATTCATTCGATAGGATCGACCCATGCTCGCTCTCGGCCTCGCACTCGTCTTCGCCTCCGGCCTCGCCAACGGCCTCTTCACCGTCCCCATGAAGATCATTCCCCGCTGGAAATGGGAGCACATCTGGCTGGTGTTCATCGTCTTTGCCTGCCTGGTGATGCCGGTCTCGATCGTCGCCGCCAGCATCTCCGATCCAGGTGGCATCTGGAACGCGGCACCTGCTCCGGCGCGCACCGCTGCGCTGGTTTTCGGCTTTGCCTGGGGCTTCGGATCCATCTGCTTCGGGATGAGTGTGGACCGTTTGGGGGTATCGCTCGCAAACTCGTTGGTCATCGGCCTGAGCTCGGCCCTGGGCTCGCTCGTGCCTCTGTACCTCGCCGGAAATTTCCAGCTCGAAGCGCGGCACATTCTCCTGTTCGGCGGGGTCGCCGTGTTCCTGGCCGGAGTGGCCGTCTGCGGATCGGCCGGCAGGATGCGTGACCGTCAGGGCCCGGCCGCTTCGGGCGCATCCGCGCTAGGCTACGTCCTCGCTATCGTCTCCGGTGTACTGTCTGCCGTCTTCAACATCGGCTACGCGATGGCACAGCCGGTGGCCGAAGCAGGCATCGGACTGGGATATTCGCGCTTCACCGCCACGAACTTCATCTGGCTGCTGATGCTGAGCGCGGGCTCCGTCCCCAACATCGTCTTTTGCGGGTATCTGATCCTGCGCAACAGAAGCGTCGGGATGTTCCGCGAAGGGCCCGCCGCCAGGACCTACGGCCTCAGCATCCTGATGGGCCTGCTCTGGGGCGCCAGCATCTTCTTGTACGGCGCCGCCACTCCCATGCTGGGCGACATCGGTCCCTCCATCGGCTGGCCCCTCAGCCTGGCCGTCGGATTGGTGGTGGTGAACATCATGGGCACGCTGCTCGGCGAATGGCGGGCGGCCGGCCCGGCTCCCGCGCGGCGCATGCGGATCGGTATCCTGGTACTATTGCTGGCCATTGTGCTCTGTGCCCTGGCTGCAAACACAGGTTCATAAGTATGGCTATTCCGGAAGTCCTCAGCCGTCTCCACGGCAAACTGATTGTCTCCTGCCAGGCGCCCGATGGCGACGCTTTCCGGCACCCTGAGTGCATGGCGCGTTTCGCCCAGGCCGCCCGTGATGGCGGCGCCGCGGGAATTCGCGCCAACGGCGTGGAAGACATCCGCGCCATCCGCCAGGCCGTCAATCTGCCCGTCGTCGCCATCGCCAAGCGAATCTGGAGCGACGGCAGGATCCTCATCACGGGTGTTTTCGAGGACGCGGCCGAACTCGCCAGGAATGGAGCCGAGATGATCGCCATCGACGTCACATCGCGCGGGCAGCGCTTCGGCGCGCTGGAGCGCCTCGCACGCATCAAGCGCGAACTCGGCGTCACGGTCCTGGCCGACATCGCCACCGTCGAGGAAGCCGTAGCGGCCGAGCAAGCCGGAGCGGACGCCGTGCTCAGCACCATGCGCGGCTACACGGACGAGACCGCGCACACCACGGGATTCGAGCCCGATTTGATCGCTCAGCTCGTGCGCGCCGTCAAAGTCCCGGTCATCGCCGAAGGACGCATCGGTACGCCGTCGGAAGCCCGCGCCGCCATTCAGAGCGGCGCCTGGGCCGTCATCGTCGGCACGGCCATTACCCGCCCTTCCGCCATCACCCGCCGGTTCGCGGACGCCGTCGAAAGCGCGCGAACTCTTCGCGGCGACATTCTCGGGATCGACATGGGCGGCACCAATACCAAGTACGGCATCGTCTCCTCCGGCGGCCACCTGTCGGCGGAAGGTTTCGTGCCTACTCCGTCCGGGGGCGGCGCCGTGCTGCTCACGCACCTCAAGAAGGTGGCGCGCCGCCTTGTCGAGAGCGCCCGCCAGGCCGGCATCGACCCTTGCGCCCTGGGTGTCGCCACGGCCGGCTGGGTTGATACTCGCACTGGCTGCGTGGCTTACGCTACCGAGAACCTGCCCGGCTGGACCGGAACGCGCATCGCCGGGGAGCTTCAGGCGGCCACCGGATTGCCCGTCGCCGTCGAAAACGACGCCAACGCGCTGGCTGCCGCTGAAAGCCAGTTTGGCGCCGCGCGCGGTTGCCGCGATTTTGTCTGCGTTACGCTCGGCACCGGCGTAGGGGGCGGCTGCTATACCGGCGGGCGCCTCAATCACGGCGCTCACTACTTCGCCAACGCGCTCGGCCACATCCCCGTGGTTCTCGACGGGCTGCCCTGCACTTGCGGCCTGAAGGGATGCCTGGAGGTTTATGCCAACGCCGCCGCGCTCGTCCGCTACGCGGGAGGCGCCTACCCAAACGCGGAGGAGATCGTCAACGCAGCCAACACAGGCGATCTGCGAGCCCGCGCGGCCATCCTTCAATACGCCAAGTACCTGGCCTTGGGCGCCGCCTCGATCGTGCATCTGCTCGATCCGGAGATGCTGATCCTTGCGGGAGGAATCGCCCAGAATAACCCGTTGTTGCTCGCAACGCTCCAATCGGAACTCGCCGCGCGCCTGACGGTGCCGGACCGCCGCAAACTCCAGGTGACGATCAGTTCACTTGGATACTATGCAGGCGTTTACGGGGCCGCCGCTGCGGTCCGCGAACGCGATCATCTTTAGCAGAAGTTCGCGGCTCTGGCGCCAGACACTATAGCAAATCCCCTCGGTGGGCCGACTCCAGCTTCTTGACGATTTTGCCGACTTGCTGCGCGCGTTTGCGATCCGCGATGAGCAGCGCATCCGGCGTGTCCACCACCACCAGGTCGTGCACTCCCACCAGTGCCACCGTCTTGCCTGGCGCGTGGATGTAATTGCCGGAGGCATCCTCCAGAACCGCGTCCGAACGAAGCACGTTTCCGGAGGCATCCTGCGGCAGCAGTTCGTAAACCGCGTTCCAACTGCCGACGTCGTTCCATCCGATGTCGTCGCCAGCTACGCCCACAACGTTGGACGATTTTTCCAGTACCGCGTAGTCCACCGAGATGTTCTCACACAACGGAAACGTCTCCCGAACACGCGCGGAAAAGTTGCGGCTGCCCCAGGCGGGCAGCGAGGCGACAAGCGTGGCCGTCTTGGGAAGGTGCCGGCGCAAGGCCTCCAGCAGCACATCGGCGCGCCAGAAAAACATCCCGGCGTTCCAGTAGAACCGCCCTTCCTTGACGAAGCGTTCGGCGGTCTTCCGGTCCGGCTTCTCGCGGAATCGCAGTACCGGCCAGGTTTGCAATTTGCCCGCCTCGACACCCTTCGGGAATTCGATGTAGCCGAAACCGGTCTCGGGCCACCGCGGCCGTATGCCGAGCACCGCGATCTGTCCCTTGGCGGCGGCGCGTAAAGCAGGCTTGAGCAGCGCACGATAGCGAGCCGGTCTCCCGATGAGTTGATCGGCCGAAAACACAGCCATCACCGCGTCGGGATCGAAGCTGGTGAGTATGTGGGCTGCCAGTCCCAAAATCGATGCCGTGTTGCGCTGCGCGGGCTCGGCAAAGATCTGCTTCCCGGGGATCTCGGGCAACTGCCTTACGATCTCGTCGCGCACGTGCTCGTTGGTGAGCACCCACATGCGCTCCGGTGGGAACATCGGCCGCAGCCGGTCCACGGTCTGTTGGATCAGCGAGCGTTCGCCGAAGAACTTGAGCACCTGTTTGGCGGTCCTCTTTCGGCTGTGCGGCCAGAAACGAGTGCCCCGCCCTCCGGCCAGAATCAGTGCGTAGTTATGATTGGCCGCCATCAGTTGACCGGGTAGGGATGAATCAGCTTGAAGGTCCTGCTCCAGCGCGTCTTGGTGAAGAAGTTCTGCGCTAGGTCCATCATGTGGTCGAAACCGATCGTCGGACTGGCCAGCCGCTCCGTGGGAGCGTCGTAGGACCAGTAAATGATGAGCGGCTTGCCGATGATGTTCTTGCGCGGCACAAAACCCCAGTATCGGCTGTCGAGCGAGGAATCGCGGTTGTCGCCCATGGCGAAGAAATTGTCCGGCGGCACTACCACTTCGCCTTTCACAACGTTCTGCTCGAGCATTACCTGCGCCGGCGGGAAGATGCCCACATTCGGCTCACCGGGAAAGTTGTCGCGATAGGAGTCAATGTACTCGGTCTTGTGGTACTTGTAAGGCTCCACCAGTTTCTTCCCGTTGAGGTACACCTGCTTGTTCTCCAGGCGGATACGATCGCCCGGCACCCCGATGACGCGCTTAACGAAGGTCTGGTTGATGTCTATCGGATACCGGAAAACGATGATATCGCCTCGTTTTACGTCGCTGTAAGGGAGCAGGTGCTTGCTGATCGGCCCGCTGGGTGCATAGGCCAACTTGTCCACCAGAAGATGATCGCCGATCAGCAGCGTGTCCTCCATGGATCCGGTGGGGATCACGAAGGCCTGCACCAGCGTTGTCGTGCCGAACAACAACAGCAGGATGGTGATGGTCCATTCCGCGATGGCGCCGCGCGGGCGCTCGCCAACAGCAGTCTTTTTTTCGGACGCCGGTGCAGGAGCTGTGTTTACTTTCGTATCAGCCACGATTAACCTCGTACGAATAAGTCCTTTCTATTTTACCCAATGGCGGCGCAGTGAAATCGTTTCCGCCAGCGCGATCCACAGGTTCAAGACGCCTACGCCGCTTACCGCCCCGCGCATGTACGGGCTGATCCACACTTCGTAAAACTGCGGCACCAGCTTGGGCAGGAAATTCCTCTCCCACATGCCCGTCCATGGAACCATCACCAGAAACACACCCAGTTCGATGACGAAGAGAACGAAGAAGACAGCAAACAGCTTGTGATACCAGCGCACCGCTGGCACGGTCGTCGGAACCGGCGCCCCGCTCATCGCGTCTCCGCCGCCTCCGCCGGGATCCTGAGTCCGAGCCCGCGGGCCGACACAATCTCGCGCACCGGCGCATAGCTGAACCTGTGTTCGTTCGCCGCTCCGTACAAGGCGAGCGCCTCCAGATGTTCGACGGTCGGGTAGCCCTTATGTCTCGCCAGTCCGTATTGCGGATACACTCGATCCCATTCGCGCATGGAACTGTCCCGGTCCACTTTGGCCAGTATCGAAGCCGCGGCAATCGATTGGCAGCGGGCGTCGCCTTTAATCAGGGCTTGTTGCGGCAGTGGCAGATCCACCCGCACGGCATCCACCAGCAGATAATCGGCGGGAGGATTGAGCTTCTCGATCGCGCGCCGCATAGCCAGACGGCTGGCTTCCAAAATGTTGATGCGGTCGATCTCGGCCGCATCCGCCGTCGCCACCGCCCACGCCATGGCTCGCTCGCGGATCTCCGCGGAGAGTTCCTCTCGCTGGTCCGGGGTGAGTTGCTTGGAATCCCGCAGGCCGTGTACCGGCCGTTCCGGGTCCAGAATCACGGCTGCCGCGAACACGCTTCCGAACAGCGAACCTCGCCCGGCTTCATCCACGCCGGCGATGTACAGGAAACCCTCCCCCCGAGCCTCGCGCTCGAAGTGGGCCGTGCACCGCAGTCGCGTGGATCGCTGGCCTGCCAAATTATTCGCGCTCGCGCAAACGCGCGGCCTTGCCGCGGAGTTCACGGAGGTAATACAACTTGGAGCGCCGCACACGGCCCGTGCGCACTACGTCGATGTGGTCGACGACGGGAGCGTTCATCGGGAAGATGCGCTCGACACCCTGCCCGAAGCTGACCTTGCGGACCGTGACCGTTTCGCCCATGCCGCTGTTCTTGCGCGCAATCACCGTGCCTTCAAACGCCTGCAGGCGCTCTTTGTCGCCTTCCTTGATCTTCACATGGACGCGCACGGTATCGCCCGGCCGGAACTCCGGTTTGGAAGCCGCCTGCTTCTTCCCCTCAAACTTCGTCAACGCTCGGTTAGTCATCGCCTTGAAATCCTTTAAATCCCTATTCTAGCGGACCCGGGTGCACTTCCGCTCGTCTCCGGGCCAATTCCGGCCTCATCCGCCGGGTTTTTTCGGCCGCCGCCGCTTCGCGCCACTTCCTGATCTCGGCGTGGTTGCCGTTCAACAGCACTTCCGGCACCTTCCAGCCCCGGAACTCCGCCGGCCGCGTGTACTGCGGGCAGTCCAGCATGTTCAGCCCGTATTCGTCGCTCGAAAACGATTCGTAGCGGGTCGAGTCCTGGTTCCCCACGACGCCTTCCCGCAACCGCGCCACGGCGTCAACCACCACCGCCGCAGCCAATTCTCCGCCGCTTAAAACGTAGTCGCCGATCGAGATTTCCTCGTCGGCCAGGTGTTCGGCCACCCGCTCGTCCACGCCTTCATACCGCCCGGCGATCAGGAGGATTTCCTCCATGCTCGCCAGACGCTTGGCCATCTCCTGGTCGAACAGCCGGCCCGACGCCGACATCAGCACCACGCGCCGGCCCGGCCCGCGTTCCGGCCAGATGGACTCCACCGCCTCGAAAAGCGGCTCCGGCTTCAACAACATGCCTTCGCCTCCCCCGAATGGACGGTCGTCCACGGTCTTGTGCCGGTCGTGAGTCCAGTCCCGCAGATTGTGTATCCGGATCGCAATGCGTCCGGACTCCACGGCTTTGCCGACCACGCCGTGCTCGAACGGCCCCCGGAAGAACTCCGGAAAGATCGTCAGCACGTGAAACGTCATTGTTCGTTCAATTCCGCCAGGCCTTCCGGCATGTCCACCACCAAGCGCCTGGCGTCAATGTCGATCTCCACGAAGATCGACCGCGCGAAAGGGATCAGCAACGCCTGCCCCGTCTTCCCGCCGGCGACATCCACCAGCGGCGGTCCGCCATACTCGCGCCACGCGCTGACCCGGCCGATCGTCTCGCCGCTCGCCTTCTCCACCACCTCGCAGCCGATCAAGTCGTCCACGAAGTAACTGCCTGCTTCGGCGGGAGGCCGCCGCTCGATCGGGATGCGCACTTCCGCGCCCTTGAGTTCTTCAGCTGCGGAAATCGTGTCGATGCCTCGAAACTTGAATACCCACCGGCCGCGGTAGTCCCACAAATCGTCGACGACGAACGGCTGCCCATCGGCCAGGAAGCCGTCACGACCGAAAAGAAAGACTTGCTTGAAGCTCCGGCAACGCTCGATGGAATCGCTCAACGGGGTCGATATAAGCTCACCCCGATTGCCTCGCGTCCGGTCGAGCAAGGCAATGGCGACCCACTTCCCGCCCGCCGCGGAGCCCTCTTCACGCTCCAAGGCTATTCCAGGATCTCCAGCGTGAACCGCCGGTTCAACTTCATGCCGGCGGCACCCAGAATCGTCCGGATGCTCCTGGCGGTCCGGCCTTGCTTGCCGATTACCTTCCCCAAATCGCTGGGAGCCACGCGCAACTCGAGCACGGTCACCTGCTCGCCCTGCACTTCCCGTACGTTTACTTGATCGGGGATGTCAACCAGTGCCTTCGCAATTTCTTCAACTAATGCCTTCATCCCTGCGCCTCCTGCCTCTGCTCCGATCATAGCACCGCTCTATCTCGCGGGGCTTCCCAACAATCGGAAGGGCTCAAGCCGCGGGCTGCTCGGCCGGCGCCGGATTTTGCTTCAGCAACCGAGCCACGGTATCCGAGGGTTTCGCCCCGGCTTTGATCCAGTATTCGATCCGGTCGTGCTTCAAATCCACCAGCGGCGGGTGAGCCACGGGACTGTAATGGCCGACGACTTCCACGGCGCTGGAATCCCGCGCACGTTCTTTCTCGATCACTACAACGCGGTACGACGGCTTCTTCTTGGCGCCAAAACGGGCCAAACGTATCATCAACATCGGTTTCTCATTCCTCCCTTCACGACAGGCCGGGAAAAGCGGGCAACTTCATTTTACCCAACCGTTTACCCCAAAAGCCGCCGGAGAGACTCTTCATCATTTTGCGCGCTTGCGCGTATTGTTTCAGCAACTGGTTCACTTCCTGCACGCTCGTCCCGCTCCCACGGGCGATGCGCTTGCGCCGCGAACCGTTGATAATCATGTGGTTGGCGCGTTCCCGGGGCGTCATCGAATCGATGATCGCCACCACGCGCGTAACTTCTTTTTCGTCGATCTTGACCTTGCTGACGTCTTTGAGCGGCCCGATCTGCGGCATCATGCCGAGCAGCGATTCGAGCGGCCCCATCTTCCGCAACTGCCGGATCTGATCGCGGAAATCCGCCAGCGTAAAATCGTTGTCCAGGAGCTTGCGCTCCATCTCCTCGGCCTTCTTGCGATCGATGTTCTCTTCGACTTTTTCGATCAGGCTGAGTACATCGCCCATGCCGAGAATCCGCGACGCGATGCGGTCGGGATGAAACGGTTCGAGCGCGTCGAATTTCTCGCCCACGCCCACGAATTTCAGCGGCTGCTCGGTCACCGTCCGGATCGATAGGGCCGCGCCGCCACGGGCGTCGCCGTCCATCTTGGTCAGGATCACGCCGGTGATGCCGAGGCGCTTGTGGAACTCCGCGGCGCTCTTGACCGCGTCCTGCCCGGTCATCGCATCGGCCACGAACAGGATCTCCACCGGCTCGAAGGCGGCCTTGAGTTCCTGCAATTCCGCCATCAGTTCGTCGTCGATGTGCAACCGGCCGGCCGTGTCCACCAGCACTACGTCGCAGCCGGTCATCTCCGCTTCGCGCCTTGCGCCCCGCGTCAGTTCGAGCGGCCGTTTCTCGCCTTCGGTGCCTTCGTAAATCGTCTGGCGGAGGTCCCTGGCGATCACCTTCAACTGCTCGCGCGCCGCCGGCCGGTAGACGTCCACGGAAACCATCAGCGGGCGGTGGCCGTTGTTGGATAGCCAGCGCGCCAGTTTACCCGTCGTAGTGGTCTTACCCGAGCCCTGCAGCCCGACGATGAAGATGATACTGGGAGGCTCGTTCGCAAACCTCAACCGCGCGTGATGGCTCCCCAGAATGCGGATCATCTCGTCGCGGACGATCTTGGTGACCTGCTGCGCCGGCGAGAACGACGCCAGGACTTCCGCGCCCATGGCCTTCTGCCGCACGTTCTCGATGAACTGTTTGACAACCTTGAAGTTGACATCGGCTTCGAGCAAAGCGACACGGATCTCCTTCAGAGCCGCGTCCATATTCTCGGCTGTCAGCTTCCCTTCTCCGCGCAGGTTTTTGAAGACGCGCTGGAGCTTTTCCGATAAGTTCTCAAACATGTTCGAGATCCGGGCTCGCACGGGCACTCTGCGAGCCACGGCAGACTACTGCTCAGGGGGCAGTTCTTTCATTATACGGGACACGCCCATGCGCCGCAAAACCGCCGCTCGGGCTGAACTACTGGATTCCCAGCAGACGCCGCGCGTTTTCGCCCAGAATCCGTCCCCGCAAGGCGCCTTCGACGTTGGCCTCCTTGAAGACGCTCAGCCGGTAGCCGATGGTATCTGCCAACCCAAAACCGAAGTCCGAGCCCCAGACGATTCGTCCCGGGTCCGCCCGGCGGCACAGGATCTCCATGGCGCGCATGTGCGGCCCGCAAAGACACAGCCAGACGTTGGGTAGCCGGGCCGCTTCCAGCGCGCTGCGCCAACTCCACAGCAGTCCCGCGTGCCCCAGCACGAACTTCGTCGCCGGAAACCGCCGCGCCGCGCCTGCGATCTGCTCGGGCAGGCTGTAGCACGGGGTCCCGTCGTGGAAGATCACCGGCACGCCCGCTTCGCCTGCCGCCGCGCACATCTCGCGGAAGCACGGATCGGCCGTCGAAAACCCCTGTAGCCAGGGATGGAACTTCAAGCCTCGCGCGCCCAACTTCTCGATGACACGACGCGCCTCGCCCAGGCCTTGCGCGCCCGCTTGCGGCCACGCCGTGTATACCGGCAATAACCGCTCCGGCGCCTTTTCAACCACACGCGCAACCCGGTCGTTATCGGCCTGACACCAATCCACCCTCACCAGGTTTGCGTGGCCCATTAGGGCGGCTTTGTCCACGCCGCGCCCATCCAGCGTCTCCAGCCAGCGGGCCGGATTCTCGCCATCTCGCGCGGTCCACGCCATGCCCCAGTGCGTGTGGCAATCTACGATCACAGGGCACCTCGTTTACCGAGCAACGCCGCGAGATTGCCTCCTGCCACCTGCGACCACATCGCCGCCGGGACGCATTCCCGCAACTGGGTCCATTCGAAGACCAGGTCGTTCAAGGGCGCGTAGGACCCGGCTATCCCTTTCGCCGCGCCCACCTTCTCCAGGTAGCCGGCAAACTGAAACGGCCGCGCGAGCGACGATTCCAGGTAGACGTTCTCCCTCGTCCCGGCCGCTTCCACCGCGTCGTTCCAGAAGTCCGTCGCCCCCGAGTGCCCCATGATGAAGTCCACACCGGGGAAGCGTGTGGCGAGATCGGCCGCCTGCCAGGGGGTCGAGCTACCCGGCTGCCCCGTGTGCATATATACCGGCACGCGCTCGAGCCCGGCGATTTCGAGCACCGGGAACGCCAACTCGTCGCTGGCCAGGTAGCCCTGCACCCATGGGTGCAGCACCAGCATGCGCGCCCCCTCGCCGATCGCCCGGCGCAGCTCGCTCTCCGCCGCCGCGCCATACCAAGGGTTCACGGAACAGGCCGGGATGAGGCGGCGCGGATGCTCTCGCGCGGCACTGAGCATGAGATCGTTGCCCTCGCGGTTCATCACCGCCAGCGAGCGATCCACGGGCGCGACAATCGCACGATCCACCTCGGCCTCATCCATGGCCTCGACCAGCGTCCCGGCCGTCAAGTCATACTCGCGGTCCACGCCCAGAACGCAGTAGGCGTCGATCATCTCCGCGCGCGAATTCACAGGGCCTTCTCCATGCGCAGGATGACGAGGCTATAGACATCGAGCGAGGGCACCGTGAATTTCGCCATCCCATCCTTCATCCCGACCGTCAAAGGCGCGCCCACCGCCGCATCCGGGCTCACGGCTTCGGCGGATCGCACCCGCAGCCCCGCCGGCACGCGCACCTCGACGGGGATGTCCTTCAACTTCTCGTGGAGCCTGAAATTCACCAGGTGCAGCAGGTAGGTACCGGTCCCCTCCTGGCGCGCCAGCTCGGCCGTCACCCACAATGGGGCGCCGGCGTTCAACGAAAGCGCACCCCCGGCCGCCCACCGCACCGCTTCCGCAAACTCGCCGGCGTTGGCCGGCAGCTTCCACAGCGCGTTAGGAATCGGGCTCATGCCGGAGGGCCGCTTCACATCCGTCCGCATGCGCGGTATGTATACGACGCGTCCTTTGCCGAACTGGCGTCGCACCTGTGCCGCGTCTTCCTTGATGCTGTAGGGCGCATCGATCCCGAATACGTCCGCCAGGCCGAACTTGGGCCGCCGCCGTCGCCACTCATCGAGCATCGATGTGTTCCAGGTGGCTACCAGTCCCCCACCTTCGGACACAAAGCGCCGGATCCGGGTTATCTGCGTGTCGCTGAGCGCATCCTGATCGGCCAGCACCAGCACCTTGTATTTGCCCAAATCGTCGATCCGCCCGTCGAAGAGAATGCCGAACGGAATCTTGTGCTGGATCAGCGCCTGCTCGGCGAGCACGGTTTCAAAGTTGCTTTCAGCGGGATTGAATTCGGTCGAGGCGAACGAACGTAGCACGGCCGCGTCCGCCACCGGCTCGGTATGTCTCAGATCCTTGATGTGCTCCCGGAAGAACCTCGCGTATCGCCGCATTTCGGGTGAATTCTCGAAGAAGCCCGTGTCGCTTCCCGCCACCACGCCCAGGTTCGCGTCGTTATAAGCGAGCGAGCAGGCAAGGCGCAATTCGGCGGGCGTCTTCTTGTATACGTCCGCTTTGCCCAGGTTCTGCCATGCGAGCAGCGTGCCGCCCAACCCGCGCACCGCTTTGTAGCTGCGTATCTGCGAAGGCAGCCGCCCGTCCTCGGTCCACTGCGGCAGGCTCGGTTCTTCGCTCCAGATCGCGTCGGCGTGGCCGGCGAACTGCGCCAGGTCCACGCCGAACGCGAAGCCCACGTTGCGTTCCGGGCTCATGGTCGGATTCCCTATCAGGCCGGCGTTGGGATTGAGCTGCCGTATGTAATCGTCGAACTCACCCATGCGTTGGGCGAGGTTCCAGGCCCGGAAGATGGTCCACTCCTGCATCATGGGATTGCGCAGTTCGCGTACCTGTATCGGAGCCGTGGCGTCGCCGTAAGGCGGCGGGATCACGTGATCGAAATTGGTGAACCCGAATCGTGAGCGGGCGGCGCGCCGATCTCTGTAGCGAGCGCGCAGAAACTGGCGGAACTCCTCGGCGCAATACTTGCAGCGGCAAGAGCGCGGCTCCGCCCACCACTGCATCTGGTCGAAGTGGAGCATGTCCAGCTTCGCGTCTCTTATGCCGGCCTCGATCACCTTGCGCACGAAGGCCCGATAGCCCGGATTGTTACGGCAGGCCATGTAGCGGAAGCTCTGTTCGTTGGTGTAGTAGTTCGGGCGGCCGTTCTCGTCCACCTGTATCCAGTCGCGGGCGTTGGGCTCCTCGGCGAAAAACGTTTCATAAAACATGCTGGCGCCCACATAGCCCGCCACTTTGATTCCATGCTTGTGGGCCAGTTCGACGAACTGTTTCGCGGCGGCGATGTCCTCGCTTTCGGCTATCAGTCCGGCTCCCTTGTGGAAGTTGATGATAGCGAGGTTCACGCCGGCGGCCTTCAACCGGGCTACCGCCTCCGGTCCGCGCTCGCGATGCCACCGGTTCTCCACATCGGTGGCGGCGCCTCCCAGGCGAAGGTAGAACGTGAGCGCCTCCATGTCGGAAGAGGCAATCACTCCTTCGTCGCGCATCCACTCGCGAATCGCGCGCTTCCCTTCCCCGCCCGCCGCCGGCAGCGCGCACACCGGCATCAGCACCGCGCACGCAATCACGAGCTTCCGCCTCAAGTTCGCCTCCCCGACCATCTTCTCAAAAGACCGCCGGCAAAGCAGCTATCGGGCAAAGACGTGAGGCATTTACCCTGATCCGTCCGTAAGGAGAATCAGAGGGCAGCTTCCGGACCGATAGGACAGG
>ENA-UOYA01001437-UOYA01001437.1-activated-sludge-metagenome-genome-assembly--contig:-NODE-1437-length-25371-cov-65.963936_pt1 | contig 25371 bp, 25 predicted proteins | sample MGYA00238163_ERZ764804 | MGnify/ENA primary metagenome ERZ764804 (study PRJEB28919, sample SAMN05720223) | activated sludge metagenome | isolation source: Anaerobic digester | place: Hong Kong... | reverse complement strand
CATTCTACAACTTTTTTAAAAACTTACCTTTTCTCTTTTTAAATCCAGGCTCCCTGGTTTTTAAAAATCATTTGAAAACCTCAAGCTCTTTTTATTTGGCATGAAAGTGCACTCAAGTGCTTCATTCTTTGGGCATGTTAGTCAAAGAATATTATGTGCGTTTTTTGTTCAATATATTTTTATTAAAATCGAATAAATATCAGACAGTATTCCGGTGTGTCTGTCAAAAGAGTTACCTTTTTGTCTTTGTTTATACTTTTTCATCAATAAAAAAGTTAATTGCAGAAAAAGAATATTCTAAGATGTATTTTTCTGAAAGGCTTGAATTGGGAAACAAAAGGCTTCCTGAAATTGTTGTATCCTGAGATTAACTGATCCATAAAAATTTACTTTATAGATTCTGTTTATTTGCCAGAATTAATGTAGAAATCAGTTAAATATATATTCTACAAAAAATAAAATATAGGTACTCATGCAAAAAAGGATTATCTATGGAATCGATATTGCCAGTGGATCTCCCAGGGCGAGGGAACTTCCCAGATACGCCCTTGCTATTCTCAGGGACGGGGAGATTTCCCATTTTAATATGCTCCGCCGCCAGAAGATCTTTAATATGATCCAGAAGGACAGGCCTGAGATTATAGCTGTTGACAACATTTTTGAGCTTGCGGCTGACAGAAGCGAGCTTCTTTCTCTTATGGAACGCATGCCTGAAGGAGTCAGACTTGTCCAGGTCACAGGTGGGCTGCACCCGGAACCTCTTGTCAGGATTGCACGCAAGCACGGAATCTCTGTTGACCCCGAGAATCCAAATGATGAAGCTGAAGCCTGTGCAAAGCTTGCAGACCTCGGGGTTGGGCATGAGGTTTCTCTTTTTGAAGACATTACGAAAATCAAAGTTAGCAGAGCCCGTTCCCTGGGGCGAGGAGGATGGAGCCAGAACCGGTACAGAAGAAAAGTACATGGAGCTGTGCTTCAGAGGAGCAGGGAGATTGAAAACGCCCTTAAGGACCTTTCACGGGAAAAAGGCATCAGATTCGAAGCTGTAAATGTGAAAGGGTTCGGGGGCTATGTCAGGTCTGAATTTACAGTTTATGCAAAGCGTGGAGAGGTTCCAATACATTCTATGGCAAGCAATGATGCCCAGGTAAGTGTGAGAAGTGTCGAACGCGATAAAATTCGCTATGTCCCCCTTAAACCCAGGATCCAGAGGCGTAAATTTACAATTGTCGGGCTCGATCCCGGAACAACCGTGGGCATAGCCATCCTTTCTCTTGATGGAGACCTCCTCTATTTGAAGAGCTTCAGGGGAATATCTCCTGATGAGGTTGTCAAGCTTATTGCCGAATACGGAAAACCTGCAGTTATAGCAAGCGATGTCACTCCAATGCCGGGTTCGGTTGAAAAGATCAGGAGGAGCTTTAATGCTGTTCCTGCAAGCCCGGGAATTGAGGTTTCTGCCGAAGAAAAAATTGCGCTGGGAAAGACTTTCGGCTATTCCAATGACCATGAAAGGGATGCATTAACTGCAGCTCTTCTCACCTACAGAAGCTACAAGAATATTTTTTCACGTATAGAAAAGAAAGCTCCGGAAAATGCAGATATTGAGCTGATAAAGCTTCATGTAATCCGTGGAGACTCGATAGAGGCTGCGATTGAAAAAGTTAGGGCTGCCTCGGAAGCCCGCGAAAAGGCTCCAGGAGTAAGAGCACAGGAAAAACCTGATGAAAAGGTTGACGAATCCCTGCTTAAACTGAAAGAGGTCGTTCAGAGGCAGGGAGAACAGATCCAGAACCTGCAGGAATATGTTGAGGAACTTAAACAGGCACTGGTAGCAAAAGACAGAAAGATTTCAAAGCTTGAATCAAGGTTAAAAGGCTTTAAAAAAGAAGCTTACAGTGAAGTCCGAAAATCAAAAGAGCTCCAGATAAGGGACAGCACTATAGAGAATCTTAAAAAAGAGCTCAGCAACAAAAATAAAACCGTAAAAGAACTCAGACGCAGGAGCAATAAATTGCGTAAAATCCAGAAAATGGAGATCCGTGGTGAAGGCACCCCAGTAAAGGTTATTGCGGCTTTTACGAAAGAATCTATTGCCGAAACTAAAGAAAAGTACGGGCTCAAAGCAGGAGATGTTGTTTTTCTGGAAAACCCGAGCGGAGGCGGAGCTGCAACTGCCCAGATCCTTGTGGAAGCAAAAGTCCGGGCTGTAATTATCCCTGAGGATATTTCACATGCAGCAGAGGAGACTTTCTTTAAAGGCGATGTGCCGGTCTTAAGGGATATCCAGCTTGAGAGAGCTGACGACTTTGCAATGGCAGAACCGGAAGCCCTTAAAACTGCAATTGCTGCATGGGAAAAAGAAGCTGATAAAAGGCGGCAGAAAGCCAAAGAAGATGAACTGCAGAGCCTCTTTGATGAATACAGGAGTGAAAGAAGGAGGGGCTTAATTTAAAGCTCCTCTTAAAACCTTTTTCCAGGACTTTTTAAATTACTCTGTTTTCTCAGTAGAACCTGCCAGAAGAGCCTGTATGTCATCCAGTCCTACAGCCTTTCCACCCGCTCCCCAGTACCAGCTCTTTATTTCCTGAATCGCAATATGTGTGACGCCACGTATATTTTCTCCTATGAAGGATACTAAAACATCTGTCACACTTTCGATAAGTTTTTCAATCTTTTCTTCGGGTATTTCCCCTTCAATAAGTTTGATCTCAACAAATGGCATTTCGTTCTTCCTCCTCTATCTACTACACCTATGTCTCTCCGTTTTTATTGGAATTCCGACGAGGCTTATGGATTTCAGACTAGAAAAACTTTCCTACTTTATACAAAAAATTTTTCTCTTATAGAGTCTCTGTAAAAAAAGATGTAATTTCCTGAGAAAAACCAGATTGGTGGGGCTGTAACAGTCCAGATTCCTGTAGAACCATGTTCAGGCAATAATTGTCCGAAATCCTGAAAAATGCAATTGCTGCCTGGGAAAAAGAAGCTGAAGTAACACATCAAGAATCCAGTGAAAACGGACTTCAGAACCTTTTTGAAGAATATGGGAGTGAAAGAAGGAGGGGCTTAATTTAAAGCTCCTCTTAAAACTTCTATTATTTTTCTGCAGTACCCGCCTGCAGAGCCCTTACATCCTTCAGTCCGAGAGCTTTTCCGCCTATTCCCCAGTTTCCACTCTTTATTTCCTGAATAACAACCCAGGTAGCACTACGCAGGTTTTCACCTGAAACCGAAACCATTACATCCGTGACAGATTCAATAATCTTCTTTTTCTCGTCTTCGGATAACTCCCCTTCAAATACCTTTATTTCGATAAATGGCATTTTATTCTTCCCCCGATGTTTTGGTTTTTGTTTTTCCTTTTTTTAATTATATATTTTGTTTTATTTAATTGTTTTTGCGTATTGTTGTTTTCGAGATAAAGGTTCATTTTCATGGAATCAAATAATCTTCATCAGGAACGAACCGCGCATAGTCAAGCTGCAACCCGACCGGCAGAACCCGAAGGTTACTTCCATTCCCAGTCTTTAATGGTATAACTATTATCCTCGTTCACTTCGCCTTCGTAAACACAGACGACGCTGTTGAGACGTGCCAGCTTCGGTGACTGTGTGTTAAAAATTGTTGCTCCTCGAACACTGCTGCTTGGTGGACGCCCTTTAGGAATTGATATTCCTGACATTATAAGAGTGGCCAGATCGCCGTCCTTTGTTATCAGAAATCCGCGTCCTTCTGAGTACTGCATCCCATTGGGCCTGAGCTTACCTGCGGCAGTTAGCGTGAGGCTGCACTCAATTCCAAAAACCTTGCCCTGTTCATCAAGGGTGATCTCCATTGTACCATTGTCATCAAGCACTCTCATGCCTACGACCTTGCCTGCAGCTTCGTATATCAAATCTCCCAACATTTTAATTCCCTCCCAGTTAGATATGTGCATCAGAATATATATAGTGGAGCACTGATTCTCTTTGTTGCTTATTGTATTCCATATTCAGGGGGCTTTATCCTTTCCTTTATTTTTAAAAACAGGAATTCCTTTTAAAAATTCTTTTGCACACTTTAAAAGCTGAAAGATTCCCCTTTTGCAGGCGCATATGCTTCAACTCCGATTTCTTCAGAAATCCATTCTGCAAAGGCTTCAGTTTTCTCTCCATGCATGACAAAAACCCTTTCAGTGCCCTTTTTGCAGAAATCCTTTACAAGCTGTTTCAGCTCCCGATCTCCGCAGTGGGCAGAGAAATCGTACTGTTCAACCGCGGGCTTGAGGGTAAGTATATCTTCCCTGGTTTCTATCATCCTGTGTTCCAGAGCCAGCCTCCCGTTTGTGCCTTCTACCTGATATCCGGTCAGCAGGATTTTGGATTTCGGGTCTTTGTAGAGCCTGCTAAGGTAATAAAGTGCAGGTCCCCCATTAAGCATCCCGGCAGTGGTAACAATGACTGACGGCTCTTTCAGGACTGACTCCCGCTGATGGTCTTTTACCTGTGTGGAGCGTTCGAAAGCCCTTTCAAGAAGGTCTGGATTTCTGAGGTATTCAGGATATTTTTTGAGGATTTTATACACATCCCTGCCCATCCCGTCAACATAAGCCCTGATCCCGTATGCATCAAGAAGCATAAGGATTTCCTGCGTCCTGCCTATGGCAAAAGCAGGGATAAGGGCAGTTCCGCCCCTGTCAAGTGTCTCATAAACCGATTCTATGAACCGCTCTTCGGTCTCTTTACGCGGAACATGGTCTTCCCCGAAGTAGGTGCTTTCAAGCACAAGGGTATCAGCTTCAGGAAACTCTTCCGCACCCGGGACGAGCCTTGTCTCCTGCAGGCTGAAGTCGCCTGTGTAAAACAGGCTTTCTCCTGATTCGGATTCAATGTGAATTCCGGATGCTCCGGGTATATGGCCTGCGTTGTAAAAACAAACGCTGTACTTATTGGTTTTGAAAGGTTCCCTGTAATCCTTTCTCCGTGTCCTCTGGTTAAGCCTCTGAAGGTCATCGGGATCAAATGGAGATACTCCCGAAAGAGTGGTTTCTGCGAGTTTGAGGGTATCTCTTCCGAGCATGGCGGTAAATTCTGCTGTTGGCGGAGTCATGAAGACTTCAGGGTTGAGGTACATCAGATTAGGGACAGCCCCACAGTGGTCCAGGTGCCCGTGGGATACCAGCACGGTTTTAGGTTCCATGCCGTTTCCGGGATATTCGGGGACCTCTCCAGCCTTTATCCCGTAATCAAGCAGAATTTCTCCGTTAACAAGCATACCCGAGCGTCCTACTTCCCTGCATCCTCCTTTAAAACTGAGCTCCAGAACAAACACCCCTTAAAGGTTGGTTTTTTAAATTGTTTTATTCACAGGCAGGATATCTGTAAATATGATTATCCTTTTATGCTCAAGAACCTGACCCAGCTTATATCAATTCGCAACAATTGGTCTTTTGGCATGCATTTATACATTTTAGTAATCTTAATCTTGATTTCGGACGACCATAACAGGGACTTTTGAATGTCTTACCACTTTTTCTGCAACACTTCCCATCAGAAATTTTTCGAGCCCGGTTGCTCCGAGCGTACCCATCACTATCAGATCCATGTTATTATTTTCTGCAAACTTGATAATTTCTTCACCCGGGTGCCCGTTCAAAAGAACATCTTTTACCTCCACCCCGGAATCCTCTATTGTCTTTTTGGTTTCAGACAATATTTTCTTCCCGTCTCTTATCATCATATCATGGATAAGGTCTTTGCCAGCAGTCCAGATGTCAGAAACTACAGAGAGTGTATCCACCACGTGAATGATGTAGACAGTAGCTCCGCTAATTTTTGCAATTTCAATACCGCAAGAGATGGCTTTTCGTGAATTCTCGGACCCGTCTGTTGCAATCACTATGTTTCGGTATAATTCACTTGACATTTATTATCCCCATAATTAATTTTAATTTACAATAATTTTATTTTGTACTCAATATTTTGAAAAACTACAATATAATGTGATCGTAAAAGACTAAACACCATCTGTAGTCTATAATTTCTTACTCGTTTACGAAAATATAGGCTCAATATTGTAAACTCTAAACGCCTTTTAATAATGCATTTATCTCTTTTTATAGATGAGTGTGTGAGATAATGAGGAAATCAAGTTCTCTATAAAGTTGTCCACAGATTTGATTTATTCATGTGGTGTTCAAACTGAAAATCAAAATTCAGATTATAAATATGATGACTGATAACATGATGGCGCTCTACTATCCGGAATCCAGGCCTGTAACGCAGGATGAAGCCGTAAAAACTATGCAAAGCTTCGCACAGCAATACGGTCCAAACATGGTAGTTGAGGAGTTCATGACTTTCAGCAGCAACTATTATGGCGTTATAAAAGACACTAACAGTACACCTTCAATTTGGACGGAAAGACATTGAAGGTATGCTCAGTGTAAATGCCTATAGTGGTCAGATCTGGGTGCATACCTGGCATGGATCCTATCTGGGTGAGTAATAGATTTCCTGGTTTAAACAGTTAATTAAAATGAATAACGCTGCCAGGATTAGAAAAAGTGTCCTATTATCCTGATAAGGGGTTTTAAATTCACATGGCATCGGAAACCTCCGCCAGCTTGCCTGGCGACCCTGCAAAATAGAAAAAAGAGAAGAAAAAAATAGATGAGAGAAAAGCAGAGAAAAGAAGTTTAAAGAAGGACAAAAAGTAGAAATGGAAAGCTCGGAAATGTGGCAAAAAGCAACAAAAGCAGCGTAAGTTATTATTCGCCGATTCTCTTCTTTTTCTGCTTTTTGGGCCAGGCCGCTCTCCTGCGTCGAGCGGGACAAAACAGACTTGGTAAAGCGAGCAAGGTTGTACAGGTCCAGAATTAAAATTTAAATTTCTAACTGGTCTTATTTTAATCAAAATCTCGATTATATGCCAGATCTTATGGTGGCAACCTTAAACTAAATTTTTCTAAAGAAAGTTTCCGAAATATCACTTTCTTTTTCTTCTGTAAGAAAAATAGAAAATAAGGATCATCAAAACAAAGAACGCTGCAATGAGTAATTCTCCTGGCATTGTTTGAGTGGTCATTATAACAGAAGAGCTTGAAATCGTTGACATACTGTTCTTAATGATTAATAAAGTTAAATATTTTTCCTGGTCTCTTCATTTTTGTTCTCAAGGTTGAATTAAGAATTCATTGATCAAAGGGTATATTTACAGGTTAAGGTTTGTATGCGCATTTTGGAGAAGCACCGGATTCTGGAACTGTTTGGAATTATTGATTCTAATTTATATTTCCTATTATATTATGTTTTCAAAATATAATGATTTAAAACTCAATTTCAGAATCAGGTGATGAACGTAAAAGTAAAAATCACTGGATTTTGAAACTACTGCTGCATTGTAACTTAATCAAGCAGAATCGATTTTGGGATAAAAAAGATATTTGTTAGTCTCCGGGTTCAACTTTTTAAGTTTCAATACAAAATTCTTTTTAAAAATCTGAGGAGGAAAAAATATGGGTGGATGTGACAAGGAAACATATAACAACGTTACACGAAAAGTAGTTGACTGTTTAGTAAAGACAGCTGAAAAGTATGGGGTTCATCCAGCATTACCTAAAGGCGACATTGACAGCCACGGATTTAAAGCTCATTATGAATGGGATGAAGCAGCGTCAACTCTTACGGTCTTGATTAAAGACAAGCCACTTATTCCCCCCTGTGGGATCATAAGAGACAAGCTTCAAGAAGTTATAAAAAAATGCGGTGGAAGCTGATCTTCAGTAAACTAAAAATGAAGAAGAGACATGAATTAAGCTGTACTGTCGATAAATATTGTACATTAAAGGAAGCACTTAAATCCGGATCTGAAGTTCTGTAAAGTTATATCTATTAAGCTCCTATACATTACAGAGTTATAAATTTAAAGAAGTATAACTTTACAGAATTTTATCTTGAAATGAACCGAAATTTTTCTGCATCTCTTTTTCTTATAGAATTTTCACAGCTTACTTTAATAATCAAAAAAACAAAAATAAAAGCTGAGTGAGGACCCTTTACAGTTCCTCAACCGCGCCGCCGTTGCATGATACCTGCCAGCTTTTGACCTTCTTTACGCTGATCTTTATTGTTTTTGCAAGTTCTACAGGGTCTGCTTCAGCAAGGGCTTCCACACTTGTAATCCCTGCCTCTTCCAGCTTTCCTGCGGTTGCTTTTCCAACGCCTTCGAGATCTTTAATGGATTTTGGCTTTTCTTTTTTAGGCTGCTGTGCCTGTTCTTCTTTCTGTGCTTTCTGCCATTCAATGAAATTGCACTGTGGACAGCCGAGGTCCCAGGGGCGTTTTCCCTGGTTGATTATGCGGATGTGGTGCAGGCCGTGTGTCTCACATTGCTTGTCGATAACCACAATCTGGCCGCTCTTTGGCAGAGGGAGGGAGAAGGTGCAGTTTGGGTAATTGCTGCAGCCTATGAAGCGGCTTCCCCTTTTCGAGCGGCGGATCATGAGTTCGTTTCCGCACAGGGAACAGTTGCCTATAATTTTATCTTCCCTTAGACCTGCCTGCAGGGATTCTATAATATTATCCCTGTTTTTGTCAAGTTCCGAAAAGACCTGTTTGAGCATCTCTCTGGACTCTTCAAGGACGGCTTCCTCTTTGATTTTGCCCTCTGCTATTTTGTCCATATTTTCTTCAAGCAGCTTTGTCATATCCGGTTTTGTAATTGTAGGCGAATATTTTTCAAGGGTATCCACTACAGCAAAAGATGTATTCGTGGGCTGGACCGGGTTTCCATGGATATAAGCCCTGGAATAAAGCTTGCTGATAATTTCATGGCGGGTGGCTTTTGTCCCTAGCCCGAGTTCTTCCATTATGTTGATAAGCCTTCCCTGCCCGTAACGACCCGGAGGCTGGGTTTCTTTATCCAGCATCTCTTTCTTAATCACTTTTAATAAGTCGCCTTCCTTGAGTTCCGGGAGCAGCCTGTCTTCAGGGGCATTGTATGGATAATACCAGCGCCATCCGGGTTCCAGAAGCCTCGCTCCGTTTGCCCTGAACTCCTCTCCGTCAATATCAAGTTTAAGGCGCATGGTTTCCCATATGCTCTGCCCGGCAAAGGTTGCAAAAAAGCGCCTGACAACAAGCTCGTAAACTTTCCATTCCTCTTCTTTTAAGTCGGCTTCCTTAGCGAGAGAAGCAGGAAAGATAGGCGGATGGTCTGTAGTTTCTTTTTTCCCGCGGGTCGGGACAAGTTCGGGCTTCTCGAGAAGGGCTTCTGCATATTCCTTAAAAGGCCCTTCTTTGAAGATCTCTATTTGAGCCCTCAGGTCCAGGGTATCGGGATATACAGTGTTGTCTGTTCTCGGGTATGAAATGTAACCGTTGGTGTAAAGGGATTCGGCTATGCGCATCGCATTTGCAGGGCTGAGCCCTATTGAATTTGCCGCACTGATAAAGCCTGTAGTGTTAAATGGAGTTGGGGGCTGGTCGGTCTTTGTCCCTTTTTCGATTTCCTTTAATTCCGCTTTTTTACCCAGTTTCTTGAATACCTTTGAAGCTTCCTCTTTGTCCAGAAAACGGCGGGTTGAGTGCTGGGCTGAAAAAGTCTCTCCTGCTGCATCTTCAAGTTCAGCGTGAATCTCCCAGTAGGGGGTCGGGACAAAGATATTCCTTTCCTTTTCCCTGTCAACTATAAGAGATAAAGTTGGAGACTGCACTCGTCCCACGGAAAGAAACATTTTCCCGAGCCTGCCTGCTGCAAGGGAAATGTACCGGGTGAGGGCAGCTCCCCAGACAAGGTCAATTACCTGCCTGGAGTGACCCGCATCTGCCAGGTTAAAATCAACATTTGTAGGATTTGCGAATGCTGCTTCAATTGCTTTTGGAGTAATTGCGCTGTAACGGACCCTGTCAAAAGGAACTTCAGGGTTAACCTTTTTTACAATATTCAGAGCTTCGACTCCAATAAGTTCTCCTTCCCGGTCGTAGTCAGTTGCAATGGTGACCCTGTCTGCCTCTTTTCCAAGGCTCTTCAAAGCAGTCACTATTTTCCGGTTTATCGGCGTTGTTGTAATCTCGGCGTCTATCAGGGCTCTGGCATCAACCTTCTGCCAGTTGTTGTACTCTTTTGGAAAATCTATTCCTACAATATGACCGGAAAGCCCCACTACCGCAGTATCCTGTCTGTTTTCGCCGGATCCAGCCTCGTACCGGTATACGTCCACTCCGCTGACTCTTTCCTTCCTGGGACTTTTTGGAGCCAGAATCGCAGCTATCCTCCTTGCTGCTATATTTTTTTCCGTTACGATAAGGTGCATTTAAAACTCCGTGTAACTTTTCTTACATTTTGCGGAGGAATACTGGCGTACCCCAAAACTCCTGCCAGTCTGAGTCGAAGCCTGCCTCCTAATTCTTGAAGTTTCCTTTTTCGATATAAATTTTTGGATCGAATTTAAAAATTTCTGCTATCCGTAACTAGAATAAGGCTCGAATAATTCTGATTTATCCTGATATTAACATTTTTAAGGATTTTTTCCGGGTATACAAATCTGGAGATCAGAACTTTCAGCTTATAGTTTTCCTCTGATTTGCTATTTATATCGATTTTCTATAAATGCCAGGGCACGTTCAACAGCTTCCTGAGGACTTTCTGCCTTCTGCACGCCTTCGATTTCCCATTTACTGTCAAGAACAAACACAGGTTTCCCCATTTTCAGCCCGAGAGCTATTTCTGAAAGGGTACCGTATTCCCCGGAAACTGCAATTAAAGCATCCGACGACTGGGCTATTAGAGCATTTCTGGCATGCCCCATTCCGCTGAGAACGGCTATATCTATCCAGGGATTAGCGTCTTCTCTGCGTATTCCGGGCAAAATTCCTATGGTCATTCCCCCTTCCAGTTTTGCTCCAAAAGCTGCTGCTTCCATTACACCTCCAAGGCCTCCGCAGAGAAGGACAGCTCCCTTTTTTGCGATCTCTCTTCCCACGGCTTCCGCAAGGGCTCCTGTCTCATTGCTGCAGTTTCCAGCTCCGATAACCCCGATTTGCGTCCTTACTGATGATTTCACTGCACATCCCTCTTTTCTCCATGCGGAGATGCTTTCAGATGTAATGGCTCTGAATTTCCACAATTTCCGTACTGTTTTTTGCGGTTGAGTATTCCTCAAGGGGCTCTCTGTTCAGCTCAAGGAAACTGTGCCCCCAGTTAAACTTGGACATGACTTTTTCTGCCTGCTCTTTATGTCCAAGAATATAAAGGGCTGCCGAAAAAGCCTCTGCAGAATTGAGTTTGAAAGGTCTTCCGAAGTTTACGGGATTCCCTGCAAGCATGTAAGGAAGAGCTCTGTGTTCCAGGTTCAACTTTTCCAGTTCTGGAAAAACCCTTTCCACTTCTTCCCAGGAGCAGTCAAGCACAATAATTCCTTTTCTGGGGTCATCGGCTGGTGAGAGTGCCTTTTCCGCCATGGGGTCAAGCAAAATCGCTGACCTGGGCAGCCTTGAGATCTTATCGTAAAGGCGGGCAAGCTCAAAGCGTGCCATTTTTCTTCCTGTGCACTTTTTCGGGTCACACTGCCCTGCATGATATATATAAAGGGGAATATCCCGGCTCGTTGTCGGATTCATCATTGATCCTCTGGATTGTGGGATTTATATTTCTTACTTCTTCCCTCTTATGCTTTTACTCCCTAACCCCACGTCTTGCCCATTCATTTTCATTAATTCCTTTTCATTCGAAAAGTTCAGGAATTTTGAGCTTTTTGTTCGCTTAATCAAAGGACAGGAACCATGATAATAAAAAAACCTCAGACCGCAGATTCCGAAACTATAAGGAACTATAACATTGAGGACAAAAAACTATATAGCTATAGGTTTTACAGTAGAGTTGATGAAATCTTCCCTGATTACAGTTCTCCTTTCTTCAGAAAAGAGGACAGACCTTCTTCTATTTTTAAAAGAGAAGCCAAGGACCATCGAAGAAATCAACTCCGGACTTGATACCAACCCGGTTGCGGTCCTGCCCCAGCTCAAAAGGCTAAAAGAAAGCGGGCTTGTTGTTCAGGAGGATAGAGTATACAGCCTCTCCCTTCTGGGGAAAATCCTTGTTCGGAGAATGGAATCGCTTGTAAAAGCTTTCAGGCTGCTTGAGGACGATTATGATTACTGGTCCGGTGTTAAGCCAGGGGGGTCCCCACTTGTTTTTTTCAGGCTAATGGAAGAACTCATGGCACTGGTGCCCGAACAATCTCAGGGAGAAGATGCTTCTGTGGCATATCAGGAAATGGCTGAGGCTTTTTGCAATTCGAAACAGATTTCGCTGATCGTTTCACAGTATGATCTGCACTATCCAAGAATCTGTGCAGAAAATGCAAAAAAAGGGCTGAAAGTATCGATAATATTTACTCAATCTATATTTGAAAAGTTTGCAGAAGAATTTAAGGAAGAAATTGATTCCCTGACCATTCTTGAAAATTTTAAGATATATCTGCTGAACGGCGATTATACTCCTCCATCACTCGCTGTGACTGATACTATGGTTTTTGCCTGCTTTTCTCCAGGAAAAAGTGACGGGAACGAGAACAACACAATGGTCTGTTTCGGAGAAAAAGCTGTTCACTGGGGTCAGGAGACTTTTGAGCACTTCAGGGCTCTGGCTAAACCTCTGGCTCCCGTGCCATTAAATCAGGCACGTCTTTCAGGCAGCAGGGGAAATTCGGAGTAAGAAACACACATGATATTCTTTGAATAAAATGTCCAAAGAATGAAAGTATTTGAAAGTACTTTCATGCCAATCAAAAATCGGCTTTCGGGAGTAAGAAGGTATTTTCCAGGATCCTTTACCTGGACCACCACCTTATGAAGCAGGGTTTATTTCTTCATCCCTTCAAACTTTCTTCATCCCTTCAAAAACTTTCTCAGCTTTTTCCCTTACCTCTGCAAAAATATCTTTTCCTTTTGCATCAATTCCCACGATGAGCGGCCCGAATTTCTCAACCCTGAGTACCCAGATAGCTTCAGGCATGCCGAGGTCAAGCCAGTGGACAGTTTTAACCTCCTTTATCAGCTCTGCGGCAAGGGCTGCGCATCCTCCGGTGTATGCGAGGTAGACGCACCTGTTTTTTAGTGCATCTGCAACGCCTTTCATTCCGCCTTTTCCGATAATCGCCCTTACTTCATGGGCTTTCAGGAGAAGAGGGGTCATTTTTGACATCCTTCCGCTGGTTGTAGGACCTGCTGATACGACTTTCCAGCCGGATTCAGTCTGCTGCATAAGGGGTCCACAGTGATAGATAATTGCCCCTGCAAGGGAAAAAGGAAGTTTTTCTCCTTTTTCTTCCATTTCGAGAATCCTTGCATGGGCTTCATCGCGGGCTGTAAGGATTTCTCCGGAAATATAAACAATGTCTCCTGCATTGAGTTTCTCAATATCTTCTAACTTAAGAGGGGTCTGCAAATGATATTCCATTATTCTTCCTCCCCGAAAACGATTGAAGCATGCCTGTTTGCCCAGCACTGGATGTTTACTGCAACAGGAAGGGAAGCGGTATGGCAGTGAGCAGTTTTTACATGCACGGCAAGAGCTGTTGTACTGCCGCCAAGTCCCATGCAGCCGATCCCAAGGGCGTTTACCGCGTCAAGAATTTCCTTTTCAAATTCGTTCATGGGTGAATCCAGAGGTTCAAGAAGGGCTTCTTTTGCAAGCCTGGCTGCTTTGTCAAAAGAACCTCCTATCCCCACGCCCAGGGTTAGAGGAGGACAGGGCATCCCGCCTGCGCTTACCACTGTCTCAAGCACGAAGTTTTTGATGCTGCCTGTTTCGGTAGGGTTCAGCATCCGAAGAGCGCTCATGTTTTCCGAGCCTGCGCCCTTTGGAGCAACAGTGATCTTTAGCTGCTTCCCTGGCACAAGTTTCCAGTGAATATCCGGGATTCCTGCTCCGGTATTGTTTCCGCTGTTTTTTCGGGTCAGAGGATCAACGGCATTGGGTCGGAGCGGAATTTCTCTGGTAGAGAGGGTTACTGCTTCCCTTATCGCGGCTTCAAGGTCAAAACCGGATTGAAATTCAGTTCCGAGCTCGGCAAAAAAGATCATGATGCCCGTATCCTGGCACATGGGGACCCCGTGGTTTTTAGCAAGCTCGATATTTCTCAGGATTGCCTGGAGCTGAGATTTTGCAACCTGATTTTTTTCTCTGGCTTCAGCTTTCTTTAGAGCATCAACCACATCGTCAGGAAGCTCGATTTCTGCTTTTCGGAGAAGGTCTGCAATAGACCGGATAAAGGTTTCACGGCTGATTTTCAAAGACAAAAGACCACCAGAATGGCTGAAATTAATTGATGATAATTAGAAGATAAACGTAAGATAAATAGAAAATAAACGCAGGAGGAATATTGCGGTTCCTAATGCCTGAGAATAGATTCTAGACTTTAAGAGAACTGGAATCTTTAATTAAATAAATACTTGTCCTCTGCGTATTCTGGAACAGATCTCTCTTAAGGATAGGTTTTATTTTTCATTATATTCTTGTTTTTATATTCTTACTTTTTCAGGTCTTAATCGGATGTTTTACGCTGATCCGCTTTTCAGGATAAGCTGTCCTGCTCCTTTTGCAGATAAAAGACTCCTCCAGGCAGGCAGCCATCTGCTGTGCAAGCCCTGCAGGGATACCCATAATCATCAAATCTTGGGGAAGCCAGGGGTTTCCTGTTGGGTCGACAGGTCCGACAAAAGCCGAGTCTTTTGGTGCATTCTCTGCCATGCCTGCCGGAAAAGCAATCATCGTGGAACAGACGGGTCCTCCGGGTATTACTGTCCTGAAGAAGGGATCGGAGTTATTGAATTGAGCCAGACCGCAGAGGTTTCTGATCTGCTCACAGCCTGCAAACAGAATAAAGGCTCTGGCAGCTTCAGACTGAACCTCATCAGTACACGGCGCAATGACTGTGTATCTGCTGTAGGGGGTGATTTTTCCTGCACGTTCTTTCTGCTCATCGAATAATTCAGGGGTTGCTTTCAAGTGTTCGGCTGCACCTCCGTGGAAATCCGGAGTGCCCACAGTTACGAAATACTTCAGTTTCGGGTGAGGTTCAGCAAGCCCCATCCACGCAAGCCCGCCAGGGCAGCACTGCTCGTGCCCGGCTTCAACATAGAGGGCAGGAGTCTCATTAAAAAGGGCAGAAATGTAAACTGCCTTTGCCACACAGCGGTCTACAGTATACGATGGGACTGCACCTTTCGAGACCTCATCCGTGGCATAAACACAGAGAGGGCGCAGTTGCAGCCTGCCTGCTTCTGTAAGCTTTTTCCCAAGCTCTTCAACGCTTAACGTTGCAGCATTCCCCATTGCATCACTTTCCCCTGAATTTACTTTGAAAATTTTGTTTTCAGTTTTATTTCCCGGATTACGATTATTTTTATTGCTTATTTTTGGTTTTTACTCCCTGCTCTTTACTCTTTAATCCAGCCTTTTTCTATCCAGTAGTCGCAGTTATGCGTCCAGTGGTCTTTATTGGCAAGGATAGAATACTTGAACCCTTCTTTCCATGCCTTCTGTCTGGCTTCCTGCTCCGGGTATTTCCTTTTCTCTTTTATCGCTTCAACCAGGTCTTTGCCCATTTCACGTGACTTTTCAATTGCTGCTTCTACCGCTTCAGAGCCCTGAGACATTGAACAACCCACGCCTCCAATAGAACTGCCTCCACACTGTATCGTGAAATTGTTCATAATGTCGAGGATGAAATCAATTTCATTTCCACCTGCAGTTGTTAAGGACATGCTGTATTTTCCGTCAAAGAGCTGTTCGTGGATAACAAGGGGACATCTGTCAAAGACTGTTTTGAGCTGGGCTGTCACATTTGTTATGTAGTTAGGGCTGCTCCAGATTATGCCGTCTGCCTCCAGCAGTTTTGCCAGTAAAGCCGGAAAGTCGTCTTTTATGGAGCATTCGCCTGTTTTATGGCATTTGTCGCAGGCTATGCAGAATTTTATCTTCAGCTTTGCAACGTCGATTGACTCAACTTCAGCTCCTGCTTCTGCGGCTCCTTCCAGGGCTGCATCCAGAAGTTTTAAGGTATTGCTGTTCTTGCCTCTCGGGCTTGATGATATTCCAACTATCTTCATGGTTTTTCCCTCTCTCTCACAATGAATTTTACGCTAGATTTTACAAATTTTGCAAAATAAGAATGCTGTCTTTAATTAAAACTTTATTATCTATTCTCACTGGTTTTTATTCTTAAGCTTCTCAAGCAAAGCCGATACTCTTTCTTTAGCATCTTCTGTCTCCTGAATATCCCTGGTAATGCTGATGTCCAGGATATCTCCTTCTTTACTTTCCTGAGGAAGTAAAGAGAGAGGTACGTCGATTTTTATTGATTCCTCATCCCTTAAAAGCAGTACCGCAGTGCTGTCCTCTATTCTGTCGAGAGTAAACTTGAAGTTTCCCATATTCATCCCTCCAGTGAAGATACAAGATTTCCGCTGTCGTCAAAGAGATAGGCCGTATCCCCATCATTGTTCCATAACGGACTGCCCGAGCCCCAGTAGAGTTCGGTAGCTGTATCCGTTCCCTCTCCGGTATGCAGGGTTACAGTAGCCTGAGGGTCCAGCGTGAAGGAAGGAAAAGTATAGGTGTGCTTGCTGCTGTCGTCCTCAATTTTCCAGCCAGACAAAGAAACAGGAGAAGAACCTCTGTTTGTGATCTCCACCCATTCGTCCTGGAGGCTCAGGTCGCTGACATAGACAGTTGATTCTGTTGAACTGGAAATTCCACCTCTGGAGCTGGGGTCTTCCAATTCAGTTTCATCGGATCCGGCTTCCTGCAGCCTGGTTTCTTCCACTACGGTTTTTTCGGGATTTTCGACTTCCGACCCGCTTTTCTGGGTGATTACCGTATAAGCAGATCCATCTGTTGTAACTGCTATTGAGCCGTCAAGATCGGTCCTGTAAACCCTCGAAGCTTTCTGAAGCCTTTCAAGAATTTCAGCATGCGGATGCCCGTAGTCATTGCCTGCTCCAACTTCGATTACGCTTGCTTCGGGGCTTACGGCTGAAATAAAGGCTTCTCCACTGCCGGACCGGCTGGCATGGTGCCCGACTTTGAGAATATCAGAATCAAGGTCATGCCCGGAATTCATGAGTTTCTCTTCGGTTTCAAGCCCTGCATCACCCATCAGCAGGAACGAAACTTCCCCGTAGCTTACTTTAAGCACCACGGAGTTTTCATTGAGTTCCTCGGAATACTCAGCTCCCGGGTTCAAGATTTCAATATCTACAGCCGGGTCAAATTTGATTTTATCTCTTTCTTCAGCTACTTCAAAAGGAATATTTTTTTCATCAATTGCAGTCAGCATGTTCTCGTAGGTTTTTGAGGTATGCGGAAAGCCGCTGTCAATGAAATGCCCGACCTGGAAGCTGTTGAGTACTTCATCCATGCCGCCTATATGATCCGAATGAGGATGGGTTGCAACGACGTAGTCAATGCTGGAAATGCCCTGTTCATGAAGGTATGCTGAAACAACTGGACCCTGATCTCTTTCCCCTGCATCCACAAGCATAGCTTTTCCGTTATATTCAAGGAGAATTGAATCTCCCTGGCCCACGTCAAGAAAATGAACTGTCAGGTTTTCATCTGCAGGTTTTTCACTGGCAACATAACTGTTATCTTCAAGTCCACTCTCTGAAAGCTCATTGTCCTGATTTGTTTCTCTTCCTTCAGTCTGGACATGAGTTTCAACCAGATCTCTCTCCCCTGCCTGCTGTGAAACCTGCCGGAACTCTTCAGCGCCCTGATCATCTTTTAGTCCAGCACAATTTGTTCCCGCGATAACTATAAAAATAATAATTGTCCCAAAAATCCAGCGCATTAAGCCATTTCCTGATGACTTTCCTGATTTACCCAATTTGATCACATCTTATCTTTTACCAGACAATATAAATGGATTTTATATTAAGCTGCTCTTATTTATGTTTCATTTCTACTTTTTTATAAGATGATTTGCCTGTAAAACGTCATAATATCAATATTTTGTCCCATTGATCTCATTTCAGAGTAGATACGGAAAAGTCAATAAAAATCTGGCGTGAAAGTTCAAATAAGGGATTTACCATGTCCTGATTAAGCAAATTAGCTGGAAGAAGAAATTGTAGTAAGTATACAGCATAAAAAAGGACTTGAATCCTGAACAGACCAGAATTTGTACACTTCAAAATACGTATGCTCCGATTTCGCAGAAGACGTACATAACAATGCAGAGTGGGCATGGATTAAAGCCGCCCGGGTAAAAATAGAGTTTACAAATGCTCCCGGGTACGCCTGCAATGCACTCTACACTACCGATAATTGAACGATTAGTGTCTTTAAGAGTTCAGGCAGGTTCCTGAAAGGTTTTATACATTTCCTGAAGCTGCATTCCGCAGGCAGGTTTCCCAGTCCTGTGGATGCTCCATGTTGTCGCACTGCCACTCAAATTCGCGCCTTGCAAGCCTTATAATTGCGCGTGCTCGCTTGAGCGGGATTAACTCTTTACCGATATCACCTATATCGATCACATCCAGGCAGCTCACAATGTCAATCGTAAAACCTTCCAGGCTCTCCGGTGGTATTGATTCACCTCTCGCATGTATTTCCGCGCATTTAGCGAGATATTCTGCAATTACCTTGATCAGTTTTGCGTCCTGCATGATTTAAACTCCTTTGTGCGACAAGTGGGTAATCCAGTTCGTCAGGTTGGACTATATATCTGGAACAGCCACAGCAATGACCATGACAGTTTTTAAAACACAAATATGTCGTCCTGAACTCAGCCCCAATCAAAATGAAGATACATTTTCTGAATTCAGTTCAGCTTACCTTTCAATTTTCTTTTTTTCAAGGATAGTGCCTGTAACAGCTATTTAAATATGGTTTTTTCTGAGGTTTAAAGTTTTCTAAACTATTCCAAACAAGCAGGGCTGCAAAAGTATGAAGCCAGCCAGCAATGTTAACTTCGGTGTAAAAATGCGCGCACTACATTATGAAGAAAAATTTCAGAAGAAGGGGCTGTCAAAAGTATCGGTAGTTAAGATAGACGGTCATTTTGATTTCCAGCACCTTACCAATCTCCCCGAGACATTCCGTAGTTTCTGTGGCTCTTTACATGCGTCCGTTCTCTCCCTGCACAGCCTGAAGCAGGAACAGCCTGAAAATCCATCAGGCAGCTTTCCGGCATCCTCCGGAAGAACAACCTCAAGTGACGTATACTGTGCCGCATCCAGAAGAGCGCGCGTGTACGGATGCAGAGGGCGGTCAAAAACATCCTTTCCCTCTTCAACAATCTCACCTGCATACATCACAAGCACCCTGTCAGAAACAGCCTTCGCCGCCTCCAGATCATGCGTAATGAAAACCAGCCCGATACCACGTTTTTTCTGAATCTCTTTGAGCATAGCTGCAATAAACGCCTGCACCGACACATCAAGCATCGAGGTCGCCTCATCACATACCAGAAGCTCAGGCTTAAGAGCAAGCGCCCTTGCAATCACTACTCTCTGCAGTTCCCCTCCAGACAGTTCATGAGGATACCGGGTTTTGTGCTCTGCGGAAAGGCCCACCTCTGCAAACAGGGATTCTACATCTGCCGAAATCTCCTCTCTGGAAAAGCCTCCGCAAATCACAAAAGGCTCGGCAACCGACTGCTCAGCCGTCCATCGAGGATCAAGCACATCAGCAGGGTTCTGGGGGATAAGCTGGATTTTTCCCATAAACTTCCGGAGATTCTTCCATCTCATCCCCGTAAGTTTCTCCCCTTCAAAAAATACTTCCCCGGAAGCCGGCTCAAGTTGCTGGGCAAGCAGCTTTGCAAGTGTCGACTTCCCGCACCCGGATTCTCCGACAATAGCCACAGTTTCTCCCGGAAAAATCTCAAGATCTACACCGCAGACGGCTGTTTTTTTGACGGTTTTAATCAGCCCGGAGCTGTAAACATAACGCAGATTCTCTGCTTTAAGCATAGATCCAGCACCTCACACACCTTTTTCCCATATCTACAACCGGCGGATTTGTCAGGCACCTGTCCGTTTTATAGGGGCAGCGCGGATGAAACCTGCATCCTTCGGGAAGCTCAATCATCGAAGGAGATGATCCTGGAATAGGGTGCATACCGCGTTCCGGTACCGCATCCAAAAGCGCTTTTGAATAAGGGTGCAGGGGCTCTTTGAAAAACTCTTCCTTTCCTGCAATCTCTACAATCTGCCCGCAGTAGTTTACCGCGATTCTGTCCGACATCACCCGGGCAAAACCTACATCATGAGTAATTAAAAGAAAAGCACACCCTTCCGATGCAACTTTCTGAAAAATTGCCGCAATATTGCGCCTCTTCAGCACATCAACGCCTTTTGTTGGTTCATCAGCAATAATCAGTTCGGGATCTGCAGCCGTTCCCATTGCAACCATAGCCCTCTGCAGCATTCCGCCGCTGTACTGGAACGGGTATTCCCTTTCTCTCACTTCAGGAGGGATGATATCAAAATATCTCAGAGCCCGGCATGTCCTTTTCTTTGCGTCCTCTTTACTCAATCCAAGATGTGCCCGCATCGGCTCTGCAACCTGAGTGCCGACCCTGATTCCCGGATTCATTGCAAGATACGGGTTCTGGGCAATTGCTGCAACCTTTTTGCCGCGGACTTTCTGCATCTCTTTTTCGGGAAGGGCAGATATTTCCATGCCACCAAGTTCCACTTTTCCGGAAAACACCGCATTTGAGGGCAGCAGCCTCATTATTGCCTGGCCGAGGATTGACTTGCCGCTGCCGGACTCCCCAATCAGCGAAAATACCTCGTGCTTGTCAATAGAAAAAGACGCATCATCAACTGCGTGAACCGCTCCCTGTCCTGTTGGGATTGATACGGAAACGCCGGATACTTTCAGCAACACATCAGACATATCAGAACCTCCCTTCAAGCTCAATATTTTTCATCTTCTGGTCAAGTGCATCCCGCAGCCCGTCGCCGAAGTAATTGAATGCGAGAACGGTTATCATGATAAAAAGACCCGGAAAAAACATCAGCCAGGGAGCAGTTGTGACATAGGTCCTTCCTGCATCCAGCATCGCACCCCATTCAGGTGTTGCCGGCTGTACCCCCAGCCCGAGAAAACTCAAGCCTGCAGCTGCCAGAATTACATTCCCGATTCCAAGAGATGCCATAATCAAAACCGGAGATATAATGTTTGGGAGAACATGCTTTATCACCACATAACAGTTTGAAGCACCAATCCACCGTGATGCCCGGACGTATCCCTTTGTCCTGACGTCAAGTGTTGAACCGCGTGCAACTCTCGCAAATACCGTCCACTCGACAGCAATTAAAGCAAGCATCATGTTTTTCATCCCCTGTCCCAGAAATGCGGTAATTGCAAGTGCCAGAAACATCGAAGGAAATGCAAGAAAACTATCCGTCAGCCGCATGATAATCTCATCCAGCCACCCGCCGTAATACCCTGCCAGAACGCCAAGTGTAACCCCGATTGCAAGCGAAACGCCGACAACCGCAAACCCAACGAAAAGGGATGCACGTGAACCGTACATCACCATTGTCAGGATATCGCGGCCAAGGTGGTCTGTCCCGAAAAGGTGGTCAGAAGACGGAGGCTGAAGACGGTTCTGCAGGTCCTTTTCCGTGTAGTCATAGGGAGCTAAAACACCGGCAAATGCGGCCATGAAGATAAGCCCACCAAGAATTATCAGGGAAATGGTAATCTGCCTGTTTTTAAGAAGTTCTGTCATAGCGTATCTCCGGGTTTGCCCAAACGTAGACTAAGTCTACAAAGAAGTTGACCAGAAGGAAAATGACGGCAACAAAGAGCACCGAACCCTGTACCATCATATAATCGTGGGAAAGGATCGAGTTCACCACAAGATTTCCGATGCCCGACCATCCGAAAATAGTCTCTACAACAACAGAGCCGTTTAAGAGAAAACCAGTTGACAGACCAGCAACCGTGATAACCGGAACAAGCGCGTTTTTCAATGCGTGCCGGATGATGACTATTTTTTCCGAAAGCCCTTTTCCGCGGGCAGTCTGGATGTACTCCTTTCCCATGACATCCAGCATGCTTGAACGGATCATTCTCATCATTACGGCTGCGGATCCTGTTCCAAGGACAATTGCCGGCATAATCATGTATCTGATGTCTGTCCCGTGCCCGAATCCGGATGCAGGAAACCAGTGAAGAACTACCGAAAAAAGGATTATCATAAGGTATGCCTGCCAGAAGTTCGGCATGGACACTCCGAAAAGAGCGAAAAAGCGGCAGGCATCGTCAACAACGGTGTTATGTTTCAGAGCTGAGACTACACCGGAAGGAATGGAGATAATAAGGGCAATTGCAAGGGCAAGAACGGAAAGTGTCAGTGTATTTCTGAATGCACTCAGAACAGTTTCAAAAACCGGCTGTTCGCTCATGTACGAGTATCCAAAGTCTCCGGCAGCCGCGTTTTTAAGCCAGTTTATATACTGGATGTAAAACGGCTGGTCAAGACCGTGGGCTATGCGGAACGCTTCAACAGCTGCCTCATCATATCCTCCCGAGGGACTCGTCATCATAATCTCTGCCGGATCTCCAGGCGCGATGTAGATGAGTGAGAAACTCATGACCGAGATAAATATGAGAACCGGGATGAGATACAGAGCCCGGCGGATGAAATACTCTTTCAGCATTGCAGTGCCTCTGGAAAACTTCAGCTCTTCCTCAACATTTTATTCCGGTTGCAAGGTAGGGGACAGATAAATAGTCATAACCTTCCGGATCGCATCTTTTCATATACTCTGCATATTCGGGAAGAGATTTCCAGGAGACCTCCGAAAACCCGTTGTTTTCCATAATGGCTGCAATCATTTCGGGCGAGTTGCTGTCATAAAGCGGAAGATATTCAATTAATTCATCGTGGTTTCTTTCTTCCGGGTTGTAATTTCTGTCCGGGACGTATCCCGGCTGAAACCACTGTCCGTCGATTGCAAGAACCCTGCCTCCGGGAACCAGGACTCTCAGGCATTCACTGAAGAATTTTTCATGGTCCGTGAGCGTCCAGAGAAGGTGCATGTTTACGATAATATCGAACATATGGTCATCAAACGGCAGGTTTTCTCCGTCCCCTTCAACGAACTTGATTGAAAGATTGCGGTTCCTTGCTCCTTCTTTTGCACGTGCGAGCATCTCTTCCGAGATGTCAAGAGCAGTTACATTGTGCCCCATTTCTGCAAAAACAAATGCCTGAATGCCTGGACCTGTTCCTATATCAAGGACATTGAGTTTTTTACCTGTCGGCAGCTTATCTGAAAAGAGGTTTTTCATCAGGAGAATTTCTTCATCAAGGTGGTCCCGGTACATCTTCCGGTAATTTGGACTAATTTTATTCCAGTGTTCTGTAATTTTGCCTTTCATTTTTAAACACCTCAGGAAATTTCCATTTCGTTTGTAATGAACGTGTATTCGTTTGGATAAATTTCAAAACCTTTGAGATCGGGAGAAAGCCCGTCAATTTCTTTTTTGTATGCAACACAGACAAGTACCGCATCATTCTGGACCTGTTCCTGAATCATGTTGTAGAGTTCTGCACGTTTTTCTTCGTCCGTCTCAGCCCTTGCTTCAAGAATCCATTCATCAACCTGAGGATTGGAATAGCGGAGCCATGTGGACGCGTAGATTCCGGTTGAAAGGAAGTGGCTGGATACGAAATAGTCAGGGTCTCCTACCGGGGCAACACCCCATGAATAGAGTGCAAGGTCATAGTTTCCGGCTGTAGCGTCTGCACTAATCGAATTTGTTTCTGCAATTTTGATTGTGGTAGTGATGCCGATTTTTTCAAGCTGGGCGGCAATTACTTCTGCCATTGGCTGGTGTGCTGCCTGTTTTGTATAGGTCTGGATTTCAATTGTGAACGGCTCCCCGTTGTAATAGAGTCTTCCATCACTTCCCTGTGTGATTCCTGCCTCTTCGAAGAGTTCAAGAGCTTTTTCAGGGTTATATTCATAAGCTTCAATCCCATCGTTCGCACTCCAAGGCATGATGTCCGGGAATATTCCAGTTGCTGGAGAGCCGGCAACGCCTTCGAGAGACGTGTTAACAATCTCCTGCCTGTCAAGTGCATAATTGAGTGCCTGGCGAACTTTTACATCATCGAATGGGGCTTTTCCTTCGTTAATGTACATGAAGTAGGTCCTGAGTGTTTCTCTGGATACGATATTAATATCAGGATCAGCTTCAAGGCTTGCGTATTCGCTTTGCAGGACATCTCTTGTAATGTCAACATCGCCTGATTTGAGCAGAAGTGTCCTTGCAGCGGCATCTTTACTGTACTGGATAAGTATACGGTCAATTTTTGGCTCTTCACCCCAGTAATCTGGATTCTTTACCAGTTCTATACTGGCACCAGGTTCGAAAGATACAAACATGAAAGGACCTGTTCCAACAGGCTCTTTGTCGAGATCACTTGCTTCAGGACTTACAATTGACATGATGGTGTCTGTGAACATCGGAATTGCTGGTGCGTATGATTCATTTGTTTCCACAACGATTGTGTAGTCATCAGTTTTGTAGATGTTTTTGATAAAAGAGTACTCAGATGACCTGCTGTTTGAGGGGTCAAGAACCCTGTTGATGGAATAAATTACGGCATCAGCGTCCATTTTTGTTCCGTCATGGAAGCTTACATTCCTGCGGAGCTGGATTTCCCATCCGGTGTCATTTAACTGTTTATAGCCGGTTGCAAGTTCAGGCTGGAGATTCATATTTTCATCGTAAGAGAAGAGGGTTTCATAAATTCCGGTTCTCCGCATGGGCCAGCCTTCCCATGAAATGGAGGGATCAAGGCTTCCCCCTGTATCAGGACCGGTTACGAGAGCTACGCGAAGGACTTTTTCTTCAGAAACTTTTTCTTCAGAGTTGCCTGTCTGAACACAACCCGTACAGATGATAACTGCAATAAAAAAAACTGCAGTACAGGCAGGTGATAACTTTATCCTTAACGTCATGTCAGTACCTCATTTAGTCAAAAAAATTGCAACTACACAGCCCGGGTAAAGCAGCTTATTGTGAATATCCAGCCTGGGCAAACAGCATCAATATCCATCTCCCACTTCACTGAGTTTTTTCCATGAGGCAGAATTCCCGCAAATATCTATTTTCGGATATTATCAAGTAATTTCAGAGATTGTTCCTCATGTTTTGTTGTGAAGGGAGAGACAGGAGAACTTCACAGTGGAAGTTTTTTCCTCTGCAGATATCTCCCTTGCTGGCATACCTTTCTACAAATAACATCAAACCTGCTGTCTGCAAACGGCAGCTTTTCCTCTCCTCCTGCAAATTCAGGCAAATCCGATGTCCTTTGTGATGATTGTATACTCATTTGGATACATCACA
>ENA-UOYA01001436-UOYA01001436.1-activated-sludge-metagenome-genome-assembly--contig:-NODE-1436-length-25385-cov-61.328030_pt1 | contig 25385 bp, 21 predicted proteins | sample MGYA00238163_ERZ764804 | MGnify/ENA primary metagenome ERZ764804 (study PRJEB28919, sample SAMN05720223) | activated sludge metagenome | isolation source: Anaerobic digester | place: Hong Kong... | reverse complement strand
AGTTTTAAAAATATTTTCTAGCTATAGATTAATAAATTAAATATGCTATAGTGAACTCGATATAAAATTAGTAAGTTTTTCTACTTTTAACTGTAAACCTATAGTAACTGGAATAAAAAAAACAGTTCATTTACTTCACTTTAAAGATCTATATCAAATCTATACTATTTTAAAATAAAGATATAACTAATGTATATTTTGATATTATTAGCATAAATAAAGTAATGCAATAATAAAAGTTTATCCAGCAAATAGTTATTCTCGCTCCTGGTTAGCTTTTAAGGCTTCGCAATACAAAAAAAATTGCGAATAGCCATTCTAACTTTTCGCTTCTTTTTATAACCTGATCGCATAAAAAAAGATGTAAATACCAATAAAAATATATGACTATATATCTTTATTCTTGTTATAAAATTTTATGCATCTCTTTTTTTTTAAGTATCCATGCACTTGCCAGATGGACGAAGGCATATACATTGATTTGCAAAACTTGAGTCATTTAAATAAGAAAAGTACTCTTTAACTAGAAGCACCTTAATAAATCAGACTAATTACAAAAAACATACAAGAGGTTGATATGTCGTATTTTAGAATTGTTGGACCAACAAAACTTTCAGGAACTTTTATACCTAATGGAAGCAAAAATGCAGCATTACCTATAATTGCAGCATCATTACTCTCATCAGAAGAAATTCACCTTACAAATGTACCCGAAATAGAAGATGTTAAAGTCATGATATCGATAGCACAAGCTCTTGGAGCTGATATAAAGCACCCGGTAGATCATGAATATATTATACATGCAAAAAAGTTAACATCCTCGTGCATAGATCCTTCCGTGGGTGGTCTTGTTCGAACAGCTATTTTATTTGCACCAGCCATGCTTTTAAGAACCGGGAAAGCTATTTTACCAAGACCTGGTGGTGATAATATTGGAAGAAGAAGGATAGATACACACTTTCAGGCTTTCCAAAAACTCGGTGCTACCATAAAAATAAACTCAAACTTTGAAGTTGAAGCAAAGAAACTAAAAGGAGACTATATTTACCTTGATGAAGCTTCAGTTACTGGTACCGAAAATGCGATAATCGCATCTGTCTGTGCAAAAGGCATTTCGACGATTTATAATGCAGCTTGTGAACCACATGTTCAGGATCTTTGCAATTTTTTAAATAGCATTGGAGCTAAAATAGATGGTATTGGTACAAATAAACTTGTGATCACAGGAGTGGACTCTCTTAAAGGTGGAAAATGGAAAATAATATCGGATCATATAGAAGTTGGTTCTATAATAGGACTTGCAGCTATCACAAGATCTCATATAACAATACCAGATATTCAGCCAGAACATTATCATATAATTAAGATGTACTATAATAAGTTAGGTGTAGATTTCTTTTTTAATGGAAATGAAATAGTGGTACCAGAAAAACAGGAATTAACAGCATCTGCGGATATTGGCGAGAGTATCCCGATCATTTCCGATATGATATGGCCCGGGTTTCCATCTGACCTTACCTCTATAACAGTGGTGATGGCAACTCAGGTGAAAGGAACCATGCTTATATTCGAAAAGATGTTTGATAGCAGGCTTTTTTTTACTGATAAACTGGTCTCTCTTGGTGCAAGCCTTGTTTTATGTGACCCACACAGAGTAGTTGTAAGTGGTCCAACGAAGATGATTCCAGGGAAAGTTACTTCACCAGACATACGTGCCGGGATGTCTTTGCTTATTGCCACACTACTTGCCGATGGTGAATCCATCATCCAGAATATAAAACAGATAGACAGAGGCTATGAAAAGATAGATGAAAGACTGAACAAGCTTGGAGCAAAAATTTTTAGAGAGGAAGAAATATGTCAATAGTCTCAAAAAAAGGTGATGATGGATGGACTACTCTTATTGACGGTTCTTCAGTTGAAAAATCAGATTTGCAACCCTCTGGTTATGGAACAGTTGATGAACTTTTTTCTTTTTCAGGGGTACTTAAAAGCCTTTGTAAAGAAAATAATATCATAATTCAGGACAAAGGTTCAGCTGTAGATGTATTAGATAAAATTCAACAGAGATTGATCGTTTTAATGGCTGAACTTGCAACGCCTAAAAAAATGGTCTCAACTTTACTAAAAGACAGAATCAAAGAGGAAGATATAATTTTCATTGAAGAGTTAATATACGATCTGGAAAATAAAACTGGTAAGATAGATGGATTTGTAATACCTGGAGCAAATATTATTGAGGCAAGCTCACATTTTGCAAGAACCATTTGCAGAAGAGCTGAAAGGCAAATAGTTGCCATGAGATCTTCCCTTGATGAAAATAGCCTTGTTATTCCTTTTATAAACAGATTATCTGATTTTTTCTTTATTTTTGCAGTTTATATATCTAAAGATCATCGGTAAAAAAATTGCAGATTGGTGAAAAATTTAATGAATTAAACTTATCGAAGAGATATTTCCCTCGTTTGAAATATAAAATAAACAATAAAATTTTTTCTATTAAAATGTTTATTTTATAACTTAATCCGTTTAGTCGGCATTTTTTATAATAAAGTTTATTGTTTTGTCTATTATATCTTATAAGCTCCCTTAAGAACATAAATTATTTCAGGAAATGAAGTTTATTATTTTATCTATTATATCCATAAAGATTATTTTTGTTCTTCTATTATCTTAATTCTTCCTCTGTCTGTCCATAAAGCTTATAAACAAGTTCATCAATTTGTTTATCAATAATATCAATCTTCTACTTGAACATCTTTTTATCATTTTCAATTTTTACGTTATGAAACTGTTTTTGAGCTTTAACAAAGAATTTTCTAACCCCGCTAATCCTAAAAGAATAATCAGGCACTTTTTGTTTACCTTCTATAGTATTTTATCTTCCCTCACAACATCCCTTTCTTGTTAAGAAAATCCTTGATTATTATTAACACCCCAATCAGTTAAAGAAAAAACTTATCTATAAAGTCAACTCTTTTGTTTGCTTCATCATAATTATTGCTTTTATATTGCTTTACGTTTGCCTTAAATTATTCAGTTAATTCTTTAAGTCTTTAGTTTTTCTCATTTAAATCAATAGAATAATCTTTAAATATAATATACATATTCTTTAAAGTGTTTAATAAAAATTTCATCAAAATTTTTTTAAGGTTTTATATTTTTCTCTACTTTCTCTTGTATTTATATTCATTCCAGGACTTTAGATTTTAGACTGTATTACTTTCAACTGCATTAAAGTCAAGTTATTCCCTGACTTTAGAATTTAATATAAATTTTACTAATTATTTTTTTCTTTAAATATTTTAAAAAGGTAAACCATCATCTTTATCTTCATCATTATTTGTGTTTTCAAATTCAGATTTCAACAAATTGTCGGAAGAATCTATTTTTTTTTCTTTTCTTACCCTATTTCTTTTTATTTTTTTTTCTTCATCAATAGTTTCATTTTTTTGGGTATTTTGCGAATTTATATTTGATATTAAAGTGCTATCTTCTCTTTTTTCAGTTGTATAATCTACAGGTTCTGAATTTTTAATCTGATCTTGTGAATAGTCGAATTCTGTAAATTTTCCATCTTCAAAATTTTTCTCAAGAATGCGGATTTTCCCTTCGTAATTATTAATAAAATTATTTAGATAAATTGATAGATTGAGTCCCTCTTTGTAAAGTTCTATCGCTTTGTCCAGTTCAATATCGGGCTTTTCCATCTCGCTAACAATCTGTTCAAGAGCTTTAAGATTCTCTTCAAAACTTCTTAGTTCGTATTTGCTCTGGTTCATAATTTGCTCCTTTTATAGTTAAAACCTCTGTTATATAAAATAAAAATAAGAAAAATATCATATACCTTCTTTAGTTTTCTAAAGTTCTAAAAATGATTCATAAGTACTCATGAATTCTAGATAAACGAACAAGTCAACAGTATAGTTAAAGCTGTCACAAACATATTAAAATAACTTAAGTCAAAAAAGATAAACAGAAAATGTGCCTCTGAAGCCTATTTTTTATCTGTATCAAAATAGTCATCTTTGCTAATTTTATCAATAGTTGATTCGAAATAGCCGTTAGAAATGATTGTCCGAACATTTTGATGGAGAAAAATCTTATTGATATCACTTATAATCTTCCCATCTTCAGATAATGTTATTGAGTAACCTTTTTTAAGAATATTCTCGACTGATAATGTGTTTAACAGCCTGGTAACAGATTCCAATCGAGATTTACGATCTTTAAACAAAGAAATTGATTGCCTTTGCAATCTATTTAAAAAATTATCGAGAGTAATTTTTTTATTATCAATTTTAGATTGAATTATATTGATGGCTCTTTTTTGAAAAAATGTTAATGATACCCTTTCCTTATAACGAGATAACACCCTTGCCATATCCGATAAAAGTCTATTTCTGGAGTTGATAACAGCATTTTTAGCATTCATGCCACCTTGAGTAACTGTTGTGGCTGCCCCGGTCGGTGTTGGTGCTCTAAAATCTGCAACAAAATCCGCAATCGTAAAATCTGTTTCATGCCCGACTCCACTGATAATAGGGATTTTAGAATCTGCTATCGCTCTGGCAACAATCTCTTCATTGAATGGCCAGAGATCTTCAAGTGATCCTCCACCTCTTGCCAGTATAAGAACATCTAAAGCTTGAGAATAATTTTTATTGGCAAACTGTATTGCGCTTGCTATCATTGAAGCAGCCTGATCTCCTTGAACGAGAACAGGGAAAATATACAGATCCATGTACCCAGCTCGAGTTTTTATAGTATTTATTATATCATGAAGAGCAGCTCCTTTTTCAGAAGTGATTATACCTATTGCACATGGGTACTCTGGAATAGGTTTTTTTCTTTGGGCTTCAAATAAGCCTTCCCGAAAAAGTTTATCTTTCAATTCCAAAAATCTTTTCCAGAAAAGCCCTTCTCCAGATAGAGAGACATTATCAACTATTAAACGATATTCTCCTGAGGGTGGATAAAGGCTAAGTTTACCGTGACAGACAACCTTATCTCCATCTTTAATATTAATCTTGAGTCTATTGAAATTTGAGTTCCAGATAATCCCCTTTAATATATATTGATCACTTGATTCTACTCCTACCTCTTTAAGATTAAAATAAAAATGCCCTGATTGAGAAAATGAACAATTTGAAATTTCTCCACTAACATTCAGATCAAAAAATTCTGAGGATTCGAGAATGGATTTTATTTTAAGTGTAAGCTCTTTAACAGTTATTATATCTGGTTCAATAATATTTTGATCGTTAATATTCATAGTTATTCCTGTAATCATAGATATTTAATAGCATAAATTCAATACAATTCTTTGATAAATAGATTTCACTAATATAGCCAAGAAAGTTTTTTGCTTTACATAAAAAAAGTAAACTGTATAAGGTTCAGGAGCAAATATTATGATAATACCTGGTATTTTTAGTTTAACATGAAAAAAACAAACTATAAGAATATTTTAAGTTTTAAAATATCTGATCATCCATTTTGACATCAGATATCAAGTAAAAAGCAAGAAAAATTGACTGCTTCAAAAACCAGGGTAAAATAGTATTAACAAAGTTTAAATATTATTCAATAATAAACTTTAATCCTGAACTTAAAATATTAAAAGCATTTTGTTCTGTTAAGAACCCTTTAAGGCAGTTTATGCTTTATTTCGTATATATATCAAGTAGTTTTACGTTAAATTGAGTACTTTTTTTCAGAATCACAATTACTAATTTAAAAAAGAACGACAAATCATGCTGGAAGATAAAGATCTCAATACTCTTAGCAGAATAATGAAAACAAATGGTTGCTTACTCGATGCGTCTACTATCATATATCTTGATAAGGTGGATATACTTGAACTACTCTGCTCAAATTATAAAATAAAAACTATAGAAAATGTTATGAAGGAAATATGTGCTAACTCCAATCATAGACTTAAGAAGGAAGAAACTCTTTGTAAAATAGATATAACTGATCCAACCAGTACATTGATTGAAAATTCTTCTATATACCAGGGAAACCTCCAATTAATGCTTTCAACTAATAAAAAAATATCAAACCTTGATAGTTTTTTAAAAGGTAATTCTTTAAGTCCTACAGATTTTGATCTATTTTTAACTGGAGTTACAGTAAATCTGCCAATCTTCACAGAAGACAAAAAAATCATAAAACTTTGCGAAAAATGCAAAATATCGTTCTACAATTCGTTAATTGCCTTGATAGTGCTTACATATGATGGTTTAATAGATCATTCAGATGCTATAAGTATAATGTTTAAGATAAACTCAATTGCCTGGTATAGCAATAAAATCTTTAATTCAGCTTTTGAACTTCTTGAACTTGTTATTAAGAAATGAATAAAAGCTTAAGAATACTTAAATAAAATATTGATACAACAGTCTTTTTAGATGTTAAACAAATCGTTATTCTGAAATGTAAAAAGAAAATGAAATAACTCTTTTACATTTTATATGCATGAAACGAATAGAAAAAGGTTGCATATAGAAAAAAAACACGCAACATCCAGCTGTTGCGAGAAAACCATTAAATTGTTTGTATTATTTTTAATTTTTGTTAAATTTCATGCATACTGAAATTTTTAGTAAATTTTGATTAATTGGTCAATAATAAATTTAATTTCATTGAGGAAATTTTTTAATGAAAACAGCAATACTTTTGAGAACTATCCTGTTATCTATGCTCCCAATATCTGAACTAAGAGGTGCACTTCCATACGCTTTTTTTTCAGGAGTTCCTCTGTACTACGCTATACCCATAACAATACTGGCAAATTTTGCCGTAAGTATACTAATATTTATCTTTCTTGATACATTAAACAAACTACTACTTAAAATTAAAGTTTATAAAAATTTCTTTGATAAATTTTCTAACAAAGCAAGAATCAAGGTAGCAAAAAATTTCGAAAAATATGAATATATAGGTCTTGTAATCTTTGTCGGTATCCCTCTTCCATTCACAGGTATATGGACTGGTGCTATAGGTTCATGGATATTGAACCTTGACAGAAAAAAGGTTTATCCCGCGCTTTTTGCTGGCGTTTGCATAGCCAGCATAATTGTAACATTAATTTTAGTTCTCGGCTTATATACTGTAAAAGGCTTCAAAATATTTTTAGGCAAATCATTATAAGAGTAGGGGATGTTATGGAGAAAAAAATTGCTGAACTTGTGGAACAGTATTTTTTAATATTCTTATCTCTAGTAGCACTTATTCTCTCTTTCTATTTTATTGGAGTTAATTTTCTAATCTTTATTGCTTTTATTCCATTATTTTATTATATGAATGAAAAAAAGATTAAAGGACCTCAACTTTTTGTATATTTCTTGTTTTTCTATGGCTCAACTCTATTTTTTATAAATAAGATATCTGTAGAAGTTAAAGCATCTTACTTGACTTATATAGCACTTATACTTTTTTTATCAACGGGAGCATATCTTTTTTTCAGTGTTTTTAAAAGGGGTATTTTTAGATTCCTCCAGATAGATGATCTCCCACTTATCTTTATCTTATCTCAACTTTTATTTGAGATGATTCTTGAAAATAAGACTTTAGGTTTCCCCTGGATTACTGCTTTTCTACCAACAGGAGTTTACCCTGCTTTTGCATCGGTTGCTTCTCTTTTTGGAGCTTATTTTATATCTTTAGAGGTATATCTTATAAACTATTTTATCTATAAAATCATAAAAAATGCTATTGTTATGTATCTTCAGCGAAAAGTCAGCATTCCAACTGTTGTCAGCAGAAAAAAGCAAATTTTAACCTATCTAATCATAATAGCCCTTATCTTTGCATTTAACTTCCTCTGGTATGCATTTAATCCTTATGATTCAAAAATAGAAAAAACAAATATTAGCATAGCTGTTGGGCAACCCAATATACCTCTGAATTTTAAATATAGATATGAATTTTTTGATTTAGCAGTTTCAAGAATTCAAAAAATGACAGCTTTCGCCAGAATGGCCGATTGTGATCTTGTGGTCTGGCCAGAATCTGCTATTCCGACTTATCTTGAAACAAAACCAGAAATCCTCAGTATGCTTTCAAAACTATCAAAATCAAATGGAATTGGCATAATAGTTGGAACTCCAGATATGGAAATTAACAATAACAAGGTTTCATCTTTTAATAGTGCATATTATTTTGATAAACAGGGTATATACCATATCTACCATAAAATACAACTCGTTCCTTTCGGGGAGTTTATCCCCTTTGCTGATACATTAAAGTTTTTAAGAAAAATAGCTCCAGAAGCGGGAATCGACCAAACTTTTGGAACTCTTGGAAACCCTTTTGTTCTCAATGATAAAGAAGATTCCACTTACTATTTTTATCCAACTATTTGCTTTGAAAGCATATTTACGAATATCTTTGTAAAAATGGCGAATAATAATCCTTCATTTTTTGTTAATATTGTCAATGATTCATGGTATGATTCCACTTTTGAACATGAGCAACATCTATACCATAATGTTTTTAGAGCAATAGAAACAAAAAAAATGATATTTAGATCTGCTACAACTGGTATATCAGCAATTATAGATCAAAAAGGACAAATTATACGAAAGCTGGATCAGGGAGAAGAAAATATTATTACATCAAAGTTATCAATTTATAATGGCAAAACCTTCTATGTTAAATATGGTTGGATCTGGATAAAAGCTTACAGGTATTTTGGTTGTCTGGTACTCTTAATAGCCATTCTATCCCTTTTGTTTCCAAAGTTTTCAACTAAAAAATTTATTCATAAAATCTTTAAAATTTCAAAATAGTTATTTTTGCTTGTTCTTTTTGATTTTGAACTTTTCGATTTAATTTTTGAATTTATTTTTTAGAGAGATTTTGGACTTTCGATTACAATCTGGTTTATTTTGTTCCCGAACTTTCTGCTTTATTGATAAAGTACCATTACATAACTTTAGACTGTAAATCATAGATGCCGGTAAATAGCTTAGAAAAGCTTAATTATTTAAATTCTGGATTTAGAAATGAAAACAAACAATAATACTGAATTTATACAGCTAGATTTGCATATACATAGTTGTCTTTCAGCTTGTGGGAGCCTTGAACAAAGCCCTTCAAATTTGTTACCTATTCTTTGTGAAAAAGGAATATCGATTGCAGCTATTACAGATCATAACAGCACGTTAAATTATGATGCTTTTTTTATAAATTCTTTGAAGTTTAATCTCTGCATTTTCCCGGCTGTTGAAATCCAGACTGAAGAGGAAATCCATGTTATTGTTGTTTTCCCAGACAAATCAAAAGCTTCAAACTGGCAGAACTGGATTGATTCAATAATCCCTTTTGTCCCACTCGATGCAAAATTCTTTGGCGATGAACCAGTAATTGATCAAGATGAAAATATCGTAATGATGTGTGAAAACCTTTTGACAGTTTCTTTACCTGTATCATTAACAGTTCTAGAAATAAAGGCAGAAAAAGATAATCTTATCTATTTTCCCGCTCACATTAATGCAGACACTTACTCAGTAATTTCCCAACTTGGATTTATACCACCTGATCACCTTTTTAAAATTGCTGAAATTACCAGAAAAGAAGATCTTCTTTATTTTGAAAATAATCTTAACTCCCATGAAAAAATTACTTTTATTGCAAATTCAGATTCTCATTATAATGAGCAAATAGGAAAACGATTTACCCGCATTTACGATAAACAACTTATAGAAAATTATATTCAGTATCTTTTATTCATTGAAGAAAAAAAAATTACAAAAGATAATTTAGATTTATATATAAATACGATAGAAGATCTAAAGGTTAATATCTATAATAGATTAAAGTACTGTTTAGAAAATCTTGATGATAGAAGAATAGTACCATTTTTTGTGAACCTATAGAAAATTTTCCCCGACTTTAGACTTTGGACTGTTGTACTTTAAGCTGTATTGATAAAATCTTTTTCCAGAGTTTTCGACTTTATATTTTCGACTGTATTATAAATATATTTTTTTAAATAAGCAGACAATTGCCGAATGAACGAGAGTTGATATATTAAGTTTCAAAACTTACTATTTAATTAAAAGTAATGATTAACTGGAAGTACATATTTTTATTGATCTATTGGATGAGTCGTCCAATCTTTTTCTGGGAAATAAACTTCAACTTTACCATCAGGAGTTTTAAGCAAAACTTTGTTTATTCCAGAGTTTGCAATAATTGCTTTGCATTGATTGCATATATATTTATGTCCTACAATATATAGAGTCGCTTGATTTGTAGAGTGCCCATGCTTGGCAGCTAGAACAACAGCGTTACTTTCAGCATGAGAACCAACGGCTCGACATTTTTCAAGTGAAGTTCCCGATATAATATTGTTTTTATCTCTATAACAAAATCCCATCTCAAGGCAATTTTTTTGATATGAAGGAGCACCATTATAACCAGTCGAGATTATTTCCTTATCTTTCACTATAACTGCACCAACTTTATTTCTATAACATGTAGAACGACTAGATACTGTCTGTGCTATTGCAAAAAAATACTCATCCCAATCTGGTCTATTCATAAATGATCCCATATTGCTTAACTTTAAGTCATGAGTGACAAAGAAAAGTTTATGCCATGCTTAGTTGCGAAGAGCCTATAAAATACACATTAACAGAAAGCACAAAAATTAATTATATAAAAAGCATGCGACCTTATGCTCATTTCCTTTATCAACTAGCTCGGGAGATGAAGTCAAACAGATTTCCATCTTCTGCTGGCATCTATCATAAAATTTACAACCTTTAAAGGTATCAGCAGGATATTTAACATCTCCCACAAGAATTATGCGTGATCTGGATCTTTCTTTAACAGGATCTGGTATGGGGATGGCTGATAATAGTGCCTTTGTGTATGGATGAAGTGGATTATCGTAAATCTCCTTATATCCAGAAATCTCGACTATCTTACCCAGATACATAACAGCAATCCTATCTGATATATGTTTAACAACGGAAAGATCATGTGCTATAAAAAGATAAGTAAGACCAAATTTATCCTGCAAATCTTGAAGTAGATTAATTATCTGAGATTGGATCGAAACATCAAGTGCAGATACAGGTTCATCACATAGTATCAATTTTGGACTAAGAGCAAGAGCTCTGGCTATTCCAATTCTTTGCCTTTGTCCTCCTGAAAACTCGTGGGGATATCTATTAATAAAACTTGCACGAAGACCAACGATAGTAAGAAGTTCTTTTACTCTATCTTTTATCTCTTTAAAAGAAAGATCTACCTGTTTTCTATTCTTAAAAACAACCAGTGGTTCAGAAATAATATCACCAATAGTCATTCTGGGATTTAAAGAAGCATAAGGATCCTGAAATATAATTTGAAAATTTTTTCTATGAAAGTTTAGTTCTTTATGATTGAGTTTTGAAATCTCGCTATTATCAATTATTACTGAACCAGCTGTTGGCTCATGAAGTCTTATCATGGTTCTGGCAACAGTTGATTTGCCACAACCTGATTCACCAACCATCCCAAGAGTTTCTCCCTTGAAAATATTGAATGAAATACCATCGACAGCTTTAAGATAAATGGGTCTCTGGCTTAAAAAACCTGTATGCCCGACAGTAAAATATTTTTTTAAACCATTGACTTCTACTAAATTTTCTTTTATGCTCATCTAACTTACCTCTTTGAAAACCTTTTATTCTTAACTAATTTGGTGGTAAAAACTAAAATGGATTAAAACAAGCTAAACGGTGAGTTTCGGAAATTTGCTTTAACTCTGGAACAGATTTTGTACAGATTTCAATCTTTCTATCACATCTTGGATAAAATGGACATGCTTCAGGAAGATTAACTAGATTAGGTGGTGATCCGGGAATAGAATAAAGTTTACTCTTTTCTTCCTCATCAATTCTAGGAATTGATTTAAGTAGACCTTTTGTATATGGATGAGAAGGACTATAAAATATTTCATCGGTAATATTTTCTTCAACTATATAGCCAGCATACATGACGATGATTCTCTCAGTCATCCTGGCAACAACACCAAGATTATGAGTTATCAAAATTATGGACATATTTATCTTATTCTGAATCGATTGTAATAAATCCAATATTTGAGCCTGAATAGTAACATCAAGAGCTGTGGTTGGCTCATCGGCGATAAGAAGTTCTGGATTTGTTGATATAGCCATAGCTATCATAACTCGCTGACGCATTCCACCAGAAAATTCATGCGGGTAAGAAAATATTCTTTTTTCAGGGTCTGGAATACCGACTAAACGGAGCATCTCAATTGATCTTTCCAGGGCCTGTTTTTTATTAATATTTTCATGTTCTAAAAGAACTTCTGTCATTTGAGTGGAGATACGAAGATAAGGGTTAAGAGAAGTCATAGGATCCTGAAAAACCATCGAAATCTTTTTACCTCTAATCCTTCTTTTTTGTTTATCATTGATATGCAAAAGATCCAATCCATCGAACAAAGCTTCCCCGGATATAATCTTTCCGGGAGGCGAAGGTATAAGTCCCATCAGAGAAAGATTTGTAACAGACTTTCCACAACCAGATTCACCAACAATCCCTATAGTTTCTTGTTTATTTACAATAAAAGAAACTCCATTAACAGCTCGAACTATCCCTTCATCAGTTTTAAATATAGTTCTTAAATCATTAACCTTTAGCAATATTTCTTTTTGCATAATCAGTCCTTAAATTATTGTTTAAAACAAAATCTACAAAAAATCCGCTTATAGAGTACTTAAACTATTAAGTTTCTCCTCTAACTAAAAATACACTTTATAACTAAAATATAATAATCAATAAAGCTCTCTAGTTTCGTTTAATATCTCCTTATAAACCATAAAATTCTTTTAGTATATTTCTTATGCAGATCAAAAATTTCTAAATTCTATTTTTCATTGATGGATCAAGAGCATCTCTTAAACCTTCTCCAAAAGCATTCATAGCAAAGAGAGTTAAGGCAAGTGCAATACCAGGAAAGAGTATAAGATGTGGGTAAGTTTGAATAGCTCCAAGGTTACCACCTTCACTTGCAAGAGCACCCCAGGAAGTCATTGGAGCTTGTACACCAAGACCTAAAAATGAAAGAAAAGCTTCCTGAAGCATTATACTTGGTATTGTTAAGGTAAGATATACGATAATTGGACCTATTGCATTTGGTATCAGGTGCCTAAATATTAATCTTGCTTTTGACACACCGATAGACTTTGCAGCTTCGATATATTCATTATTTCTTAAAGTTAATATTTGTCCTCTTGTTATTCTGGCAATTGTCATCCATGAAACAACACCTATACCAATAAATAACATATAAAAATCTCTACCAAAAGCAACCATCAATAAAATAACAAAAAACATATAAGGGATACCGTATAGTATATCTACAAATCTCATCATCGCTTCATCTACCTTTGTTGGTGCAAAACCAGCAATAGCTCCGTAAGTTACCCCTAAAACAAGAGCTACAAGCGCTGTAACAAAACCAATCGATAGAGATATACGACTCCCATACACAACCCTCGCAAAAAGATCTCTTCCCAGATGATCTGTACCAAACAGATGCTCTTTAGATGGCTTTGCAAAAGGATTTGGATTATCAAAATCAATATACTCCTGAGGATGATGACAAACTGCCATGATAATAACATCAGAAAAGATGGCAACAAGAACAAAGAGAATGACTATAATTCCACCCAGAACAGCCAGTTTGTTTTTCATTAATCGCTTAAATGCATCAGCCCAGAGCGAAACACCTTTGACTTCTTCTGTATCTATAGTTTCTCTAACTTTTTGTTTTTTCTCTTTCATTAGAAAATTCCTCCTGATCTAAATCTTATCGGTATGATATTTTTACAATTTATATCATATGACAAATGCTTACCTATTTAAAAAAAAGGTTTTCTACCTTTTTTTTAGGTAACAATTGATATAATTTTTTATTTATATTATTTTTATATTTTATTGCTCTTAACTTTTTTGAATGATTAATATTTCTCTTTTTCTATATTTACTTACAATTTTCTTTGTAAAACTAAGCCTTACAAACAAATGAAGAACTAATTTTCCTCAACGTTGCTCCTGCTTATTAGCGAAGAGTCTATTTTTTTTAATTTTTCTTGATTGAATAAAATATTAATATTGCAAAATAGCCCAGGGGTTAAGTATATTTAACTCTTGGATCAAGAAATGAATAGAGTATATCAACAACAAAATTCATCACTATAATTAAAACAGAATAGGTTATGACATCTCCCATGACCATCGAGTAATCTCTATTTAAAGCAGCTGTGACAAAAACTCTTCCCATTCCTGGAATACCTAAAATCTGCTCAACAACAACTGAACCTGTTATTATACCTGCAAACGCAGGACCAATATAGGAAACAACAGGGATGATTGAACCTTTCATTATATGTCGGAAAAGTACAGTTGAGTTTTTTAATCCTTTTGCTCTAGCAGTTGTTACAAAATCTTTTCTTATTATATCCATCATACCAGCCTTTGTCATCCTTGTAATATAAGCTGTATAGGGAAGGGAAAGAGAAAAAACAGGTATTACAAGGTAAGGAATCATACCCAGGACTCCAACCTCAGATGCTCTTTTCCAGCCTCCAACAGGTAAAATATGAAGACCTCCTGGAAGAGAAAATATTAAGAGCATAAGAGGAACTATTACAAAAAGTGGGGCTGATATTCCAAGTATAGCAAGCGACATAAATGTATAGTCCCAGAATCCATTCTGGTTTAGTGCTGAAATCATGCCAAAGATAACACCAAAAATAATAGCAATAATCATTGCAAGAGAACCTATGAGTAAAGAAACCGGAAAGTATAGCTTGATAAGATCGTTAACATTAAATCCACGACTTCGAAATGAAGGACCAAAATCAAAATGGAAGATAAGATTTGACATGTACATAAGATATTGTTTCCACAGTGGTTGATCGAGATGAAATTTTCTTTCAATATTAAGTCTAACCTCATCCGGCATATTCTTTTCAGTCGAAAAAGGATCCCCCGGGACAGCTCTTATCATAAAGAAAGCAACTGTGATGATAATAAGCATTGTAAGTATTGATGATAAAAATCGTCTAAGCAAAAATTTAAACATTGATTATCCCCTTTCATGAGATATTTAGACATAAAAATTTTATAAAATTTTAATAAATTTGCAAGAAAATTAATCTAAATCATAAAAATATATTTACTTATAATTCAAAATTGAGTTTTCATTTATCTGAAAGTGTGCACACACTAAAAATAAATTAAAACTCAGGTCATATTTTGAATGAAGACACCTATGTTTATTTAAAAAAGCAAATAATTTAAAATCATTTTAGAGCATTAAATAACTCTCTCACTGCCTGTTCATCAAACAAAAACGGAAATAAAATAAAAAAGGCTGCTCTTGATAGAGCAGCCTAACAGCTTAAAGAGTTACTTCTTTATCAAATAAACTTCCTTAAGAGGATGCAATCCAAGAATATTCTCATAAAAACCTTTGACATAGGTTTGCAAAGTAAAAACATTGACATAGAAGTATATAGGAATAACAGGGAAATCTGTCATAAGCAACTTTTCTGCTTGATTAAATAAAGCCATTCTTGCTTTTGGATCCGAAGTAACCTTAGCTTTAGCTATGAGTTCATCATACTTAGGATTGTTATAATTAGCATAGTTATTTCCACCACCAGTTATCCACATATCAAGGAATGTATTTGGATCGACATAGTCACCAATCCAACCAGCACGGCAGATCATATAGTCGCCCTTATGCTCTCTATCAAGGTAAACCTTCCATTCAACATTTTCTATCTGAACATCGATGTTTAAAGCCTGTTTCCACATCTGCTGAATAGCTTCAGCAATCTTTTTATGAGCTTCACTTGTATTATAAAGTATGGTCATAACAGGGAAATCTTTACCATTCGGATATCCAGCTTCTGCGAGAAGCTTCTTTGCTTCTTCTATGTTTTCTTTTGGTCCACTGTAACCTTTGTAACCAGGCATATTGGGTGGTACAAATGAGTATGCAGGAATCTGACCGGCTTTTAAAATGTTGTCTATAAGATATTGCCTTCTTATGGATAAATAAAGAGCCTTTCTAACCCTAACATCTAAAAGAGCGTTGTTCTTCTGAAGCTTGGGATCAACATTAACAACATAATAATAAGTTCCTAAATACGGAGCAGCATGGTACTCTGGCTTTGTCTTCCATTTTTCCATAAGCTCTGTTGGAACACCTTCTTGATATTCAAGTTCCCCGGCTTCAAACTGAGCAAGAGAAGTATTGTTGTCTTCATTTGCATAAATAAAAATCTTAGAGAGTTTTACTTTACCTTTATCCCAGTATTTGTCATTCTTAACCAGAGTTAAATGGTCATTTGGATACCACTCTGTAAGCTTAAAAGGTCCATTACAAACTATATTATCTTTAAGGAACCATCTGTCATTACCAACTTTATCGATAACATGTTTTGGAGTTGGCATATATGTCTGGAAAGAAATAAGAGAAATAAAATAAGGAGTTGGTGATTCAAGTGTAACCTGGAGAGTATACTTATCAACAACTTTAATACCAACATCTTCAGCTTTTGCCTTTCCTGTATTGTAAGCTTGACCATTTTTAATATACCAGAGCTGATATGCATATTCAGCTGCTGTTTCTGGAGCAAGAGCTCTAAGCCAGGAATATCTGAATGTTTCAGCATCGATAGGAGTACCATCTGACCACTTAGCAGTTTTTCTTAAGTAGAAAGTATAGGTAAGTCCATCTTTACTGGTTGTCCATCTTTCGGCAACACCAGGCATTGGTGCTAGAGTTTGAGGATTATAAACTGTAAGTCCTTCGAAGATTTGCATGGCAATCCTGAACTCAGGAACTCCAGTCATTATAGCAGGATCAAGAGTCTGTGGTTCTGTTCCGTTGTTGAAACGAAAAACTGTAAGATCTTTTGGTTGACCTATAAGCATGGTAGCAGCAACAGTAATCAAAACTACAACTGCAAGAATGATAATAACTTTTTTCTTCATGGAAATAACTCCTCCTTTATTAGGAATCTATCTTATTTATGAAACAAGAATTATGAATTGTCAAGTGTAACATAAAAATTTTTTTATAATTTCTTTTAATTTTAGATTTAATTTAACTTTTATCTGCAAATTATAATCTGTTAATTATAATTTTCTTTATAAATATTTTTGTATTACACGCTTGATTCCTGACTTTTATAAGCATTCACATCGTAAACAAGTTGCTCGAATATTTTTTTATCCCCTTTTTTATATTCTACTCGATATGACCTGCCATCACTTGTTTCAATCAATAAAAAATTGTATGTTTTTACGCCAGACGAGTAACCTTTCGGCATTTTTGAACCTTTTGAATCTATATTTTTCATATTGTAATCAAGTGATTCACAGGATATAGACTGAATATCAGCAAAATTGTATTTTTTCTTTCTTACAAGAAATAAAAATCCATTCTTTTTTGAAAGTGTTTTATCTGTTATTGATATATTATATGTATCTACAATCATTGAAATAGAAAGTGTAATAATTAATACAATAGCTATAAATATTCCAACAAAAATATTTATCTGATCTTTTACTACAAATACTTGAAATAACAACATGATAATAAGAAAAGCACTAACTAAGATAGCTTCCCAACGCAAAAAAGATGAGAAAACTATCCTATATCCATCTTTTGTTCTAATAAGTTTATACCATGACATATGAAATAACTCCCTATTCATTCGTTTTTAACTTTTTATATCACTTTTATAAAATTTCAATCATAGAAAAAATAAAAATCTAAAATTGAGATCAGAATATTTCTTATTTCTTCTCTGGTAATAAAAGTACTTTATCTATTAAGAATTAAAAATCATCCTGATCAGACTGAAATATTGAATCAGGATTTTAAATTTCGGACTTTTCACCATATTATCTTTTAAAAAAAGCCAATTTACAGAATTCAAAAAAAATATATAAGTTAAAAAAGTATACAGATTCAAACTATCAAGATTATACTTTTAAAATAATTTAATATAATTATATTTGATTATCTTAAAATGAATGACCATCCATTTACAAGTCATAAACATGCAAAGCATGATATTTTATTTTAATATTCTCAAAATAAAATTTTTCTCTAAAGTGAGTTATATATGCCCATATTAAAAAAACCAGAACTTTATAGTCCGGGTGGAAGTTTAGATAAATCAATCAAAGCTTTTTCTTTTGGTGCTGATGCTGTCTACTATGGGTTGAATAAGTTTGGTTTAAGAAAGATAAAGTCTGATAATGAATTTGACGATCTCCAGAAACTATTATCCTATGCAAATGCAAATAATAAGAAAGTTGATATTACTCTAAATTCTTTTCTTAAAAATAATGATTTGAACCAATACTTTGACTATTTTAAAAAAATGCTTGAGCTTGAAGTCGATGGCATTATTGTTTCAGATCCTGCTGCCGTTTTATTTTATAATAAAGTGAGGAGTAAAAATAAACTCGAAAAAACAATCTTAATACTTTCTACTCAAACAAACCTTACAAATTATTCGAGTGTTCATTTCTGGTATAACCAGGGGGTCAAGCGTTTTGTACTTGCAAGAGAACTTTCCTTAGTTGAGATTTATGAGATAAAAAAGTATCTTATAAGAAAAAAACTGGATGCTGAAATAGAAACCTTTATACATGGAGCCATGTGCGTTTCCATATCTGGAAGATGCCTTCTATCTTTATATATGACAACTAAAAATCTTGCTGGTAAACAAAGCACAACTGCACGGGATGCAAATAAAGGTGAATGCATCCATCCCTGCAGATTCGCTTATCTGGTTGAAAGGGAAAGACCTCTGGAAAAATTTCCTATCGAGGAAGATGAAGTTTACAGTTATATTTTATCCTCAAAAGATTTAAGATTATTAAGACAAATCCCTCTATTTATTATAGCTCAGGTGGATGCTTTGAAAATAGAAGGAAGGATGAAATCTTCACTTTATGCTTCATCACTAAGTTTAGCCTACCGAAAAGCCATCGATATGGCATATGAACTTGTATCCGATATGAAACTTTCTGAAGAGAAAAAAATAGCTTTTTTAGAGGATCCTTCACTATTTTATAATTATTGCCCTGAATGGGAGAAAAAGGTAGAGGATATTTTCCCATACACAGAACTTGCATCTCATAGACCCTATACCACAGGCTTTTATTTCCCAAAATCCAATCTCGATTTGATGGTTGATCCACAGGATAATGAACTCATTCAAATGTTCGAATTTATCGCAGAGGGTTATGATCTGGATTCTGGTTTGATATTTATAGAAAATAATCTACAAAATCAGATTTTGAAATTGGCTGATAAGCTCCATTTTTCGCTTTTGAATGAAATGAAAGAAAAAGAAGAAAAGAATTTCAAGATCTATTATATCTTCGCAAAAAATAGTGCAAAGCTTGATAAAAAAGATCTTCAAATCTTCACAAACAAAGGTCTATGCAAACTTGAGAATTACATTGTTTATGATATAAATAATTTGAATAAAACAGAAGAAATAAAACACTCAAATAAATATTTTTTTGTTATAATTGATGAAAATATTCAAAAATTCGCTGTCGACAGATATTTTTTTATTGTACATGAAAAGCAAAATTAGAACCTATCACAGATTAAAACTATGCCTTAAGAATTCAATTTCTTTTATTTAAAAATTGAATAACATGATTCTTATATTTCGAATAAATGGCTTTCCAGTAAAAAGATAGAATTTTTATATTCTCCCTTTACTTTTTGAACTTTGAGCCATTCGGTGCTCTTGAAAGCAACTACTAACTGTTTTTGTATATTAAGCATTTTGATGCTAGACTGATACCTTATTTCAGAAACATTATTTATGAAGCTGTTGATATTTTCTTCTGTTATAAAGAATTTATTTAATATAATCTTTTCATTAAGAGATTGAGCTCAAAACAAAATATAACTATTTTATCAAATAAACAAAAATAGAATAATATTTAATAAAAATAACATGAAAAGATACAAAATCAGTTAAGATGTTGCAGGAATTTTATTATTTTTTCATTATAAAGTGAGCAAATTCATGAGTGAAAATGCAAATAGAAATGTTATACTTATCCATGGTTTTCTTGGAAGTCCTCAAAACATGCAGCTTCTTGGTGATAAACTACAAGATTCTGGCTTAGATGTTTATTATGTGAAGATTCCCGGTCAGGATCCTGAACTAGAAAGTGAGTTACTTTTCGCATATACTTATAAGGATTGGTTGAAATCCATTAAAGATCAAATAGAAAAAATTCTATGTGAAATTAAAACAAAGAATTCATCAAGTACTACAAGCTATCTTACAATAATTGGTTTTTCCATGGGTGCACTTCTATCAATAATATTATACAAGCAAATGAATTTTAGAAGTAATATTAAAACTAATTTGATTCTTCTTTCTCCAGCTTTTTATATAAATAAAAATTTCTTTCCTTCACCTTTTAGATCCTTTTTTGGAGTCGTTTCAAAGCAAAAATATAAAATGAAATATACTAACCCCGGTTGTAATCATCCTAGATGGAAAAATTACTACAAGCCTATAACAAGAGATATTCCATATCGAGCTTTTTTTGAGCTTTATAAACTTTCTAAAATCTCAAGGTATATATTTAAAAAACTTTCCTGCAGGATTCTAATTGTACATTCAAAAAAAGATGTTTTAGTACCCTATGAAAAGATTGTTAAATTTTCAAATAGTGTTAAAAAAAATAATTGCGAAATTGTTTTGCTAGAAAAATCAAATCATTTCATTCAGCTAGATTTTGATTACGATAAAGTTTGTGATGAATGCATAAAATTTATGGAAAAAACTGAATAATATAGCAGGAGTATTTATGGAAGAAATTTCAAGAGAACAAATAAAATTGCAATCAGCTGAATTCAAAAAAAACTGGATAGAATTTGCAAAAGTTCTTTCATTGATCTCACAAAGTAAGATCTATGAGAGCTGGGGTTATCAAAACATTTACCAATATGCTACGAAAGAATTAAGAGTTAAAAAAGAAACAGTGATAAAACTTCTCTCAAGCTTTCAGTATATTGAAGATAAGAACATGCCGCCACAGAACTATGATGATCTACCATCACTAGATTCGCTTGCTGCTTTACAAAAATTAAAAGAAAAGTACCACAATAAAAAAGAACAATTTGAAAATCTTGAAAAAGAGGTTTTTGAGAAAAATTTATCTCCATCAACTATATATAGATATGCTGATGAATTTCTCGATGATGATGATCAGGATAAAACTTTGACGAATCAAAAGATAAGAGTTGCAAAAAATTTACTGGATAGACTCGAATCTTTACTATTGCTTGATGAAAATCTTCCAGAAGCAATAAAACAGAGCATCAAAGATATAAGAAATTATCTAACCGATCTATAATACAGTCTCAGGTCCAAAGTCACAAGTCTAAAGTTAAAGTAGAAGACTGATCTGGAAAAAGTCGAAAAAAAATCAACCCTGACTTAAGGATTCAATCTTTGCAATGCAATTTTGAATATAGTATTGAACATCCTGATAGCTGGCGTTATATTCTGCTATCTTTTTAAAAATATCAAGTGCTTCCTGGTATCTCTTCTGGTTGTATAGCTCAACAGCGTTGTTGTACATTGCAAGAATCTTATCTTCTATCGCTTTTTTAATCTTTGCATTTAACTCTTTGATATCTTTATAATTTGGATCAAGTCTTATAACTTCCTGTGAAAAATCATAAGCTGCGAAATAATCCTGGTTATTAAAGGCATCAAGAGCCTTTTGATAATATTTCTCTATATTTAATATTATCTCTATTTTATCAAGATAAATATTTATGGCGTTTTTGTCATAACCATAGCTCAAGGCAAGCTTAAAGCATTTTATAGCATTATCGTAATCCTTTTTATTGAAGTAATCTACTCCCTTTTTAAAGTTTGATTTTGCAAGTTCTTCCTTCATTTTTTTTATTTTTTCAAGTCCAGCCTTTGCTTCCTGATTATCAGGGTCGTAGAGGAGAACCGAGTTATAAAGCTTTTCAGCCTGAGTAAATTTACCCTGATCAACATACTTTTTTGCCTTTTCAAGATTTTTCTTTACTTCCTGCTCTATAACAGCCCTATTTTTCTTAAAAAACTCTTTCGCCTCTTTATTTGATGGATCAAGTCTTAAAACCTTACCCCAGAAGACAGCAGCAGTAATGATATCTTTATTTTTCTCACTTTTTTTGGCACTTGCAATATAGCTTGCAAGTTTTTTACTCTTATACTCTCTGATCTTTAAAAGATAATCTTTTGCAGATTGAAGACCGGTTTTACCATAAACATAGTAAAAGTACTTTCCAGCCTGATCCAGAAGATCAAAATCTTCAGTTTTAATGGCTTCATTGTACATATCTATAGCCTGTCTAAGAATAATTAAATATATATCTTGATCGACAAGAAACTCTTCCGGTTCTTTTTTTAATATCCTGGAATCATACTCACTGAACTCATTTTTTGCCTGCTGTTCATAAACAGGGTTTGTTTTTTTTGCTGAATCTGTGGTTGAACATGAAAAAAAAGATAGAAAAACAAAAAAAACGATAAAAAATATAGCAAAAAGCTCAGCTTTCCTTTTACTGGATAATAAATTTAAGCATTTCATAAAAATATCCTTCCCTTCCATATATTAAATTTTAAAAGCATTTTTTAAACATTTTTGTATATTATAAAATATAAAAATAAAATTTCAGAAGAATTAGATTATTTACAAAGTTAGACTCATTCGACAAGCTTTTTATAAACTGGTATAGGAGCACTCTTCCCTTTCACTGAAATATGCTCAGGACCATCGAATCCCTGTATTCTAGCTTTGGTATAAGTTTCCTCAGATATGACTATCTCTTTTTTCTTTGCATGACTGCAGAGCCTTGACGCTGTATTTACAATATCTCCTATCGCTGCAGCTTCTTTTCTGTGAGAGCTACCGATATTACCAACTATGACTTTGCCAACGGCTACACCAATACCGATATATATTCCATTGAAAGGCCATTTTTTCTGAATCTCGTAGGCTGCTTTCAGTGCATTTACCTCTTTATCATCACCCTTAAATATGGCCATAACAGAATCTCCCATAAACTTATCAATATCACCATTGTATTTTTTTATTATACCCACCTGATAATCGAGAATCTTATTGAGGCTATCCATGACTTCTTTTGGGTCATGTTGCTCGGAAAATGATGTAAAACCTCTAATATCTGAAAAAAAGATGGCATATTCCTGATAAGATGGTTCTATGTCAAATTCAGCTGCAGCAGATTTTTTAACCATATCTATAGTATTCTGAGAAACATAGGTTCCAAGAAGCTGCCTTTCTTTTATAGCATCTATCATATTGTTAAATTCTTTCATCAGAGATTCAAGTTCATCTTTACCTTGAGGTTCAATCTTGGTAAATTGACCACTTGAAAGATTCTTGACAGCTCCAATGATTATGTATATTCTCTTTGTTAAAAGCAATGTTAAGCCCCATATAAAGACAACAGCAAAACTTAAAAATAAAAGGTTGATAATGACAGCGCGCATTCTTATTGCATTTTGTTCTTTATAAATCCTATCATAACTTATTATAGTGGCAACATATCCAGGATATGTTATACCCTGTTGCCATTCAAAAGGAACTCGATATATAAGCACAGCCATACTTTCTTTTCCTAACTTGAATCTTAAATCAGTAAAATTTGAGTTATTGATTTTAAAGGCATCCATTATTGATGCATTAAGAACATTATCTTTCATAATTTTATCGGTTAATTTATTAAGCGAGGTATCTAAAGCAGAGGGAAAAGCAAGCTCTCCTTTTTTATCAAATATAAGGATCTCTTTTAAATCTTCAAACTTCTGTTCTTTTTGTTTTGATTCAAGTATCTCTCGTCTGGCATCATTTATAGCAATTTCATCCTGTTTTATGCTTCTAAATGTTACAAGAGGTGAGGCTATAGTTCTTCCGATAACTATCAAGATACTCTCAAAGTTACTTTTAGCCTGTTTGATGAGTGTTTCCTGATTTTTATTGGTAAGATAAACGGTTAAACTGACAGAGGCTATAAGATAAATAATCAAAAATGATATAATATACTTAGCTTTTAAATTCATTATCACTTCCCTTTTTTTGACAACTTTTATACAACATCTTTTAATATAGCACCAAAATAAAATATAAACAAAAAATAATTAAAAAAAAATATATTACTAAAAAATTTCCTGAATTTGCCGGGATTATTATTCATTATTCAAACTCTTATTCAAAATGAATCTTTGTTCAAAATTAAACTCACTATTTCAAAAGATAAATTATCTTATAAAGTGAGGCATATCCTTCGGAATTTCACAGGATATTTCTATGAGTCCTTCGATTTTGCCTTCTTTATACCAGGGAGTCTGATAGATAAGTTTGTTAACGCCTTTTTTATCTATCGTGTAAACATTTGTCTTTCCTTCATCCAGTAAAAACTGAATCTTCTCTTTTGATGCGTCTTTATGGCAATCAAGCAAGTTTTTACCTATAAGATAACCATTTTCTTTAAATGTATCCATGGCTTTATCATTCATATAAACTATCTTCAAACTTTTATCACAGATAGTTATGGCAAAATTAAGTTCTTTAAAGATATCAATACTTGCAATATAATCCTCAAATCCATTTTTATTTATCATATATCAACTCCGGGTTTATTCTTAATCAATATATAAAACCTTCTCAACTGATTTTCTTTTATTAAAGTTCTATAAAATTATCTATCGCAAATAATTTCATATAAAATACATACCGATAATAAAAGCAATTCGCTTTTCAAATAATCTTTTAAATTCCCCTGAAATTTTTTAAATAGAAGTTCTCTTTAGCTATATAAACCAGTGAAGAGAGAGAAGAATAATTTGCCAGAAAAATAAAGAAAATATCCATTTATCTATGTTAGCATTCTCTTTAAATTTTATAATACTTTAAGACTATTCAACCTGTTTTATTCTTTCCCTGGACTCTGGGCTGTTTCATTGTAAAAGTCATCCCCGGACTATTGACTTTAGACTGTACTAACAAAAATATTCTTCCCGGTCTTTGGACCTTAGACTGTAATATAAAAATCTTTTCCCCGGGCTTTCGACTTAAGACTCTGAACTGTAGTACTTTAGACTTTCAACTATTGACTATAGTATCATGTTCTTGTATTAATTTGTGTAATTTATTTAACTATTTATATAAATCTATAAAAGAAGACTAAATAAATATACTACTAAGCAAACTTAAGATAAGAAAACATTGTTTTAAAAATATTGCAAACAAAATAA
>ENA-UOYA01001434-UOYA01001434.1-activated-sludge-metagenome-genome-assembly--contig:-NODE-1434-length-25418-cov-11.602137_pt1 | contig 25418 bp, 17 predicted proteins | sample MGYA00238163_ERZ764804 | MGnify/ENA primary metagenome ERZ764804 (study PRJEB28919, sample SAMN05720223) | activated sludge metagenome | isolation source: Anaerobic digester | place: Hong Kong... | reverse complement strand
TGTTTCAAAATCAAAACCAAGTTTGCGAGTTACGAATATTGGTATGTGAAGACCTTCATTTTGATGGCGGATGATTACTATCAATTGGGTAATGTATTGCAAGCAAAAGCAACGCTGGAAAGTATTGTAGCGAATTACAAAGGCGATGAAACGCTTCTGGAAGAAGCGAAAGCGAAGTTGGATGAAATCAACAACGAGGAACTAAAGAAATCACGAATCATGGAAATTGCACCTAGCGATGAAATGCAAATGATTCAGGGCGATTCAATTTTGAACAATCAAAATTTGAAGAAATAATATGAGAAGCGGAAATACAATAGCAATGAGAAAAGTACAGTATGCGTTATTGGTGCTTATGTTTTGTGGCGTTCAGGCGTTTGCCCAAACATCTGTAGGGAACGATGAAGTAATTATTGTAAAAGAACACGATTCTAAAATTAAGGATGCAGATAAGATTTCTGTGGCTCCGAATATTCCGCAGTTGGAAGATCAGAAAATGAAATTCGATTATACCATTCCGGCTCGCGAGTACAAGGAGATGGCTATTGAACCCAATCCGATGAAGCCGATTGCGTTGTCAAAAGAAAAGTTAGAGCGATTCAATCAGTCGTATATTAAGTTGGGCTTTGGTAGTCAGTTATCGCCATTGGTAGAGTTTATGTACAACGGTAAAGGCAAGAATGTGCGTTATGGTGCAGAGGTGTATCATTTCAATGCAACGCCTTTCAGTATTAAGAATCAGCGGTTTTTCGATACTCGAGTAGGGGCGTATGTGAAGGCTTTCCCATCTACGTTTCTGTTCACTACCGAGTTTAATTTCAGAAATTATATCAACCATTTCTATGGCAATCAAAATGCCGAAACGTTAACTAGAAAGCAGATCCGACAAACGTTTCAGGATTATGATGTAGTGGCAACGTTCGGCTCGTTGAAGAAAAATGCTCCGGAGATTGATTTCAGCACAAAGGTTCAATTCAATTATTTCAATGAATTAGCGGGCAAGAGCAATGAATTTTTCTTGCATGGGGGTATTATAGTGGGTAAGAAATTCTTGAAGGTGCATTCGCTTTCCGGAAGTTTCGATTTTGATATTTCGAAGTTTAAATCGACTCGCCAGAGTTTATGGAGAAATTACTTCTTGTTGAATTTGGCTTATGGTTATAACGATCAGAATTGGTTGGCAAGAGGAGGCATTACATTAGCAGTAGAGGGCGATAAGCTGTACCCGCTACCTGATTTGTATTTGCAAAAGAAATTGTATGAAAAGTATGTGCATGCCTTTGTGGGATGGGATATTAAGTATTTGAAAAACTCGTATCGCAATTTCGCATTCGATAACAATTTTGTGAATTCGGATGTAGAGTTGAAAAATTCAAGGGTGTCGAATTTGTATGGTGGTTTAAAAGGAACGGCTTCGGGCTTCTCGTATCTGGTATCAGCCGGTTTCAAGCAAATTGCTAATCAAGCATTCTACTATAATGATTATTTCGACTCGAAGCGCTTTTATGTAGCTTACGATGCGAAAGTGAAGGTGATTAACGGGCATTTGGAATTAGGTTACAACTTTAAAGACGATTTTACAGCTTTATTATCGCTTGATTATAACCATTATACGCTTTCGGCTAACGACAAAGCTTGGTATCATCCCGATTTTTCAGCTAACTTGAAATTGCGATACAATTTAAAAGGAAAGATAGTGGTGGGGGCTGATATTCTTGGCTTTACGAACTACTATGGGCATGTTAGTCCAACAGATATTCGTTTGATTAAAGGTACTGCAGATGCGAATTTGAGTTTGGAGTATATTTTTAACAAACGCTTTTCTTTCTTCGGAAATTTGAACAACATAGCCCACCAAAAGTACCAACGATGGGGCAATTACCCGGTTTACGGTATAAACGGTTTAGTGGGCGCGAAATTTGCCTTTTAAGTGCAATTTCAAAATGTTCAAAAATTGTTTATAAATTGCAGCATGAAGTACAGTGTAGAGATTTGTTTACGGGAATTGCTTTTCGTTCAGGAGTGTGTTATTATTCCTGGATTTGGAGGCTTTTTAACCAAGTATAAGTCGGCAGATATAGATTATCTGAACTATACCATTACGCCTCCAACAAAGTCCATCAGTTTTAACCGTCAGTTGCGCAACGATGACGGCTTGTTGGTGAATACCTTTTCGATGTTGAATGGAATACCTTTTAGCGAAGCGAATTTATTTGTTCGTAGATGGGCAAATCAATTTGAAGCAACCTTAAAGGCAAACACTTCTTATACTTTAGCACAGATCGGAACATTTGAATGGGATGCTTTAGGCAGTACGATTTCGTTTGTACCTGATGTTACAGAGAACTATCTTGCCGAATCGTATGGCTTCCCTGTAATTATAGCTAAGCCTGTGTTCAGAAATACCCATGCTGCAGATAATACAGCTGTAGTGGTGAAACCTGAATCAATTATTACAGATATTATTAAGGAACCGATTTTGGCGGAACCTTTCTTGAAAACAACTACAGCCGAAGAAGAATTGGAACCTGTTGCAGTTGAACCGGTGAACACTAAAAAACTTCTCCTCGCTTGTTTTGGGGTATTCTCTTTAGCCGTTATGACTATGCCGTTTTTCGGTTTTCATTCCGATAAAATGAATTTAAACGAAGCCAATGTATTGTCTGCTTTCTCCGCTGTATTTCCGAGTAAATCGGTAGAGGTAGCTCCATTGGTTTTAGATAATATAGCTTCTCCTGAATTATCGGTTATCAACGAAGTGAAGATAGTGCAACCTGTGTTTATTGTTCAAGAGGAAAAACAAGCAGAAGTTGTTCAGCCGGTTGAAGTGGTGAAAGAAGAAGTAGCTGTTACTGCACCTGTTGTTGAGGAAGCTGCTACAAATGCGAAGTATGTTATTATTGTGGGGGCATTCAAAGACAAGAAGAATGCCGAGCATTTAACGGCAAGTATTACTTCCGAAAATAAATCGCTCGAAGCTCAACTAATTCCCAATGGTAAGGTTTCTTATGTTGCTATACTTGCCGGTAATACAGAAGCTTCAGCCGCTGCTAAGTTGAAAGAAGCAAAAGCAATCAATCCAGATTGCTGGATTAAGAAAATGTAATTCTTTACATGAAAGGGCAGAAGAACGGACGAGGTTTTCTGTTCATACATCCTTGAAAAATCAACGATAACTCAGGTCCTCCGAATGTAGCAGAGGCTAAGTTTAATTTTGACACGTTTATGTCGTAACTAAATCCTACCGACAAGCCTTTGATATCAACTCTAGTTTGAAGCACAACTGCATCAGCTAGGTTCGTTTTTTGGAACAATCCACGATACTGGGCACCTAAGTAAAAGTAGGTTTTACTGGTAATTCGGTTGCCCAATTGTAGCTTCACTAAAGTTCCAATATTATATTGTTGTGAAGGCCCTTGAAACGCAAACATAAACTGCGGCATAAGCCATAACTTATCTCTCAACAAAAAGGTTCCCCCTCCATGGAAAATGGTTTTCAAATATAGTTTTTGCCCTTGTGTATTTCCAACTACAGTCTTTGCAAATATTCCGGTTGAATTAAACGAAATATCCGGTTGGTTCAAATGGAATGCCGATAATCCTAGGTAGATATTATGTCGGTCCATTCGAAAATTCTTAGAAAAAATTGCGCCAACACCGGCATCCAAATAAATCATATTGGTGCGGTTGATGCTTGTTTCACCGGTAGGAAGAGATGGATTATATCCACCTAACAACGATGGGTCGAATTGTTCATCGTATGTGCCTTTCGAAGGATTAATACCACGATGGTTTACGCCAAACTGTAAGCCAACAGAAAGTGAAGATGTTGCTTTTCTGTCGAGCATAAAATGATATGCAAAACTAAGGTCTGCCCGATTAGTGTTTAAACGTAATGTTCCTGCTACATCCGAATAAATGGATAGCCCTAATCCTGCAAAACTATTGAATTTAGTAGGTTTCCCTATTCCAACATCGCCCGATGCACCAAAAGTGGTGTAAGTATTTCCTCCGGAAACAGTATTCCATTGTGTTCTTGCGTTCACACCCACTCTGTAGTCGCAGTTATTCAATCCTGCAAATGCAGGGTTTAACTGTAATGGTGCTGATGTGTATTGCGAGAAATGGATATCTTGAGCATACGAAGCACCTGCGAGCAATAGCGATATCGGTAAAAGAATATATTTATTCAAAGTCATACGTGGTTCTTCTTATCTGGTTAGCGTTACATTTCCTTTTCCTGAGAATTTCTGTCCGTTGATACATTCAATTTCGTAATCGTAAACGAATACACCAGGATTTAACTCCATTCCAATATTGTTCATTTTTCCGTTCCAACCCGCTAGATCTGAATTCGGAGAAACATCAAGTGACTCAAATACTTTATTACCCCAACGGTCGAATACTCTGAAATGATTAATTTTGGTTACCCCATTTCCTCTAATTCTAAACACATCGTTATGTCCATCATTGTTTGGCGTAAATGTATTCGGTACATATACGATATCCCCGTTACATGTAGTTAATACAGTAATTGTAATTTCGGCTTCGTTGGTACAGGTAATGCCATTTTTACCATAATAAATAGTTGCTTTATAGGTAGTTGTTTGACGAGGGGACGCCACCGGGTTTTTGCATTTTCTGCAACTTAAAGTCGAATCAGGGCTCCAAACAATACTATCAATAATGCCGGAATAGGTTGCAAGTAGATTTGAGTTTAATCCTAGTAAAATTTGTTGTGGATCGGCCTCTAAATCAATAGGTACTCTTTGAACAACACCTATTGTTACTGTATCGTATGCCGGTTCACAATTTCCATTATAAACGGTGACTAAATATTTGATATTGTTCAAAGGAGTGATTCTAACATTCGGACTATCAGGTAAATTCACCCAAGTACTAGGCGACCATTTCACTCGATCAAATACACCAAGAATACTGAAATCAGCAGACTGACCAAGACAAATAGTTGTATCTCCAGGTGTAACATTTATCACCGGTGGTACATTTACAAATATTGTTTTTGTCAAAACATCGTTACAGCCATTCGCATCCGAAATTGATAATGTGACATCAAAATTACCACCTTGATTAAAAGTATGTGTAGTTGATATTCCGGTTGAATTTGGCGGAGAATTTACAAACGTCCAACTATAAGAGAGCGAACTTAAAGGAGCATCACCTGCTTTGGAATTACTGGTGAAAGTCGCCACTTTGCCAATACATGTTGGTTGATTAGTAAAACTCGCAATCGGATTCTTATTGACATGAATTTTTTTAACTGCAGTATCCGAACAGTTGTTGGAGTCAATAACAATGTGGTAAACAAAATAGTCGCCTCCATTACTGTAAGAATGGGAAACATTTTTTGTAGTGTAGTCTACAACATTGTCCGGTTGCATATCCCAAAGGTAACTTGTGATTGGGGCGGAAACTCCTCTTAACGAAGAATCGTTTAGTGCTAATGGTTCATTTTCACAAATAATGGAATCGCCAGGAAGTATTCCTGCATCCGGCTTGTCAAAAATAACAATGTTTTTCGTTACAGTATCTCTACAACCTTTGGCATCTATAGCAATTAAAGAAACATTAACCGTTGTAGGAGCTGCGAAAAATTCATTCAAGTTTGTATCTGTTTTGTTGAAAGGTATCCAATAGTAATTGGTAAGTGGATTATCTCCCGGTGTACTGTGATTCTCGAAAAGTGTATTTTGTCCTTTACAGTTGTTTTTCGCAATAAAGTCAGCTGAAGGTAAACTGTAAATCTGTGTGTTTTTAGAAATGGATGAACTACAACCATTCACATCGATCACTGAAAGATTTACAACATGTAATCCTGCTGTTGGATAATTAAATGTAGTTGGTGATTGGTTTGAAAGTGTATCAACTGAAGAAGGATAATTGAAGTCCCACAAGTAATTATTGATAATGCCGGAACCTTGCACAGATGTATTGGTAAAATGACTAATGTTTCCTAAACATACCGAATCTAATGTAAAGTTCGCTTGCGGCAACGAGTAAACCGTTACCGATTTTTGGAAAGATTGAGAGCAGCCAAAGTTATTATACACCGTTAATCGTACAGTGTAGGTATTTGCTGTTGCATAAATATGGGTTGGGTTTTGATTGGTTGAATCAGCAGTATTATCTCCAAAATTCCATACCCATTTTGTGATGTTACCATACCCGGCTACAGAAGAATCTATAAACAATGTCGGGTTTCCAACACAAACGCTTGAGGTTCCAAAATTTACAACAGGAAGAGAAATAACGGCAACAGACATAGTCGTGTCATCCTTACATCCTGCAGTATTGGTAGACGTTAATGTAACATTGAAACTTCCATCAGAAGTAAATACGTGAGTTGGGTACTTTCCTACACCAGCTGCAGGAGGATCGTTAAAATTCCAAGTCGATGATGCATAATTTGCATGAACACTAGTCGATGAGTCGATGAAATGCATAGGTTTATTCAAACATACCGAATCCGCATAAAACAGAGCAGTTATGTTCGAAACACTAATATTGATAGTATCTAATGAACTACAGTTAAACGCATCGGATACATATACTTGATATGCTGTATCAACAGTAGGCCATACTTTTGTAGTTGCAGTGTTTGGACTTGAAATGTTATAATTTGGAACCCACTGGTAAGATACTCCTCCTGAGGCTGTAATAGTTCCAGAATCACCCAAACAAATTGTTTTATCCACTCCTGCATTAGCTACAGGAGGAACGCGTGATGTGAGCGTCTTCATTGCGGTATCAACACAACCAAATGTATCGGATACAAAAAGGGTAACAGTGAATGTCCCTACTCCTACATTTTTACTTACATTTTGTGATAAATAGGTTAGAGGTAGAGGAACACTATTACTAAATGTCCATAACCATGAATTGATAAATGAATTACTGTCTGCAATAGATTGATCCCAGAATCGTGCATCTTGAAGTTGACATCCCAACGAATCATTTTCTGTAAAAGCTGCAATAGGAGACTTAGGAATAATTAGTGATTTCACTAGAAAACTCTCACAACCAAGATTGTTTTTTTGTCTGAGACTTACACTATATGTACCTGGTAAAGTATATTTATGACAAGGTGCAAAAGAGGTATCAGTGGTGCCATCACCAAAATCCCATAAAATAGAATCGGTTGTTACAGCGCTATTCGTATTATAGGATAGATTTGAGAAACAAACAGTTCCGCTATCGCAAAGCCCGGTGGTAGAGTAATTAAAGTTGAGTACGGGAGTATCAATTACAAAAGGAACAACTAAATCATCATAGAGTACTTGGCATTGCGAATTATCCGTTAATACTAGAATGGCTTGACAACTATCGATGTTACAATGCCGAACGGTTATGTTGTAAATACTTGGATTAAGGTCGGTACCAATTGGATTAATATTGGAAATAGTAACAGTTGTGTCGCAACCGGGAATAAACACTGCGTTGGATGTGTTTATTAGCTCTAGATGATAGGTTACATCAGTACATGGGCATCCTCCCTTTACCGGTGAATATGAAAGAGTTCCATATGGTCCATCGATGATAACTACATCTTTACTGATACTATCAATACATCCATTACATGATTTAACTTTTAACCATACTCTGAATTTACCTGCTTTTCTGTAAAAACGGGTAGGGTTTGCAATGTTAGAGTGGGGGCCACCGTCACCAAAATCCCAGTCATATTCACAAATATCATTTAACGATGAATCCGTAAATTGAACTAATAAAGGCGGACAAGCTGCAAATGTTCGGTCAACACCGTAGTTTGCAATTGGATTTTTAACGCTGACATTTTTTGTAACTGTATCTCGGCAAAATCCTTTTGTATCAGAAGCAATCAAAGTAACAGGGAAAGTTCCTGTTGAATTGTATTGTGCTGAAAAATCTTTAGCAGTAGCACTTGTTCCTAAGGTATTTCCTATTGTATTCCATTGGTAGTTAATTGCTCCGAGTCCAGTTGTTGTGTTTATAAAATGAAGAGAATCTTTTGCTCCAACACAAGACGTTGAATCTGGAATCGAAAAATTAGCTGTAACGGCATTCACAAAGATTGTTTTAGATGCTATTGAACTGCAGCCATCAGTATTGGTTCGGGTTAGTTTTACAGTGTAACTCCCTGATGAATTAAATGTATGGCAAACAGTTCCGCAATTAATATTTTGAGCTGAACCATCACCAAAATCCCATGTGCATGAAGCCAGTGTTGAGTTTAATGTGGAGGATGAATCCGTAAAGCAACCATTGTATGGTGTGCAACCTGCAGTATCTTGAGTTGTTAAAGCTGGCAGTACTTTTGAAACTTTAATTTGCGTGTTAATACATATAATCTCTGAACAATTTCCGGGGTAAGTTACTCTACAACAAGGAATAAAAAATCCAGGGTTTGGATAGTTAAAGTTATTTAGTCCAACAAATGCATTTTGGTTAAAAGTAGTTAGTCCGTCTAGGGAATCCCTATCGCAAACTATACTTGTTGGATTTGGGGACCCCGGAGCTAGTGATATTAAAATTTTTGATACAAATGGGGAACACCCAAGGGTATCTGTTGTGGAAATATTGGCACCAGTACACGCAATTGTTATAGGAATGGTTTTAGTGTGAGAACATCCAGATTTAAAACTGAATGCTGTAATTTTTGCTTGATAACTGCCGCAAGTAGAATATAGAACTGATGGTATAAATGTAGAATCTCGGGTAGCAATACTGCTAGGCAAGCCACCTGGAAATTCCCAATAAAATGAGTCTCCTAGGGCAGTTAAGTTTTTGTAAAATATTCGGTACTTGTTTGAACAGACGGAAGAATCTTTAAGGTTTGCAGCTGGAGCATTTATCTTGACGGTGTCTCCTATTCCACCAGAAAAAGGTAAGCCAATGCATCCTTTACTCTTTGCAATAACAATAGGTTTAAAATTGCCAATGTTTTGATAAGTATAGCAAAATGTAATACAGCCTGTATTTGTTGTGTCAAAAACTGTAAATCGTTTTAACGTATCGAGAGGCGCTTCTGGTATAAAAACTATACTGTCAAGGCTAGTAGGTCCACAAGCTGTTATGCAAATTTTATCTTTCTCGTAACAAGTAGAATTAGGTGTTATACTGATACTTGAAATGTTTAAAGAATTCCCAAAGCAAACAGAATCCACTTTTTTTCCAATACAACCGTCTAGGTTAGTGACTACAAGTGAATCTTTAAAGCATCCCGATGATAAATAGCTAATTGTTGGGGGAGTGTTTAATGTAGAATTAGCAGGTGTGCCTCCATTAAATCCCCAAACAGTACTTGTAATTGGACTACTTGAGATTGTATTGTTCGAAAAGGCAACAGATCCTGGAGAACATGAAGATAGATAAGTTACACCAATTTTTACTTGTAAAGGTTCAGATTTAAATATTGAACCTGTAGATACAGTTTTACTGCAACCCAAAGAGTCTGTTGTTACTAATGTGAATTGGTTTGTCGGGACAAAACCATTTACTTTATAGCATATATTCGGTTGACTTAGAGAAGAAAGTGGAAGATATTGACCCGATGAAGTAGACCACTGATAAGAACAACCTGTGCATGCCACGCCATTATATGATAAGCATAGCGTATCCGGTATTCTACAAAAACTTGTGTCAGTATAACTAATTGCAAAATTAACGGGACTACCAACAGAGATATAATTAGTTGCTATTAACGAGTCGATACATCCATTTGTAAAGGTTACAACTAATTTTGCCGAATACACCCCAGGTGTGTTATATTGTATACTTGCACCTGGAGTATTCGCAGTTTGTGGTGTACCACCTGGAAATGTCCACGAATAAGTTGAAATTGATCCGGTGCCTGTATAAGAGTATGCAGTTCTTGCACCCGAACAGAATTTTCGGATTGAGGCTGTAAAATTTGGTGCAGGGTTATTTCCGATGTTTATGTATGTTTGAATTATGGTGTCTTTGAAACATAATGTGGTTGTATCCAATACACCTACTTTTATATCATAGATTCCTGAAGAAAAGCCGAAGCTTGAAGTATCTGCATTAGTCCCAAATGGAATCCACGTTGTAGAAGGTTGTTTCCTATAATTCCATTGGTATATGACATTCGAAGTTGTGGTTGAAGTGGCTGTGAAGTCTATATAGGTAGGGGTAGTGCAACTACTTGTTTTAGATGCAATAACCGAACTAATTTTTGGCGTAGGTTTTATCTTGATGGTATCTTTGAAAAAAGTAGTATCGTCTGCACATCCTTTTGAATTTAATACATAGCATGTTGGAATATAATTGCCAAAGTTTCCATACGTACAAGTGAAACTTGGTGTATTACCTGTCAATTTACGAACAACTCCATTTCTACAATCACAAATAAGAGAATCTAAAGTACCACTACCTCCAGTAGTGAGATTTTGAAACGTTACTGTAGTTGGAGGACATCCTGCTTTCGGACTATACGAAAAATTGGCAGTTGGTTTACAGAAAATTCGGAGTGCATTTGTAACCGTTTTAGTACAGGTTTGCCCTGCAGCATTTGTAACGGTAAGCGAGACAGTATAGTCTCCACATGTACTATAAATGAAAGCATAGTTGTTCGAGAAACCAATTGGCAATGTTCCTATTGGTCCGGTAATTGTCCACGTTCTAGAAGTTATTGCTGAATTTGGTGAGGTTGAGGCGTCTGTTAACACAATTGCAATTGGAGCACATCCAGAATCTTGTGTAGCAATAAAATTACAAGTTAATTGAGCATTTGCCCTTAATAGGCCTAAGGTGCTAAATAGCATTACTGTGATAAATCGCAATAAACTTAATCGAAATTGAATCATATTGTTGGTCTTATGTATTATGTTAGAGTGCTTTCAGCAACCGAAAGTTGCAACAATTATTCCACTTTTTTTAGCGTGTGGAAAAAGTATTGGTAAAATGTTGTCATTAAAAGTGAGGACAAGGAGTTTTGTCTTGTTTGTCACGTTTATTTCCCTGAAAAACATAGCCAAGACCAATTTCAAATGCGCCAATAGTTTTAGATGCTTTTCGGAAATTTGATACATTAATATCATACGCTAATCCAACTGAAAAGTTATATATATCAAGCTTTATGTTAGGAATAACTGCATCAATTCCACTGTTTACTAACCTGGCATTCATTCCCACCGAAAAATAGTTTGTGCTTGTGTAACGATCACCAAAAACAAATTGCCCTGCGGCACCTAAATTGGTTTGCCAAATTTTATTCTGATACATGAATAGAAACTGTGGTACAACATTCCATTTGTCGTTCAATTGAATTTGCGCACCGGCATGACCTACATATTTGGCATACCATTTTTCGCTACTAAAAGCCGTTTTCTTATTGGCGGCTTGCAGTAAATGGTGGTAAGCGAATCCTGCATAAATATTGAGTTTCTTTCGCACATAAACATGGTAGCGTAAGCCCACATTGGCATCAAAAATGGAATTACTTTGTCCGAGTTTTTCGCTTATGCCATCCGAGAAAACAGCTCCTGTTGTATTAAACGAATTCATTTGAATTTCAGCCCCAATACCCAAGGCAATGGAATGTTTCACTTCTCTTCCAAAGCCTTTTGAATAGGCTAAGTTCACCATAGCATCAATAGTCGAAAAAGGATTCGTTCCATTTTTATCGTAGTATGCGCCACCACCAACTCCGAAATAGTCTTTTTTCAAAATGCCTTTAAATAGGGATGCATCCACATAGCCTCCTCCTGTTTGAAACGAGCTGTTAAAATTACTCACGGTAGCCCACTGGTTGCGATAGATGGCACCCACGCGAACAACTCCGTCATGAAACCCGGTCATAGCCGGATTAATATGCATAGGCATCATGTGAAACTGACTAAAATGAGCATCTTGTGCATTGCAGAAAAGCGAGGAAACTAAGACCGAGAATAGGAATACTTTTTTCATCTTCATTACTTTACGAGGGTCACATAACCGTTAATAATTTGTTTTGCGGGCTGTGTGTATGTGCTATATTCAATCGAGTAGCCATAATTGCCATCCATCTGCAGGTTGTTCGATTGACTGTTCTTCCCATTCCATCGAAAATCAACATCGGTCGACTCAAACACCTTCACCCCCCAGCGATCAAAAATCCATATTTGAAAGGTTTTGATGCCATTGTAGTGCACATAAAAATCATCATTGATGCCATCTCCATTGGGAGTGAAAATGGTTGGAACCGTAAGTTTACTTTCAACTGTATCCACAAAAATGGTCGTTTGGTCATTGAACAAACATCCTTTCCCGTAAGTTGCAGTAGCCGAATAAACTGTTGTAGTAGTAGGTGTTGTATAATATTTCTTTTCATCGTTTACACTCACATTATTGGGTGTCCATGTTACCGTTTTTAAAGCCGCATCAGTTTTTATTTCAATTTGTGCTGTTTGCCCTAATTGAATGCGTTGGTCTGCACCTAAATCGAAATAACTTCCGTTAAATGCAGGTACAGTTACATTAATCACTTGCGCACAATTAAATGAGTTATATGCTGAAACCGTGTAGTTTCCAGGAGCTAGGTTTTTCGCAATAGCAGCGGTTAACGATGGATCGTGAGCCCAAACATACGAGAACGGACCATCGTTACTCAAAGGCATAATTTCAATACTCCCGTTATTACCATTGATACAAGACGAATCAACTTTCAGCACTTTGAAGGAAGGCGAACCGGTATTCAAAATCGAATCAGTTGCTGCCACTGAACAGCCATTGTTATCGGTAACCGTAACCGCCACTCGGGTTGGACCAACAATGCCAGTTAGTGAATCAGCATTGGTACTACCGGTACTCCATTGGAAACTGTAAGGCTGAGTTCCTCCGGTGGCATTCGTTACTATTTTCCCATTTCCCTGTTGGCAGTTATCGGCCGTACTCACTAAATTAATTTTTACCGAATCGATTGGCCCCGAAAGCGTAATCGTAGTATCTATCGGTAAACAGCCGCCATCATTCACGGTTAAGGTATATGGCGTTCCAGAAGTTAGATTTTGCGCTGTGTTCGTTTTGTTTGTGGCATCATGGCTCCAACTGTAGGTGTAATTTCCCGTTCCTCCGGACACGGTTACCTGTATACTTCCACTTTTATCGCCAAAACAGGCAACTCCTGTAGTTTGGATATTGGTGAAAGAAGGGAATGAGGAATTGTCGATTAGTGCAATTCCTTTAATAGTGTCTGAGCAGCCGGTGATATTATCGAAAACCGCAAAGTCATAAATTCCAGGGGGAGCATTGGTTAAAACCGATTTCCCATCAGAATAGTACAAGCCATCTTTAAAATACGTAAATACCAATGAAGTACCGGTGGCCAATGCATTAATACTGCCGTTCGATTGGCCGCAAGATGGATTTGTTTTCCCTAGTAAGAGGGCTTGAACAGGAGTAACAATCAATTTTACCGAGTCGGTTACGGTACATGTACCATTTGTCCAATTCACGGTATAGGTTTGCGAAGTAGTGGGAGCAACATTAATTGCTGTGCCACTCACAGGAGTCGGTAAATCGCCCCCGCTCCAAATTACAGTACCCGTAAAGTTGGTATTGGCAATGGAAACTACCGTTGGCTGCCCAACACAAATGGTATCGTTAGGACTGAATTTAAAAAGTAACTGGCACTGCGAATACGCTCCAATACTCAATAAAATTAGGGTAAGTAGTGAAAATGTCTTTTTCATTTATGATGCATTTGATGCTTGAAGTTCGAACCTAAATTCTAAAACGTCAATTTTGTTTTTTTAGTTTAGTTATCTGTCTTTTACCTTTAACTATTTCAGAGGGATTGCGAATGTAATATAAACGCAAATGTTTTGGGGGGAATTATGCTAAAAAAGTGGGTAACTCAATTTTGAGATAGCTTAGTAATTAACGAAATTCGCCAAAATTTCAAGATGCATTCTGCCATATGTCTTTTGAGTGTAGTTCCCATACGCGCATCCTTCACCCATAAAAGTGAACAGGTAAGCCAAATGCTGTTTGGAGAAACCTGCCAGATTATTGAGCGAAAAATGGAGTGGTTTAAAGTGAGAACCGACTATGATGATTATGAAGGCTGGGTGCAACGCACACAACTGAAAGAATTGGCCAAAAAGGATCACGATGCTTGTCTCCAACAAGTGGGAATTGCCTTGGAAATTGCCAGTAATGCTACCTCTACTGAAAGTTCTATCCCAATTCTTTTGGGGAGCTCATTACCTCAGTTTGATGGAATTAATTTCAAAGTATTAAAAGAAAAGTTTATATATAACGGGCAGTCGGTTCAAAACGAGCAGCAACTCAATTCTGCATTTATTGAAAAAATTGCGCTCAAGTTTTTGAACGCTCCTTACATGTGGGGCGGACGATCGCCTTTCGGTATCGATTGTTCGGGTTTTACCCAAATCATTTTTAAATGCATTGGTATTCAGCTCAAGCGTGATGCTTATCAACAAGCCGAGGCGGGAGTTGTGGTGGACTTTATTCAATCAGCAGAGCTAGGCGATTTGGCATTCTTTCATAACGATGAAGGGAAAATTATTCACGTGGGCATGGTACTAAAAGATCAAAAGATTATTCATGCATCGGGAAAGGTGAGGATTGATACCCTCGACCATTACGGGATTTTCGATGCTGAAAAAAAGAAGTATTCACATCAATTGAAGATTATTAAACGGGTACTTTAATCCCATGAAAAATATTGTTGTTTTAACCGGAGCCGGCATTAGTGCGGAAAGTGGCATAAGCACCTTTCGCGATAGTGGCGGGTTATGGGAAGGCCATCGGGTGGAAGATGTAGCTTCCCCGGAAGGTTGGCATCGCAACAAACAATTGGTGCTCGATTTTTATAATTTGCGCAGAGCCGATGTGCTTAAAGCGCAACCAAATGCTGCACATATAGCCTTAGTGGCGTTAGCTCAACATTTCAATGTAAATATCATTACACAGAATGTGGATGATTTGCATGAACGAGCCGGTTCAAAAAATGTACTCCATTTACACGGTGAAATCCTGAAAGTGCGCAGCCAAGCCGGCAAGCAACAGGTATATGATTGGCGCAAAGATTTACACATTGGCGATACATGCGAACTAGGATCGCAACTCCGTCCACATATCGTTTGGTTTGGCGAAGCTGTACCGGAAATCGAAAATGCAATCCGCATGGTTCGAAAAGCCGATATTTGTATTGTTATAGGAACCTCAATGGTGGTATATCCTGCAGCAGGGTTAATTCACGAAGCGCCAAGAACTGCTTCCATTTATTTTGTGAATCCGGATGTGAATGCTGTACCACCAATGCCGAATTTACATGTGATTGCCGAGAAAGCAGCCACCGGTGTTCCAATGTTAGTGAATCAACTTATTCAAGATCAATGTTAAGTGCCTCATTTCAAAAATTTCAGTTGCAGTTTATCCGCCCTGTACTCACCTCGCGCGGTGCTATGGCGGTGAAGAATGGTTATTTTGTAACAGTTTCAAACGGACAAACAAGAGGGGTAGGAGAGTGCAGTTTTATTGAAGGATTAAGTAGAGATGATTTATTGATGATTGAACATGAACTTGATCGTGTTTGCCGTAATATTCAACATTGGGAAAGCATAAAAGAGGAAGTGTATCTGCGATTCCCATCCATTGTTTTTGCTATTGAAACCGCATTGTTGGATTTTAAAAATGGAGGAATCAAACAATTGTTTGCAACGGATTTCTCCGCAGGAAGCAAAGCAATTCCCATTAACGGTTTAGTATGGATGGGCTCAAAGTCCTTTATGCTGGAACAGTTGAAAAATAAGCTGTCACAAGGGTTTAAGTGTATTAAGATAAAAGTTGGCGCTATTGACTTTGATGAAGAATGTGATTTAATCGCATTTATCCGAAGTCATTTCGATGCGGCACAAATGGAAATTAGATTGGATGCCAATGGAGCGTTTAAAGCCAATGATGTGTTTGCTAAAATGGAACGACTGAGTCGCTTTCAAATACACTCTATCGAACAACCTATTGCCGTTAACCAATGGGCTTTAATGAAAGAAATATGCGAAGCAAAAATTATGGATGTTGCTTTGGATGAAGAGTTGATTTATACCGTAGATAACGCAACTAAATTGAGTATGCTAGATGCTATTGCTCCACAATATATTATCTTGAAACCCAGTCTAATTGGCGGTTTCGATAAATCTGACGAATGGATTCAATTTGCTGAAGAACGCAATATTCAATGGTGGGCTACGTCAGCATTGGAATCCAATATAGGCTTAAATGCTATAGCGCAATGGGTATCTGCAAAAAAGGATATTCTAACTCAAGGGCTAGGCACAGGAGCTCTATATACAAATAATATTGATTCGCCATTGGTAGTGAAAGGCGGACAATTATGGTACGATACTTCGCTTACATGGAAAATTGAGAATAATGTTACAGTTTGATTTTAGTTTACCGGAAGCGGAATGGTTGAAATCCATAAATGCTGAAACGACTTGGCAGAAAGAGATTGTCGACTTCGTTGAATCGTGGTGTAGTTCGGCTACCTCATTTGCAATACATACTTCAGGTTCTACTGGTACTCCAAAAGTGGTTGAACATTTGCGAGATGAGTTAATACAAAGTGCATTACGTACAAATCACTTCTTCAAACTCGATCATACATCGGTTTTCTTTTTGTGTATACCTGTTCAGCATGTCGGAGGTCGAGTGATGCTTGTTCGTGCCATGTTGGCTAAAGCAAAATTGATATGTGTTGCACCAAGCGCCAATCCATTGCAATACATAGAGCGTAATGAACCTATAACATTTGCTGCATTTACGCCCATGCAGTGTTTTGAAATGCTGAAAAATCAAGAATCCGCCATTTTATTTTCATCGATTCAACAGGTGATTATTGGCGGAGGAAAAATAAGTGATTCATTATTGGCATTACTAAGAGAGCAACCTAATGCGGTTTATGAAACCTTTGGCATGACAGAAACCGTTAGTCATATTGCATTGCGGAAAATAGCCCCGCAAATGGAAGATGATTTTCACTGTTTAAATGGAATTACTGTTACTGCAGATACTCAATCATTGTTACAAATTAGTATAGATAATGATACTGTAATTAAAACGAATGATGTGGTTGAAATAATCGATTGCAAACGGTTTCGTTGGTTGGGCAGAAAAGATGAGGTAATTAATACAGGGGGTATAAAAGTTTTCGCCCACCAAATTGAAAGTAAGTTGCAAGCACAATTTACGGTTCCCTTTTTTATTACAGATGTAGCCGATGATAAATTCGGACAGCGTGTGGTGCTGGTGTTGCAATCGCAAGAGATGGCTGAATCGCTTAGCAAATCTTCATTTGAAACTTTATCAAATTACGAACGACCGAAGAGTATCTTTGTATTGAAACAATTTGATTTTTCTCCTTTGGGAAAGTTGTTGAAAAAAAGTAGTGTTGACCATCATTTTTTAACTCGCATCGATTTATGATTAGTTGTTACAAAAGTCCGGTTGGAGATATTGTTGTGGAGTGTATTGATGATGTCATTATTAGCGCTACACTATTGGATAAGGCTACAACTCAGGGAACAGACAATCAAAGTGTTGTTGATTTTTTTGATGCTTATTTTAACCGCGAATGGAAACCGGAAGTTATTTCATTTGAACAAGAGGGTACAGACTTTGAACAGCATATTTGGTCTATCATCCAAGCAATTCCTTTTGGTTCAACAAAGACCTACAAACAAATAGCAATGCAAATTGGTGATGAAAAATATTCACGTGCGGTAGCCAATGCAGTAGGGAAGAATAAATTAGCGATAATCGTACCTTGTCACCGTGTTGTAGGCACAGCAGGCGATTTACGTGGTTTTGCTTGGGGCATTACGCGTAAAAAATGGCTACTCGATTTTGAATGTGGTCAACAAAATTTATTTTAAGGCTATGATAGTAGTAACAGGTGCATATGGTTTTATAGGTTCTAATTTGGTTCGTGGCTTAAATGGATTAGGTATTACCAACTTGTTATTGGTAGATGATTTCGATGCTGTACAAAAAGCGGACAACCTAAAAGGCTGTGTTTATGAAGAGAAATTAAATCGCACTGTTTTCTTAGAATGGTTTGTTGAAAATGCCGATGACATAGAATTCGTATTTCACTTAGGTGCTCGTACCGATACAACTGAGTTTAATTTCAGAATATTAGATTCGCTTAATTTGGCTTATTCTAAGGCGTTATGGGAAATCTGCGTACGAAAAGATATTCCTATCATTTATGCATCTAGCGCTGCAACATACGGTATGGGTGAACATGGTTTTGATGACGATGAACAAAAGATTGAATTATTAAAGCCTTTGAATCCTTATGGTTTATCGAAGCAACTATTCGATATGTTTGTGTTGGAGCAAGAAGCTAAACCATCGCATTGGATGGGCTTGAAATTTTTCAACGTTTATGGTCCGCACGAAACCCATAAAGGCAGAATGGCTTCTGTCATTTATCATGCATTTCATCAAATCAAAGCAACAGGTGCATTGAAGTTATTTCAATCGCACCACGCTGATTTTAAAGATGGAGAGCAATTGCGCGATTTTGTCTTTGTAGATGATGTGGTGGCGGTATGTCTGTATTTCTATAATGTGATTAATAAGAAGAAAGCAACAGTTCATCTCAATGGTATTTACAATTTGGGAACTGGACAGGCAAGAACGTTTAATGATTTAGGTAAAGCGGTTTTCTCTGCCATGGGAAAGCCGGAAGTGATAACGTACATCCCAATTCCTGAAGATATACGCGATAAGTATCAATACTTTACGGAAGCCAATATGGCGAAACTAAAAAGAGCCGGATTCAATAAAGAATTCACGGCTCTTGAAGATGGTGTTCAGGCTTATGTTCGCTTCTTGGAAGCCAACACGAACTGATTATAAGTGTTTTTTCAATGTAGCTTCTAATGTAGCTTTAGGTACAGCGCCAACGGTTTTATCAACCAATTGTCCGCCTTTAAAGAATAATATAGTTGGTATAGAACGAATACCATATTGCATTGGCACATTTGAATTCGCATCTACATCCATTTTGCCAATATTTGCTTTGCCTTCATATTCTTTTGATAGTTGCTCTACTAACGGTCCGATTGCTTTGCAAGGTCCACACCATTCAGCCCAAAAGTCGACCATAGTTACTTTGTCTGATTTTAATACATCTGATTCGAAGTTCGAATCGGTGAATTGTAATGCCATATTGTTTGATTTTATTTTGATAATAAATGTAATTGCTACAAAATGATGCCATAGCTTTTACTATGACAATTTTGCAGATGCTAATTAAGTGCTTTTTCGATTGCTTTTATAACCTTTTTGTCGGTTGGCTTGGTAAATGAGGAATACACTTCAACCAAGTTGCCGTTTTTGTCAACTAAATATTTCCAAAAGTTCCACCAAGGTTGTTGACTGTTTGTGCCATTTTGTTTCTTATCTGTCAAAAATTGAAAGACTTTGTTTTTGTTATCGCCACGCACATCCGATTTTGCCATGATGGGAAATTTTACACCGTAATTCATTTCACAGAACTCTGCAATTCCATCACCTTCCAATGGTTCTTGTCCCATGAACTGATTGGAAGGGAATGCTACAATTTCTAATCCTTTTGGCTGATATTTTTCATACAATTCTTCTAATCCTTTTAACTGTGGAGTAAAGCCACACTTAGATGCTGTATTGACAATCAGCACGGCTTTGCCTTTTAAATGGGAGAAGTCGAACTCTTTGTTTTGAAGCGTTTTAAATTTTAGCTCATGAAATTTAGACATAACTATTGTTTCTTTAGTAATGCAGATTTAAGTTAATTTGTTCAGTTTCAATAGCTATTTATCATTCTTTATAAAAAAAAGAGCCACTTCCTAGGAAGTGACTCTTTTCATTGATTTTAAAACTCAGATTATCTGATGATCTGAATTTGTTTTGTTCCAGCTAATTTTTGTTCTGTAGCGTTTACAAACATTAAAGTGTAAGTACCGGTAGAGATACCTTCAACTGATACATTTGTAGTTCCTACAGCTACTGTAGCTTCTTTTACTACTTTACCATTCAAATCAACTATAGATAAAGTGTGATTCACAGTTGTAGATGGAAGTTCAACATTAAATGAACCTTGAGCAGGACTAGGATAAACTGAAATTGATTTCATTAGATCAGCGTTTTCAATGCCTGTTCCGTCATTATCAACAATGGTTACAGTAGTTGCATTAGGCGTTCCAACTGTTGCTCCAGATGGAGTTCCCAAAGTTGCGATAACAGTTTCGTTAGCTTCAGTAACAACATCGTTAACGATGGTAACAACGATTGTGTCGTTTACTTTACCGGCAGCAAAAGAGAAACTTGTTTTGCTTAAGGTATAGTCGGCAGGGTTAGCAGCAGTACCGCTAAATGTTACCGGTGCAGTTACAGTTCCAGTAGCTCCAAATGTTAATGTAGCGATTAATTTCACTGTTCCAGCTGCTTCAGAAACAGAAGCAGAAGAAGCACTGATAGACAATGCAGGAGGACCGTCATTATCGTTGATTGCGATAGTTGCCGCAGCAGGTGATCCAACAGTTGCTCCAGATGGAGAAGATAATGTTCCAATAACTGTTTCAGAAGATTCAACAACAGCGTCATCAATAACAGTTACAACAATAGTATCCGTAGATTTTCCAACGCCAATGGTGAAACTTGTTTTACTTAAAGTATAGTCAGCAGGATTTGACGCAGTACCTGTGATAGTTACCGCTGAAGTAACAGCACTTGTAGCCGGAGCAGAAAGTGTTGCAATCAATTTCACTGTACCAACTGACTCTAATACTGTTGCAGATGATGCCGCAACAGAAATTGTAGGTAAAACATCATTGTCTGTAATTGTTGTTGTTGCTGCAGAAGGAGAACCTAAAGTGCAAGCTGATGGGCTACTTAAAGTAGCAATAACAGTTTCATTGCCTTCAACTAATACATCATTTACAATTGTTACCTTAATGGTGTCAGTTGATTTACCAGCAGGGAATGAAAATGTTGTTTTGCTTAAAGAGTAATCAGTTACGTTTGTTGCAGTACCGCTCATTGTAACTCCAACTGATGTAGCTACCGAAGTAGCCTGAGATAATGTAGCAACTAAATTATAAGATCCTCCAGCTTCACCAATTGATGAAACCGCTGTAATAGAAACTGTTGGAACAACAGGTACACCATCATTATCTACAATGGTATATGTTAGCGCTGAAGGTGAACCTAAAGTAGCTCCTCCTGTTGGTGTACCCAAAGTCGCGATGATGGTTTCGTTTGACTCAACAGTAGCATCGTCAACAATAGTAGCAATGATTGTGTCTTTTAATTGTCCTGCAGCAAACGAAAATCCGGTAGGTTTGTTTACTGAGTAATCTACGCCATACGTTGCAGTTCCTGAAGGTGTTACCGGAACAGTGATAGCTGATGCTGATGCACTAGACAAGGTAGCAACTAATTTAACGGTACTTACACTCTCTAAACCTGAAGTTGAAGCAACAGACAAGCTTACTGTTGGATTAGCAGGTGCTGCATAAATTAATGAAACATCATCTACATACATGATACTTCCTTGGTGAGTTGTATTGTAACCTGTCGAAAAGTCAATATGTAATGTATCTGGTGTATTTGAGTTTGCATATTGGAAAGGAAGCGTTACATATGTCATTGTTGGAACTGCACCTGTAATCAAAAAGCCTGTACCTCCAACATCAACAGTAGTTTTCGTTAAATAGGCTTGAAAAATACCTGTATCTCCACCTGCAGGCAGGTAAGCGATAGCAAATTTAATTGAATCAGGTCTTCCGGTAAATGCTTGACCGTATGCATCAAAAGACGAACCGTTAAATACCCAATAGCCTAGCGAGCACGATCCTGGAACTGTATCTCCAATTGCAGAAATAAATTTCGCTTGAAGTTTAATCGATGCTGTTCCTGCTTTGATATAGGTAGCATTTGTATTTTTTGTTTCTAGTCCTTGTCCGGTAAGACCCGCACCGGCAAGTACTTGGGTAAATGTTCCCCAGCCGGTTACAACATCTGTACTCGGCCATGTTTCAAAGCTCCCATTCGTGGGTTGCTGTGCAAAAAGAGAGAAAGTACTAAAGAGTACTGTTCCCATCAAAAGTAAAAGTTGTTTTTTCATGTTTTGTGTTTTTATGTTTTGTGTGATATGAAGGTAAACGATTTTTTGCTCTAAATCAAAACTTATGCATCAACGCGTGCATATTTAGCATTGGCTTCAATGAATTCTCTTCGTGGTGGAACTTCGTCTCCCATTAGCATCGAGAACGTGTGATCTGCAACAGCAGCACTTTCTATTGTGATTCTGCGCAATGAACGTGTTTCCGGGTTCATAGTTGTTTCCCAAAGTTGTTCGGCATTCATCTCTCCCAATCCTTTGTAACGTTGAACGTGAACCGAATCGCGACTTCCGCCTTTTGCAAAAAGTTCTGTGGCTTGTTCGCGTTGTACATCGTTCCAACAATATTGTTGATCTTTTCCTTTCTTCACTAAGTATAACGGTGGTTGGGCGATGTAGATATGCCCTTTCTCAATCAAATCTTTCATGTAACGGAAGAAGAAAGTCAAAATCAAAGTTGTAATGTGCGATCCATCGACATCCGCATCACACATAATCACGATTTTGTGATAACGTAATTTCTCGGTATCTAAAGCTTTATGATCATCTACTGTTCCAATTTTTACCCCTAAGGCAGTAAACATGTTTTTAATCTCCTCGTTTTCGTAGATTTTATGCTCCATAGCCTTTTCAACGTTCAAGATTTTTCCTCTCAAAGGAAGGATGGCTTGAATGTTTCTATCTCGACCTTGTTTAGCTGTTCCACCTGCCGAATCCCCTTCGACTAAGAAAATTTCACTCAAAAAAGGATCTTTACTAGCACAGTCGGCCAATTTACCCGGTAAACCGCCACCGCTGAAAGCGCCTTTTCTTTGCACCATTTCACGCGCTTTTCGTGCAGCATGACGAGCCGTTGCAGCCAACACCACTTTATCGAAAATGAATTTTGCTTGCTTTGGATTTTCTTCTAAATAGTTATTTAATACTTCGCCAAACACTTGCTCAACAGCACCGGCAACTTCATTATTCCCTAATTTAGTTTTTGTTTGTCCTTCGAATTGTGGTTCAGGCACTTTCACCGAAATAATAGCCGTTAAGCCCTCGCGAAAGTCATCTCCAACAATTTCTACTTTTAGTTTTTCAAACAATTTATTTTTCTCGCCATAGGCTTTAAACGTTCTTGTCAACGCTCTTCTGAAGCCGGCAACGTGTGTTCCTCCTTCAATGGTGTTGATGTTGTTTACATACGAGAATATATTTTCTGAATAGGTAGTGTTATATTGCAAAGCCACTTCAACAACAATATTATCTCGAACACCCTCTACATGTATTGGCTCAGGGATAATTGATTCTCTGGTCGAATCCAAATATTTTACAAATTCCATTAAACCTCCTTGCGAGAAAAACTCTTCTGAACGGAATTCTCCGTTTTCGTTTTTATCGCGTTCATCTATCAAAGTGATTTTAATGCCTTTGTTCAAGTACGACAACTCGCGCATTCTGTTCGCCAAGGTCTCGTAGTTGTAAACCGAAGCCTGAAAAATGGTATCATCCGGTAAGAAAGTAACAATCGTTCCTCGATAATCAGACGGACCAACTTCTTTCACCGGATACAATGGTTTGCCTTTTGAAAACTCTTGTACATATTCTTTTCCGCCACGATGCACCTGGGCTTTTAAAGCAGATGATAATGCGTTTACACACGAAACCCCAACTCCGTGCAATCCTCCCGAAACTTTATAGGAATCTTTATCGAATTTACCTCCTGCGTGGAGTACGGTCATTACTACTTCCAAGGCTGAACGTCCTTCTTTTTCGTGCATATCTACCGGAATTCCCCGCCCGTCATCTTTTACACGGATGGAGTTGCCTTCCAAAATAGTAACGGTAATGTTCTTACAATGACCCGCCAACGCCTCATCTATGGAGTTGTCGGTAACCTCATACACCAAGTGGTGTAAGCCTTTTACGCCAATATCTCCAATGTACATGGCCGGACGAACTCTCACCGCCTCTAATCCCTCTAGAACTGTTATCGAACTTGCTGAATAATCCTTTTGTGATGGTTGCGGACTCCCTACTTCTTCTGTCATTTTTGTCGAATTAATTTAAGTAAAAAACTGAACTCCAAATATACCATTTTCATTTGTAAAAAAGGCGTGGAATCCGCTGTTTTACTGCTAATGTGGAAAGATTGTGCATATTCTTTTTTTTGTTGGTTTTTTCTTGTTAAAACCTTGTTAAATAGCAAGAATGACTTACCTTCACTTTCAACCAAAATTGAGTTATGCAAAAAAAGTACACTACTTATTTTTTTGTTGGATTAATGTGGCTTTCAGTGAATGCATTTGCTGCTGAAAATCCACAGTATTCGACATGGAAAAGTTTAATTTCCTTTAGTAAACTAACACCGGAAATAGTAAAGAAAAATTGTCCGCATTTCAACGAAAATGTGCAAAGTTGGATAGCCAATTATCCATCGGAAGTAAAAGCCTTTTTGAATTTACCGGCTATTAAAAAGCTAAACCCATCGTTGGTAGACTTAGGCTTGAAAAAAGAAGGAGAGGAGGCGCCTCGTACTTTTGGAAATCCATTTCTAAAGTGGGTTAACGGAAGCGGTATTTCATCGGCTGAAATGAAAACAGTTGCTCCGCATTTTCCAAATCCGAAAATAACCGCTGATATCTCTGCATCTGAAAAACAATACGAAGCTGTTTTAGCCGATTGGATGATTATTTATGCTAACGAATATGAGCGTTTAATTAATCACCCTAAATTGGTGAAAAGCAATAAGTATTACAGCGGTTATCAAAAAATCAATTCGCCCGTAGCCGATTCTTCTTGGAAAGTGCTTGCTCCCGGCAAGGTTCAACCTGTTAAAGATCAGTTTGATTCAGGCAATGAAGCCCTTGATGCCAAACGGTTTGAACAATATACTCGTGCATGGTATTTTAGATACAACAAAGTGGAGTACTTCCGCATTTATGATCCAAAGAATGCCGAAAACTACATGAAGGAATTAGAGAGAGAGAATAATGGTGAAAAATAAATAATATGAGATTTATGACAATGAAACAATATATAAAGCCGCTCTTTATTCTTGCATTTTTCTTCTTCGGACAACGCTTGTTTGCACAGCCCGGAAATGACGGAAACATGCAGGTTACGGTAAAAATAAACAACCTATGGACAAATGAAGATGGTCCATCTGAATTAGGCAACAACGAGATGCAGCATCGTTTTCGATTGCGCGATTATCCTGATTTAGACGGACAAAGTTTTTTCCATTATCCGGGTGGAGGATTAGCCCCTGGAGCAAATCCATATCAATATAATGTGG